>Ga0208625_100243_pt1 | contig 14350 bp, 13 predicted proteins | sample LakWasMeta8_HOW4_2_FD_183858 | JGI IMG/M metagenome (GOLD analysis project Ga0208625, IMG submission 183858) | Freshwater sediment methanotrophic microbial communities from Lake Washington under simulated oxygen tension - Sediment Metagenome... | ecosystem: Environmental > Aquatic > Freshwater >... | reverse complement strand
ATGACTTGCTAGATCAACTAGCCGAGATTAGTCAAAAGCTCTATGCCGCCAATGGCAAAATTGGCATCAATGTAATGGAAAGTGATTTATTTCAGAGCGTTACCCAGCGTAGTTCTATACCTGGCGGCACTTGTTCATTTGATTTACCCGAATACCATTATTGGCTGGAACAAGATGAGCCCACCCGGCTTAAAGACTTAGAACGCTGGAGCAGCCCGTTTACCGATGTGCGTAATGCCATTGACCTGATTCTTAATTTCATCCGTAACAGCGATGCACCTAGCCAAGAAGTTGCTGTTGCCGGTTTTTTTCAGTTCTCATTAGACCGGGGCCAGCCGTACCAATTGATCAAAGTAAGCGTCGATAAAACCTTGTCTTGTTTTGCAGAAATCAGCGGCGGCAAGCATCGCTGCAGTATCCGATTTATGAAGCCATCAGAAGATGATAAGCGTCCAACGCAAAGCCACGACGATATTCCATTTACATTGAACTGCTGCCTTTTCTAATGTCCGAGTCAACACTACAGGTCAAATGTCCAACTTGCCGCCGTCCGGTGCCATGGAGCCCTGAACAAGAATTTAAGCCCTTCTGCAGTGAGCGTTGCAAAATGATTGATCTTGGTGAATGGGCAATGGAAGAAAAAGTGATTCCAGGTGAGCCGCTAGAGGACACTCTTGATCAACTAGACGACGATAGTTTTTTTCAGTGACTTTTGAAAATATTGAGCTTGGCTGAAGTAAATTTGAGGCATAAAAAAACCAGCCGATGCTGGTTTTTTTATGCCTCAATTCTTTTTGGCGGAGTGGACGGGACTCGAACCCGCGACCACCGGCGTGACAGGCCGGTATTCTAACCAACTGAACTACCACTCCGTTTTGAGAGCGCGTATTGTATAAGGTTTTTATTATCCGTCAAGCAAAGATAAGCACATAGATTAATATGATGGCAGCATCGAGAGAATTTGAATTTGTAGTACGGAAATGGAATGCCTGGGTTCCCGGCATGAAACATCATCCGGATTGGCATGATTGGTTTAATAATCAGGACCCTATTGAGCCTGAACAAGCACTCATATCAAGCAATGTACCCAAACCTCTACAACGCCGATTAAGTCCCTTAGCTAGAGCGGTTTTTAATGCTGCGGATGCCTGTATTGATAACGATCATGCGATGCCTGTTGTGTTCAGCTCTGCGCATGGCGAAGTTAATAAGTCGTTAGAAATGCTTAAAGACATGCAACGCGGCGAAGATGTTTCACCTACCGCATTCAGCTTATCAGTGCATAACGCTATTTCCGGCTTGTTTTCGATCGCCTATAGCAATCATCAAGAAATTACTGTGCTTGCACCCGGCCAAGACGGCATCGCGGCGGCGTTTATTGAAGCGCTTGGCTTACTGCAGGAAGGCCATGATGACGTGCTGATCATTTTATATGACGAACCGCTGTCAGAATTTTATCCATACTTACCTTTTGCCCTCACTGCCAAAACCAGCGGTGCCTTGGCATTAAAAATTTCTTGGTCAGGTGACGGTTTGCCATTGCAGTTATGTCGTTCATCCGAGCACCGTAATGATGGCGAACATGCCTTACAAATATTCTCCTTTTTAAAATTTCTAGTAACGGATGATCAGTCTTTACAACTAGGTAACCATAGACACAGCTGGATATGGCAAAAAAAATAAACTATCTATGGCGGCTTTTGGCAACAGGGCTGAGTTTTTTCATCTTTGGTGCGGGCGGTTTTCTGTTATGGGTATTAGTGTTCCCGACACTCTCTCTATTACCCGGCACTTCCAGGCAAAAAGCCAACCGCGGCCAACAAGTCGTGCATTACAGTTTTTATGTGTTTATTGGCTTGATGCACAGACTTGGCGTGATGACCTACGAAATAGACGGTTTAGATAAGTTAAATCGCCCCGGACAATTAATCGTCGCCAATCATCCCACATTGATAGACATCGTATTTTTGATCAGCCGAATTAACCAGGCTAACTGTATTGTCAAAGCCCGGCTGTGGCATAATCCTTTCATGCGCGGCCCCATATTAAATGCTGGCTACATCAGCAACGGAGATCCCGAACAGATGATCGCTGAGTGCGTTGATTACTTAAAATCCGGCGGTTGTATGATTATTTTCCCGGAAGGTACGCGTTCAGTTCCTGGTAAGCCGTATCGATTTCAACGTGGTGCAGCAGCCATCGCCTTGCAGGCAAACGCAATAGTAACGCCGGTGACACTGACTTGTTATCCCAGCACATTAACCAAAGCGGAACAGTGGTATCAAATCCCTCAGCGCCGCTTTCATATAGCGATGCATGTTGGCGACGATTTTGTACTGGATGAATTCACCGCCAGCGCCAAAGCCTTAGCCGTCCGGCACTTTAACCAGCATTTACAAGATTACTTTACTCAACAGCGGGAGCTTTATCTTCACCATGGAAAATGAATTAAAACAACTCATCATCGACGCACTGGATTTGGAAGACATCAGTATCGCCGATATAGACAGTCAGGCGCCTTTGTTCAATGATGGTTTAGGATTAGATTCGATAGATGCTCTGGAATTGGGCTTGGCTATTCGAAAAAAATACAACGTAAAGATTGATGCCGAAAAGGAAGATGTTGTGAAAATCTTCTCCTCGGTAGCCACATTGGCTGCATACATTCAAGCTGAGCGCAGTTGAGATAAGCCATGCAAACACGCGAAGAAATTCTAGCGGCGATTAAAGAAATCATGGTCGAAATGTTCGAAATCGACGAACACGCCATCACTCTTGACGCCAAATTATACGAAGACTTGGACTTTGACAGCATCGATGCGGTCGATATGATCGTCAGGCTGAAAGAAATGACCGGCAAATCTGTCAAAGCTGAAGATTTCAAAACAGCCCGAACCATTGGCGATGTGGTCGAGGCCGTTTACAAAATGATTAACAGCTAAACATGAACTTGCTAATCAACAGCCTGATTGGCCTAGCAACGTTGCTATACCCATTCGCTGTTTTTTTCGGCAGCCGATATTTTGAGCCTTGGAAATTGGCTGGAATCTTGATTGTACTGTTGTTAGTTAGATTGGCCGCCAGTGTCTCCAGAAAACACTGGAGTACCCCGTTATTAATTGGCGGTATTGGCTATGCGTTATTTGTTATGTGGAGCAATCAGTTAGGTGCGTTGCGGCTGTATCCGGTATTGGTCAATAGCTTAATGCTGCTGATTTTTGGCTGGAGCTTACTATCGCCGCCCAGTTTGATCGAGCGTCTGGCACGCCTACAGCATCCCGATTTGCCGCCGCAAGGCGTTATCTATACTCGCCGAGTTACCCAAGTCTGGTGCGGCTTCTTTATCGTCAATGGCTCGATAGCCTTGGCAACGGCGCTATGGGCCAGCCTGGAAATATGGAGTTTATACAACGGCTTCATCGCCTACTTGTTAATGGGGATTTTATTTGGCGGCGAATATCTAATCAGGATGAGAACGCAAAAGCATGTTCAATAAGTTGGTCCCGCTGTCGTATTATTTAGTTGCCCCAAAAGTAGTTACCATAAGCACCGCTACAGATGCCGTTGCCCAACATGCCGGGCAAACTTATTCAGCTAAGCAATTTGCCGACGCTGTTAAATTCTGGGTTAACAAATTGCAGGCTCAACCCACCCAGCGCTACGCCTTATATACCGAAGATACTTATCCCTTTGCAGTGCTGTTGTTTGCGCTGCTGCATGCCGGCAAAGAAATTTGGATACCCGGTAATAACCGCCCCGGCACAGCTCAACAGCTACCGAAAGATTGTCAGTTACTAGGCGATTGGGATACCGACAAACCTATAGATTATTATTTACAGACAACAGAATATTCCTCTTTGTCTTTAGCGCCGTTAAACGCCTTCGCCCCCCAATTGGTTATTTTTACGTCCGGCTCCACCGGGCAGCCTAAACCGATAGCCAAATGCTTAAATCAGTTTCAGCTTGAAGTCGACACGCTGGAACAGCTCTGGGGTGCGCAGCTAGGCAACGCGCAAGCCTTGGCGACCGTCAGCCATCAACATATTTACGGCTTACTGTTTCAAGTGTTATGGCCATTATCAGCCGGGCGCTGTTTCCATAGCCAAACAGCGATCAATCCGGAAATTTTAATCAATACCGCCGGATCAACACCGGCATACTGGATTGCCAGCCCGGCGCATCTCAAGCGCTTGGATCAGCATTCACCCTGGCAAGGCATTGCCGGTTTAAAGGCGATTTTCAGTTCCGGCGGCGCCTTACCTGAACAAGCGGCAACACAAATAGCGACTGCAAGCGACCAAGCCGTAATTGAAATCTACGGCAGCTCGGAGACCGGTGGCATCGCCTGGCGTCGGCAAGAGAAAGCCTGGACATTATTTTCAGGCATGCGCTTAACCTTTGAAAATGATGGTTGGTGGTTGCATTCGCCTTATTTGGAAATCCCCCCTAACCCCCCTTTTACAAAGGGGGGAGAACTGAACAAATGCAAAAATCCCCCCCCCTTTGTAAAAGGGGGGCTGGGGGGGGATTTCCAATTAGATGACCAACTCACCCTGCTGGATGATGGGCGTTTTCTGCTACATGGACGTTCAGACCGCATCGTTAAAATAGAAGAAAAGCGCCTGTCCTTAACCGAACTGGAACAGCGCTTGCTGGCATTGCCCTGGATAGATGAGGCGCATGCGCTGGTAATCGCTAAAAGCAGAGATTTGGTCGCTGTGACCGTAGTGCTAAGTCAACGGGGGGCCGAATATCTAGCCTGCCAAGGAAGAAATCCATTAATTAAGCAACTCCGCAAAGCGCTTGAGCCTTGGTTTGAAGCAGTCGTGCTGCCCAGAAAATGGTTATTCGTTAATACCATGCCGTTAACGCCCCAGGGCAAAATCGATCAGCGCTTATTAACCAGTCTGCTAGATGTTGATAACCGCAAGCTCCCCCAAGCACTCAATCTTGTAATAACTGCCGACGACATCAAACTTGGGCTTAAAGTCCCGGAAGATTTAGTGTATTTTCCCGACCATTTTGCCAGTTACCCGTTATTGCCTGGCGTCGTGCAACTGGCTTGGGCAGAGCATTTCGGCAAACTATTTTTCGCTATTAATAAGCCGTTTAGTCACATGGAAGTCGTTAAGTTTATAAAAATCATCCAACCCGGTAATGAGTTAATGCTGACCCTCAACTGGAAAGCGAATACCGGAAAGTTGTATTTTAATTTCAGTTCAGCTCAAGGTCCGCATAGCTCAGGGCGCATGGTTTATGAGGGCAATAAATGAAAACCTGCATCGTCGTTCCCGTTTATAACCACGAAGAAGCTATTCCTAAGGTGGTGGAAAAACTAAAAGCATTTGAGTTGCCGTGTTTTTTAATCAATGACGGCAGCTCATTACAATGCGCCCAAATACTGGAAGACTGCGCGAAACAAGAGTCAAACTGGCTGACATTAATCACTCGCCCAGAAAACAGCGGTAAAGGTGCAGCGGTGATCGATGGCTTTAAGGCCGCACGGTTATTGGGCTTTAGCCATGCCATTCAAATTGACGCCGATGGCCAGCACGACATTAATGATATTGCTGTGTTTCTGGCCGCCAGCAAACAGCATCCAAACGCAATGATCCTGGGTAAGCCGCTATTCGATCCTTCCGCACCGAAAAGCCGTTTATATGGACGACGAGTAACGAATTTCTGGATAGCAATCAACACCATGTCGCTACAAATCGCCGACGGCATGTGCGGCTTTCGTTTATATCCACTCGCCGCAGTTACCGAGTTAATCGCAACGACGCCGATAGCCAAACGTATGAATTTTGATATTGATATTGTGGTGCGTCTTTACTGGCAAGGCGTCGATACCATCAACATCCAAACTGCTGTGCAATACCCCTATGACGGCGTATCGCATTTTAAAATGTGGCGTGACAACGTGATGATTTCAACAACACACGCCAAACTGTTTTTCGGCATGTTACCGCGCCTCCCGCAATTACTAAAAAGACACTGGCGATGAGCAAACCCGCGCATTGGTCTGCTATGGGTGAATGGAGCCTGGTCTGGGGCATGCGCTTTTTATTGCGTGTTTACCTGCTGTTTGGGCGGCGGGTATTGCAATGGTTTTTATACCCGGTCGTGAGTTATTACTGGCTTGCAAACAAGTCCGGCAGAGCGGCTAGTTTGGATTACCTCAAGCGCATCAAGCAATACGCACCAGCCGTACACTTAAACGACAACCTTTGGAACAGCTATCGACACTTCATCAGCTTTGCCAACGCCATTATCGATAAATTGGCGGCCTGGTCCGGTGCATTGTCGCTGGCTGATGTCGATTATCAAGGACGCGAAGAATTGCTCGCTGCCATCAACAGCGGCAAAGGCGCTGTGCTGTTGGGTTCGCATCTGGGTAATCTTGAAGTCTGCCGCATGATTGCCGATCTGGATAATGCCCCTCGTATTACCGTGCTGGTACACACCAAACATGCAGAAAAATTCAATCGTTTATTAAAACAAACTAACAAACACAGTGGTTTAAACCTGATTCAGGTCACCGAGATTAACGCCGCCACCTCAATGCTGTTGAGCGATAAAATCGACGACGGTGAATTGGTGATAATCGCCGCCGACCGCACACCGGTCAGCCCACAACCGCGCGTTAGCAAAGTTAAGTTTATGGGCAGCGACGCATTGTTTCCGCAAGGCCCGTTTATTCTGGCTTCGTTGCTTAAATGTCCGGTTTACACGTTGTTTTGCTTAAAACATCATGATAAACACACCATCTATTTTGAGCATTTCAGCGATGCGTTAACCTTCCCCAGAAAAACCCGCGAACAGGCCATACAACAAACCATCCAGTGCTACGCCCAGCGCCTTGAGCATTACTGTTTAATAGCGCCGTTACAATGGTTTAATTTTTTCGATTTTTGGCGACTAAATGAGTGATAAAAAGACCGTAGTATTCGATGGCCAGCCGTTGACCATTGAAGATATTTGCCGGATTGCCCACCAACACGCGCAAGTTGAGTTAAGCCCACAGCCGGAATTTATCGAGCGTATCGACAAAGGCGCGCGCTTTATCGATACCCTGCTAAAAGAACAAGGCTTTGTCTATGGCGTAACGACCGGTTATGGCGACTCCTGCACGGTTTCTATCCCGCTCAACTTGGTCGAGCAACTGCCCAAACAGCTCTACACCTTCCACGGCTGCGGACTGGGCAATCATTTTGATGCTGAGCAAACGCGCGCCATTTTAGCAGTGCGTTTAACCAGTCTGGCGCGCGGTTTTTCCGGCGTCCGCTATAAATTATTGCAGCAGCTGGCCGATTGTTTAAAGCAAGACATCCTGCCGTTGATACCGCAAGAAGGCTCGGTCGGCGCCAGCGGCGATTTAACGCCGTTGTCTTATGTCGCCGCCGTGCTGGCGGGCGAGCGGGAAGTGTTTTATCAAGGCGCGCGCCAAGCCACGCAAACCGTGTTTGCCGCGCTTAATATCAAGCCACTGACCCTAAAACCCAAAGAAGGTCTGGCGATTATGAACGGTACGGCCGCAATGACCGGCATCGCCTGTCTGGCCTATCAACGCGCCAAGTATTTATCCCAACTAACCACACGCATCACCAGCCTGGCGTCGGTCGCCTTAAACGGCAACGCCTATCACTTTGACGAAAAACTGTTTTCCGTTAAACCGCATCCCGGACAAAATCGCGTCGCGGAAAAATTGCGTGCCGATTTGCAGTTACAAGACAGCGCGCCGCGCAACGACACCCGCTTGCAAGATCGTTATTCACTGCGCTGTGCGCCGCATGTGATTGGTGTGCTGGAAGATTCACTGCCCTGGCTGCGACAGTTTATTGAAAATGAATTAAACAGCGCTAACGACAATCCCATCATTGATGCCGAAGGCGAACACGTTTTACATGGCGGCCATTTTTACGGCGGCCATATCGCCTTTGCGATGGACAGCTTGAAAACCGCCGTCGCCAATCTGGCCGACTTAATGGACCGGCAAATGGCGCAGTTGATGGACCCCAAATTCAATCATGGCCTGCCCGCCAATTTGTCCGGCGCCACCGGCGAACAAGCTTTGTTAAACCACGGCTTCAAAGCCCTGCAAATCGCCGTCTCCGCCTGGACCGCCGAAGCTCTCAAACTGACCATGCCTGCCAGCGTGTTCTCCCGTTCCACCGAATGCCACAATCAAGACAAAGTCAGCATGGGCACCATCGCTGCTAGAGATTGCATTCGTATTCTTGAGTTGACCGAACAGGTTGCGGTGGCGGTGTTATTTGCTGTGGTGCAGGGCGTTGAATTGCGAGGAAATCTGGATGCGCTAAGTCCAGCATTGCGAAATACTGTTAAGCAACTGCGACTACATAGTCCGTTTTTGAATACGGACCGGGCGTTGGAGCAGGAATTACGGCTATGCTTGGAGCTAATACGCAAGCAGCATTGGAATTTATATGATTAACCTATACGAAAAATACAAGGCAACACAATACCAAGATTTATCGCCCCCAAATCCATTAAATTTTATTTTGACGAAGGCTGAGTTGGGAAAAAACTTAACTTCGTCAGAGTGGCAGTGGTTGGAACAACATAATTTGCCGCATACCATTGACGTAATTTACTTCCAAGAAAAGTATCGGAACGAATTAAACAGAAAAGTAAGGAATGAATTAATTCAGTTAAAGAATAATAAATATGTGTATTTTTCAGTTCATGAAATACCCGATATTGATTCAGAAGCTGCACTGGTTTTATACAAGGTAAATGCACAAGAAAGGCTTCTAAACACAGAAACTCGCTTTGTTGGGCAGGGCTACCTTAAATTTCTTGATTTTAATGATAGTAAACAAAGAAATGGAATTTTAGAGGACATTCCTTTTGACGAAAAAGCCGTAAGCGTCTTATCGAAACTCGAACAGAAAATTCAATTTTCTGTTGATGAAATCGAATGGATTTATAAGCACAGCTATCTTTCTTTTTTAAGTGCCCTCAAAAATCAATTTTCTGCTTTACAGCATAAATATCACGCTGTCGCTAAAAATGACTCCATCTCTAACGACCTGTTGCTTTGTTCAATTTTGCAGAAATTAGAAGAAAAAAAGCACCTCAATGAATCTGAGTTTCAATATCTAAAAGAGAATGGCTTTGATGAAACGATAAACATTGTTCAGCAAATTGAATTTGTTGGTCTCAAACAAAAATACCAGGCAACTCAAATTCAAGAAGACAACGTAAGCAGCCATCTTTACAAAGTGCTCAAAAAGCTAGAAGCAGATATATCCCTGCCTGAGCAAGACATTAACTATCTGATAAAACGAAAACTCTCTGAGACTCTAAAATTTGTTTATAAAAAGCAGATAGATAGCCTAAAGCAGAAGATCAACTCTGGGCACGGCTTAAGACCTGATGACGTTGCTTGGTGCAACCAAAATAACTGTGAAGATATTATTTTTTCATGGCTCAAGAAAGATTATGAAGTTGAGCATCGTAAAGATACCCCAGAGAGTCGTCTCTATACCATCTTAAAAAAACTCGAAGCAAGCCAGCGTTTAACTGATGAAGAAGTCATTTGGTTACAAGCGGAAAGATTATTAAAAACACGGTTGAAAGACCGTGATTATTCTGTCCCCACGCGGATTTTTATTACGCACCACACACTAGAAGCAAAGTTCCATGAAAGTGAATTTCAACGGACAAAAAATCATTGGTCTCTTGCCAGTGCTAGTGCTCATTGGCGTAAAGCAGAGCGCCCGGAACATTCTTTGAAATTGACCGAGAACTTGAATCTCAAGCAAATCAAACCAGCAAAATTGAGAGCCGCCTTACTCACTACTCGTGGCGGTGCATTGCGCGACTGTGATCGACGGAAAGAAGCTGAAGTCTGCGCACTTGGAGCGATTGATCATTTTCAAGATAGTCATAATCCTTATACCCTGATGGGTGCTTTGTGTTACGACAAAAAGGATTACGAGGCAGGTGATAAATGGTTTGAGGAAGCGGTAAAACGTGGTGCGAAATTTGACGAACAAGATGCGGAAATTAAACGTATTCTCCGCAAAATGAAGGGTCAGGATCGCAAAGAGTTAATTGATCACCTGTTGAAAAAAGACCCACATCGTTTCGCCTGGGCGAAAAAACTTTAAAAGCTAATGAACAACGCCGCACGCAATTGATTACAAATGCGTGCGATGTTTAGATAGATCATTAACATCAGAGCAGAAATCGTTGAATGTAAAAAACGATTGAAAATAAATCGCCTAATTTATAGCTCCCACGCCTCCTGATTGTCGTACATAGCATTTTAGATAATGATAGCTATCGATACTTGTTGAAAATATCTCAACCAATATCGGCTTTTTACCCCCTAATCAGTTAATCTCATGTTTCGACTCAGCCAATACATGCGCGAGCTTATCGCACCTACCCCGATCAAACCGGCACGCAAACCTGCGGCGCCGGTAGTGATTTGGAATTTGATTCGCCGCTGCAACCTTACCTGCAAGCATTGTTACACCACATCGGCAGACAAAGATTTTCCCGCGAGTTGACCACGCCACGGTGATGGATGATTTAAAGGCTTGGCAAAAGACCACCAAGCAACTGCGCGAGCATAATGCTTTTTTGAATAGTGATCGGGCATTGGAGCAGGAATTGCGGAGTTGTTTGGAGCTGACCAGGAAACAGCATTGGAATTTGTATGACTAGTCTCGATTCCACATCAATAGGCGCATAACAGTCAAATAGACGGCAAACTTAAAAAGTGTCAGGTTTCTTTACACCATGGAAAACTGTTGATTTCTTCAATTTCTAACGTGTGAATGCTTTAAGGCTAATTAGGACAAGTCTTACAAAATAGACTCAGCGGCCAACGCTACTTATCTTCGATTTACTTTTTCTCATTGCCTGCAAAAAAAAGGATAAATTCCTAGACACAAAGGTAAAAAGTGTCGGATTTCTTTACAACTATTACCATGCACTCTCCTCAAAAAATAAATAAGTCATTGAATAAAAACAATTTATTTTTATGGCATTACCTTTGCTTATGTTTTTACAGTAGCCCAAATTATCGGCTACAGACTAAAAATAAATCGAAATGGAATTTTCGAGGTTGCTATAGGTATTCATACGAATATGTTTACCTTATATTTTTAACCAAAATGATAAGGGTGGACTTATTTGCTAGTGCTCATTTAATTAATTTGAGGATGGTTAGTATTTTCATTTTAAATACTTACGGAGAACATGATGAAAACAAAATATTTTGAAAAAACGCTAATAGCTGGTTTGCTTATGACCAGTGCGTCTGCGTTTGCTATACCAACATTGCAGTTGGATATAGCTGGAGGCACCTATGATTCGACTACGGAAACAATCATTAAAAATGGCAACACTTTTGATGTTTATGCCTACGGCATTCAACCCAATGGCCAAAATGCAACTGATATAAAAACAATACAGTACTATCTTTCTGCTGCTTTGAGCGGACCAAGTGGTCCAGTACCTTTAGGTAATGTGAATTTGGGTAGTTTTACTTATGATCTTGGCTCAGGTGCAATTGCAGTCAATGTAACATCTGGCATGGTATTTGGCACTCCGCCATTGGAAGTTGCTCTCCAAGCTTTTGATAATGGCGATTTGAGCAAGCATGGAATTTTCCCGACGTATTTTACAGAGATAACTCTCCCTAAGTTTACTGCTGGGCAACAGATAACTGCATACAATACACAGGACAGAGCTATTGCTGGTACACCTATAAATTTAACTGGAACAGGTATGTTTTATCAAAAAGTAAACTTTGATTTAACAAATCTAGCTACAGGCTATGATTTACATTGGGATTTATATTCAGTTGACGTTAAAAATGGTGATTTTGATGTAGATGACTTTGCACCATATTCCCATGATGCTGAAAGTATTCGGGATAACAATCCACCACCGCCACCTCCACCCGATGAAAATGTTCCAGAGCCAACAGCGCTTTGGATGTTGGGCTTAGGTTTACTGGGCTTGGCGGGCTTTAAACGTAAACAAACTAAATTAGCTGCTTAATTTCAGGCTGTTTACGTAATAAAAAGGGCGCTTTATGCGCCCTTTTTTGTGCCACTTAAATCGTTAGTAGGAGCGGGTAGGGCCAGCTCCTACCTATTATTAGAAATTAATCGCTTTGCTAGCTCCCAATGAATTCCCTGCTTTATCAAACGCTTGCACTATATAGGTATAAGTGCCTTTGCTGCTGGGTTTGTCGTTATATTTAAGGCTAGTAGTGCTGCTGATTTTAGTACCGTTACGGCTAATATCGTAATGGTCAACGCCTGAGCCCGCATCTGTTGATGCACTCCATGATAGAGCGATTTGGGTTTTTTTAACGACTAGGGCTGACAAGTTGCCGGGGGCCGTAGGTGCGGTACCATCAACAATCACACTAGCTGATGCGCCGGCATTGTTATGACCATTGGCTGTTGCAGTAACTGATTTGCTGTAAGTACCATCTGTTGTTGGTGCGGTTAATGTCCAGGTAGCAGTTGCAGTACCCGCAGGATTTAATGCATACGACCCAATAATGCCGCCGTCACTGTTAGTTAAGGTAAAGGTGGTCGCATTGCAAACTGATGAATCTTTATTGGTCAGCGAAACATTGAAAGAGATGGTCGCCCCGGTTTTACTGTAAATAGAGCTAGGCGTTAATGCCACAGCAGGTGCGGCACTGGTGCAAACGGCTTGTGCGACGGTAGCTGCTGAACCGATATTGGAATACACGGAGTTACCGTTGCTGTTATAGGTTCGGACTCGGTATTGATAAGTAGTTGCAGCCACCAATCCAGTATCGCTAAAGCTGGTGATATTACTATTTGTAACAGCAATTTCTGACCAGTTAATACCATCAGCTGAACGCTCTAGTCTAAAGCCGGTCTCATCATTGGCATTATCCGTCCAGGCTATATTGATTTGGCTGACAGATAGCGCACCGGCTGTTAAGTTGCTTGGGGCATTGGGCACTGCAGTTGATACTGTTGCCCTGAATGCGGCAACAATGCCTTTATTGTTATTCATCGACAAGGCGTTATTTTCTGTCGCTGTACCGGTCACTTCGCCTGTAGATAAGCTGACATTTGGGTTTGAGAAGTAGCTGATTCTGTTAGCACCGGTGCAAGCGTAAGACATAACGGTTCTAAAACCGGCTGTTTGGCACAATCTGTAACCATAAGAATAGCTATATGCGCCAACAGAAGTGCCGGCATTAGCTAGATCATGATTATTACCTTGGTTATGCCCTAATTCATGCGCCATGGTTTGGTTGGAAAGACAGGCATAAACCGAATCATCATGGACAACGCTAAATGCATAGGCTGAAAATCCGGTGTTGATCCAATTGTTAGTCATCATGTAGCCGATACCGCAGTAATTGCTGTCTGCAGTGATAAGCGACACCTGGTCTGCACCCACTTGGTTACGCAAGGAGTGTAGTTCATCCATTTTGCCGTCACTGGTGCCAGTCAAATCGGTCAAACTGGTAGACATGTTGCCGGTTTCTGCATAATTGGTTTCAACCATCTTCACCAAATTAAGCTGTATATCGACTTTGCTGTTGATATAGGCTTGGTTGGCCATCGCAACAGCGTTGGTGATTTTGGCTTCAATACCGGCTTGGCCTGATGCATTGTTTTTTGCTTTGGGGGTATACGCCACCATTAGGTCAATCACGGTGCCGATGGTTGCGGCGCTGGCGGTGGGGGCGGTAATAGTTGAGTTGCTGGTGGTATCCGGTTGGCCACCGGTAGACAGAAAATCTTCGGCGGTTATTGTATCGCTGCCGTTTTTAGGATTTCTGTCTGGATCAACCTGCGTAATATCGTGTTTATTATTGCCTTTAGGTTCAATGTCATAGGTCTTTGTACCTATTTGCACAGTGCCCGAAATAGCATTGCCGCGTTGGGTTAAAAACACTTCACTTTCTTGTTCACCTTCAACGTGACCAATCCAGGTGGTACTGCCCTTTACATTGTCGATCAGACGATCGCGGACTGCGGTAACAATTACATCATCAAACAGGTTTAGGGTAATAGTGTCGCCAGTTAATAACTCGCTATGAATATTAACAGCTCGGTTTCTGATGGCTTTTTTCGGCAAGGCTTTTTTGATTTGTTGAATGCCGACATCATCAAATAAATCAGGAGCTGGATTCTTAGCACTTGCACCAATAGGCAGCATGACAGCAGCCAATAATGATGCGACGAATATGTTTTTAGTTTTCATTTTAATAATTCCCAACTTGGTTTTTTGTTGGGCAAAGTATGGTTTAAATCGTAGGGAAATTTGTGACGCAGACTAAGCTTTTGCTTACAAGCTGTCAGTAATT
>Ga0208625_100240_pt1 | contig 14478 bp, 12 predicted proteins | sample LakWasMeta8_HOW4_2_FD_183858 | JGI IMG/M metagenome (GOLD analysis project Ga0208625, IMG submission 183858) | Freshwater sediment methanotrophic microbial communities from Lake Washington under simulated oxygen tension - Sediment Metagenome... | ecosystem: Environmental > Aquatic > Freshwater >... | reverse complement strand
TCAGGTAGTTGGCTATTACTGCCTTGCCTCCGGTGCGTTGGCCTTGAGCGATGCGCCTGCCTTAGTGCGTCGCAATATGCCAGATCCCGTGCCTATCGCCGTACTCGGCCGTCTTGCCATCCATAAATCTTGGCAAGGCCGAGGCGTGGGCGTGGCTCTGTTGCAAGACGCCGTGTTGCGCACGCTCCACGCAAGTGAAATTCTGGGCATCCGTGGCCTTCTGGTGCACGCCCTCTCTGGTGCGGCCAAGGCTTTTTATGAACATCATGGATTCGTGGCTTCGCCGACCCAGCCGATGACTTTGATTTTGTCATTGAAGCGAAAAGTCGCGGAACACGATAAAAGATGACGCTGTAACGCTGCATGCAGGATTCCAATAACGCGAAACCCTCAAACGCCCATCCATCGGTTACCCAGGAACTGGCTCCGCTTTTTAGCGATATCGCCGCCATTATTCAGCAATCCCGACAGCAGGTACAACTGGCGGTGAATAGCGCGATGGTCCAATGTTACTGGCAAATCGGCCGCCTGATTGTCGAACATGAACAACGGGGACAGGTCCGCGCCGCTTATGGCAAACAACAACTGCAAGCGCTCTCCGAACATCTGACGACGGAATTCGGCAAGGGTTTTGATACCAGCAATCTGCGCAATATGCGCAGTTTTTACCTCTGTTTTCCAAAATGGGACGCAGTGAGTCACAAATTAAGTTGGACGCATTATAGAAAGCTGATCCGTATTGAAAATCCAAATGCCAGGGATTGGTATCAAAAGGAAGCGATCGAGCAGCACTGGAGCGCCCGAGCGCTGGAACGGCAGATCGACAAACTTTATTACGAGCGCTTGCTGTCCAGCCAGGACAAAGCGGCGGTTCAGGCCGAAGCGGAACAAAAAATCGCCGAGACAGAACAACCGACGTTATCTGCCAAGGATTATATCCGCGATCCTTATATCCTCGATTTCCTGAACCTGCCCAGCCAGCGTCTTTTGGAATCCGATTTGGAACAAGGCCTGCTCGACAACCTGCAATCGTTCTTGTTGGAACTCGGCAAAGGCTTCGCGTTTGTCGCCAGACAACAACGCATTCGCACCGAAGACCAGGATTTTTACATCGACCTGGTGTTTTATCACTTCAAACTGAAATGCTTTTTGCTGATCGACCTGAAACTGGGAAAATTAACCCATCAGGATGTCGGTCAAATGGACAGCTATGTGCGCATTTACGACCAACAGCAACGCGCCGCGGATGATAATCCCACTATCGGTCTGATTTTGTGCAGTCAGAAAAGCGAAGCGGTAGTGAAATATTCAGTACTGACCTACAGCGAACAGTTGTTTGCTGCCAAATACTTGCCATATTTGCCAAGCGAAGCCGAGCTGAAGCGAGAACTGGAGTTGGAACGGCTTAAAGTGCAGGCGCAATTGTTGGGTAAAGCGGATGAGGAAAAGCAAGGCCTCGTGGAATAGTGCGTGTATGCGCTCGGCCTGACTGTGCGGGAAAACCAAAGCCATCTGGAAGAACTGTACGGCGCCGAGGTGTCGCCGTCGCTGATTTCCTCGGTCACCGACGCCGTTGGTGACGAAGTCAAAGCATGATGGCTTCAAGAAGAAACGTTTTAGCCGCACTGTTGCGAAAGGCGGATCGGTCATTTAATCCCAAAATTTACAAAAATGACAGACGGGATGAATTCCGGAAAACGTCTCTCAAAAACGGCCATTGTTAAGAAGGAGACGTTACTTCACAGGGAGTTCCACTAAAGGCTACTAACGTCATAGCTCCAAGAATAAATATCGTTATTTTGGTCAACAGCAAGAATACTCAAGAGCGCTCCAGCGAACGCACCCACGAACGGGGTGGCAACCGAGCGGCCTGCAATTAATGTAGTACCACACTCGTCGCCACTCTTGGCCAGTAATGCTTGGTAGGCCGGTTTGGTTAGGTCTACAGCGCGCGAAGCCTGAGTATCGTCGATCCAGATATCGCGGGCCTTGCGCGGACCGGGGAAGGCATGCAGTTGGATGCGAGTGAACGCGTCCGAACCGTCCCCGATGCCTGCTTCCAACACACGTTCTGCGTGCAGCCGATCCAGGGAGCGCCGCAGGGCAATGTTGTCCACCGCAACGACCACCAAATCTTGTGCAGACCGCACGATACCAGAATCGAGGTTCAGGCGTTCGTAATGACGCTGCACGTTTACGCCCAGAGCCTCTAAGTGTTCCGCCACCACATCGACCTTCTTTCGCCCTACGTCTTTTGCTGTGACTAGAAGGCAGGTACTCAGACTCGATGACGACACAGTGTCGTAGTCAGTCAGTCTGATGACGCGCGGCAGATGGTTACCGCCGATTAGTGCCGCTGCCCAGAGGAAGGCCTGACCCAGATGTCCCAACCCGATAAGCCAGAGGCTTCCAAAAGCCGCCAGATTTGCGTTGCAAGGTAGTTTCCAGCTAATTTCACGCTGTCCAGCGAGAGGGGCATTTCGATAGACATACTGAAACGCCTCGTTGAGAGCGGCACCTGCAGCCGCTACACCGACTTGAATAGGACTTTCCCCGCTTCCGCGCACAGCTACATCAGGAGACAGGATGAATCCATCTGACTGTAGCCTAACGCCCAGCCAAAAGGAGCAGTCATGTGGTGCACCATCTCCGATATAGATGATGGGTATTTTGTCGGAATCGCCCGTAGCGATACCTACTCCGAATTGTTCGGCAACCTCACCGAGCGTCTTACCTGCGAACCATGCCATTGAGCAACGCTCATGCAGCGGCCCTACAAGTTCTACTCCTCCCAGAAAGGTCTTCGGAGCAGCGTTGAGCAAGGTCAGAATCATGGCCTCAGCAGCCGGCGTCGACGTGAAGCCGGCTTGCACTTGGACGCGCAGCCTGAATGATCCAAATAACTTCTGCGCTTCCTCATAGGAGCCAACCCGACCTTCATCCATGGCTAACTTCATCGTCCGGTTCAATGTTTCTAGTAGTTCCATGATAGCCCTCAGGTCAAAAGAATTGAGTCATGTGCAGCTTGCAGAAACATCGACTGCCACAGTCCAGCCCCCTTAAAGACGTGTACACCTAGGTCGATCGGCTCAGGCTTCCGCATGGCAAAGTACGGGACAATCAGTGCAACATGGCCAGCAACCGAGACGATGGGGTGGGCTCTGTCGGTGACACTTTGTCCCGGCCCCATCGGATGCGTATGGACGTCAGCGACAACCTGAAGGCCAGTGGCATAGCAGTGCTCCCAGGCGAGAGCCATCTCCTCCGCCGTAAAGGCCACGTAGTCGTGCTTTCGACTGCTCTCCACCGCGACGATGTCGTACATGAGATACGACGAAACTCGTCGCCCCTGTTCATCGGTATGCCCGAGAAGGAATGCGCCGGCCTCCTTGATGCCACGCCCCGACCTGGCTAGATCGACAATGAGTGTATCGTAAATCGCTCGGGGAATCTCAAGCAGCGGGCGCGACATAATCATCCCCATTAAGCATAGTCCAAACGACCTCGAGGTAACGAGCAATGCCGATGCTTGGGGCCCAGGCCCAAGCCGGGTGCAGTTGCAGCCACTGCTCGTGCCCGGCGATGCTATTGCGGTCACAGGGAATATACAGCGCCGTGCCGCCCTGCCAGTCGGTTCGCAGGGCCGCACCAAAGCGAGCGCCCGTGCGCGGCCAGCGATGCGGTGGCAGCCACGAGCCATTGACCGCGTCCCAGAAGGCACCCGTAGGCAAATCAGGGTAGCCATCGCACTGGAGGCGTAGCGTGAACAGACGCTGGTCCCGAGCTCGCACGTCGATGAAGACGAATGGCCAGGAGATGTCGCGCAACTGCCAGCGGCCGTTCATTTCCCCAATTACGAAGGGCGCTTGCTCCAGATGCTCGAGCAGTTTGGCCTGATCATTCGGCATATTCGGCACGCTGGCGTCACCGTTAACAGTGTAAGAGCGCACGAGATCGAAGACAACCTGACAAGTGTCTTGCTCGACGAAGCAGCCCACATGCTGGTCGCGCGTCGGCTGAATGCTCGTGCCGGCGACTTGGAGCACCAACTCGTTGGCATCGGCTTGATTAATGCCTAGGGCGTGCACCGCCCAGCGCTTAATGCGACCGACGCGAGTGACAGGTGGGAAACGGTGTTCAACCGTGCGGCCGGCATATCTGACAATCACATCGATCAGCAGGCAACGGCCAACATGGACCACGCGACCTCGATGAAGCTCCTCCTCGTCCGCGAACTGCCGGGTCTCGACATCGTCGTCCGCCTCGTCAAAGTGTTGCAAATCTGCAGATGCGAGCTCTGCCGGAATAGCGGCCAAGATGGCCTTGTTTAGTTCTTCAGTGGTAAGGCCTTCTTGGACCTTGATGATCAGACCATCCTTCGCAAAGGGAGCCTGGACGATAATGCGCTTTTTCATGATTAACCTCGTTTTGGCCGGGGAAAAACGGCCTTCACAAAGTCAATCGGGACGAGAAAAAAAAACCGTAATAAAACGTAGGCTAGATCAGTCTGACACGCGTTTGCTGCAAGGAAACATGTAGGCGCAGAAGTGACAATCTCGTTCGTTCGAAGGGATGGCTGGGAAGTGTTTCGCGCACAAGCCGATGGAAATGGCTTCGTACTTGCCTCGAGTCGCAGCCTTAATGGTGCCGACTGAGACAGTCAAACCATCCGAAAGGGTGGCTACCTCTATAGTGGTTCTCTTACCGCCTGACTGGTGATGTGCGTCCAGCAGGGCCGCCAAGGGTTGCTTCATGGACGAGAAACTGCTCTCGGTGGTACGGATAAATCTCAGGCGCTGCACAGAGCCGTCTTGGAAAATCTGATCTGGCTTCAACTCGACCATCAGAGGGCCAATTCCCATAAAAACCTTCTCTGTGTTCCGTCCGCCTTGAGCCAGAAAGTTGCGGCCTCGCCCGACCCGCTCCTCAACACGCTGCCGAATGAGTGCGGCGGCAGAGTGCTCATGTAGTCTCAGGCTCGCAAGCGCGGAATCGACAACCCCACACCACTTCGCGTCCATCAGCAACGAGCTGTCGGCTGTCAGAGCGTCCATGGCTTTCCGTGTTGCGAGGTCGACCGCTCGATGTAGCTTCAGTTCGTCGCGTTGTGATCTCCCCGCTCGGCTCGATATTTCGTGGCGCTGAGGGCACTTGACGAATTGGAGATACTCCTCGAGCGATACCATAGTCTGCTCTGGTTTGCCAAGCTTTGAGGCTTGCGAGGTAGTACTGCCAAGCTGCTGCCACTCACCACATATGGGAGTCAACAATCCGTCTAGTGCGGACGGCAGTTCCTCGTCGGCCGTGGAATAAATAGTCAGGTGGAACCGAGGGCGGGAGACTGCTACGTAGAGCAGGTTATGCCGCTCATTTTTTAGTATATCTAATACTTTCCTCCCGTCGAGTACATCGTCCGGCACGAGCTTGTTAGGCTGTGGTTTTGGTGCTTCATATGTGCTCTTCGTGACTCCAAGAAAATGTACAGCGTCAAACTCAAGTCCTTTACTGCCGTGGGCAGTCAGGATGCGTACGGCATTCATCCCCTCAGCCTCGGGAGGCACAGCACGCATACTACGGTCCTCACCAAGCCGCACCCGATCACGGATGCGTTGAGGCAGGTTCTTCACCGTCGACCAGCGCCCTGTCCCATCAGGCGACCTACAGAAGTGGACAAATTGCCAGACGGCCATTAGGGCATTGGCAGCATCCTGTCCCTGTCGGGAGGCTAATTCCCTAAGCCAAGTACCATCCTCGAGAAGAAGAGCCGACAGGGCTTCCCAAGGTGACATATTCTCAGTCACCAGAGCGCTTAACCGCCGTAGGTTCTGCCAAGCTTCGGTGTCCTTTGGAGTCAGACCATCTCCACTGACATCTCTCCAGCTCTTCTCCTGAGCGCGGGTTTGTACAAAGACAGCATCGGCTCCCTGCCGACTCAACGCTAGCAGCGGTGAGTACCATTGCCGAACAAGATTGACGCCATAAGGATCGACGGCGAGTTGCAGCAAGCAAATTAAGTCCTTCACCTCAGCCCGCTCAAAGATGTTGCCGAGGTAGAGCACTGGAACACTCAACTGCTCGAGTCCCAGGGCGAGTTCGGCAGCATCAACATTCTTATATACGATGATAGCCTGTTCAGCCAAAGGCGTGCCAGTAGCAACCTCCAGATATCTGATGCGCCAAGCCAGTCCCCGAAGCTGCTCCTTTTCATTTGCTGTACGTACATGAAGTGGACCGTGCCCCACATAACCGCGCTCCGCTGCTATAGCGTTGGTCTTACGTCCCGCCGGATTTCGGCTGGCGACTTTGCCGAACGCGTCAACGATTTCTTGCGAGCTACGATGGTTCAGTGGTAAAGGAATACTTACTGCTCCTGGAAAGTCGACCTGGAACTTTTCTAAATTACTCGAGGATGCTCCCATAAACGCATAAATAGCCTGATTTGCGTCTCCTACAACCCACAGCGTTTGTGTTGCCCTGGCCAATTCCCTGACAAGTAATGCACTTGCCCGATTGACGTCTTGATACTCGTCCACCATCAGGTGCTGGATGCTGGCGAGGAAGCAGTCCACACCTGGATCGCCGGACTGCATGAGTCTGATGGACACGCACAGCAAATCGGTCAAGTCGATGGCCTTACGACGCGACAGCAGAAATTCATAGTGTTCGAAGATAGCGGCGACGTCTCGGCGCTTGGCATCGATCTCCGAGTCACCGCTCGGCACCTCAGCAACGGAAGCTGAGAATTTCGCAGCATCGAACATTTCGTCCTTTGCACGTCGGATGGTATCCACAGCGTGTTCCAGCCACGGCGATGGGTTTGACAGTGGGTCGAATACCTTTAAGTTTGCGTTTGTAACGTCCGACTCGAGCATCGCTAGAGCGGCAAGCTTATCTAGCACGGGAAATCGCGAATCGAGCCCATGCAGATTCCCGAATTTACGCAGGAACTCAAGTCCGAAAGCATGGAAGGTGCCGATCCAGACGCGATCGGCACCTGGGATGTTTCCTGCTCGGGCGCGTTCGACTAGTTCGCGTGCAGCCTTGTTGGAGAACGTAAGTATAATGATGTTCTCTGGGATGACACCGGAGGCAATGAGACGCCGGAGGCGGAGCAGTAGCGTGGTGGTCTTACCGGTACCTGGCCCTGCTTCCACTAGGGTGGTTTTCGCATCACTGTTTACAGCCGGTTCCTGTGCCTTGGTCGGCCTGACTGGAAGTTGGAAAACCTTGGTGGGCTGGATGATATTGGGGAGCAGGACCGCATCATAGAGTTGCAGCCGAACGAGCTCTAACGGCAACTTGAAATTTTCTGCCAGGAGCGATGCACTGAGCCTTTCCTCCATAAAGGCTCGGCGAGCCAGATCGCGCGGCAAAAGAAATTCGCGTGCGAAGACGTTGGCCTGTAACTCCTGCCTCTCGCGGACTCCGTAGCTCTCCACTTCGCGCACGCCATTAGTCTCCGCATCCGCCGTGAGCGCATCTTGATTGACCTCCACAGTGCCTGGCGTTGCTGGATGAAGTCGCAGATGTCCCAGCTCATGCGCAACCAGGAATGCTTTTACTTCGTCTGGAACATCGTTGCGCACCAATATCCACTTGTGTTCGATCTTGATGGTCGCATCAGCTCCCTTCAGTAGGGGAAAGCTAGCATTAACCTTCCTGAGGGCGACATCAAGGGCCTTGCAGGCCTCTTCTATAATGAATAGTCCACCTTGATCAAACCTTACACGCTTCGCCTCGAGCTCTGCACGAAGTCTTGTAGCCTCGATTCTGGCCGATTCGAATGGATTCACCTGATGTCTCCTTGGCGAGGACTAAAAAATACTTAGGAGCGTTGAAGAATCGCTTTCTTTACTGCGTCATCGTTAATGCAGTCTTCGACTGCTTGCTCCCATGTTATAGGCGTTGGCTCAGCTGGCTTACTTTTCGCGCTGAATCTCTGCACCCCTGCAATCCGCTGTCTATTTATTGCCATGCCGGCAATCAACGCTGCTGGAGTTACACCAATGCGGTGACTCAACGCCTTATAGAACCAGTCCGGTACACCGCGAACTTCCGATGGGGACTCTGTGACGCAAAGTAGTAATAAGTCTTCTCCATGCTCGTATGACCCAAATATGGCAATGGATATGGCCTGCATGGCCTGTTCGCCAGAGATGGACGTTAGCTTTCCGGCGGCCTCTGAGGCGTCAGATGTCGAAGGAGCTGTACGCAATTGTTGCATGCACTGCAACAACTTGCTTTGTCGAGGCAGCATCTCTTCATCCGACAATGGCTCGCCGTCAATTTCCTCCTCCGTTGCTGGTATTGATGTGAGTTGAATATGTGCATAGCGTTGCAGTGCCCGAGCATGTTCTGGGTACTTATCGATGAAGGCTTGTAGTACCTTGGCATCGAACTCATGCGATGCACGTCCGTAGTCGGCGAGAATCTCGTCCAAACTTGCAGTGTGCTTGCTGTTAGTCATTGCTCAACCTCTGCTGAATAATTTTGATGGCTTGATTGATGTATTTTGTCGCTGTTTTCTCAGTCACACCCATAATGCTTGTGACTGTCACCTCTTCCTTTTTCTTAGACTCGATCTTTAAGTTCCCAAAGTAACGGTAGGTGAAGGCTATCTGGGGGAGCTCTGGCAGGTCATGCTGTACAATGCGACGGATCTTCTCCAGCATTTCCTGGTTAATGAGAAATTCCTCAACCTCAATTAGAACCTGGTCTGGTGACTTCGGGGCTGACAGCGGATCAACAGAATCACTGGTCTGTGCAATGGCCTCAATGTCATCATCTTCATTGTCGAGTGACTTCCCAGCACTATGTTTTTTTGCGTAGAGCTTTCCGGCTTCGTCTAGGCAACGTCGGTACACGTAGTTTCCAAATGCGACCTCAGCATGGCTCGGCACTGTTTTGTCTCGCAGGATCGATAATACGATCTCTTGGCAGAAATCTTCGATGGCAGTATCTGATCCACCACCAAGTTGCTGCCAACCCGGGTTTTTGCGCACGTGCGCTCTTACCTGCTGAGTTACTCGCCGCAATAATTCACTCGCGTACGTATCGGATTCCCGCTCATGACCAGCATCCCATGCATCAAGAAACAAAGTGACAATGACTTCATCGTCGATGTGGCCGGGTTTCCCGTGCCGGATTGCAAACCGCATGGATCGAGACCCACTATCCAGGGACTTAACCTCAGCTGCCATTTCCGCCCTGGGGGATGGTTGGCTCCAAGCGCTTCGTTGCCCACATTTGTTCATCATCCAAAACCTCTCGTCAATGTTAGCCCAACCTACTCTTGGTCAATCGGGATATCCAGAAAAAACCGTAATCGCTACCCGTAACCCGTCTATTTTATCGATAAAGCTGGCGAATTGGTAACTAAGGCTGAATTCAATAGGCCAAGGGATTCCTTTTTTGATCGCCATGAGAGTGCAATCGACTTCTGACATTCCGTACAGTCGTCTTCTGTCATTTTCAGAAGTCGATTGCACCATTTTATTGTCTTAGAACCCCCTTGTGCAGAGGATTATTGAGCAACTATAAATCAGTAGTCCTCTGCACAATTCTTGTTTATGCTTAACACTCCTCTGCACAAACATGAGTTTTAGGCATGGAACCCGGCGTTGAACATGGGTTATCTCATCATAGCACTGCCGAATGAGGCCATTTTCGAGAGATAGCAAAGGGCAAAAACGACCCGAAGCTGCGTGCGCCAGGACAAGCTGGCAAAGGATAGGAGGTGAAAGTCCTCTACGAGATAAGGTCTAGCCCACCGTCTCGGCCCCGAGTGATGCGCGGTTACTCGCGAGGGTAAGCGTGAAGCGTTCACAGGGGAGACCATAGGCTGGGTATTGAGCTGCGAAATGGGTCGAACTTCGAGGTGCCGATTCCGTACAGCTGAGGAGAAGGCTACATTGGTTCATGCGTTTTGGCCAGCATGAATCCAAACCTCGCGCAGTCGTAGACCCCAAGCATGTGGTGAAGTCCTTTGTACGGAACCTGGGAGGTCTCATCTGCGCTCGATAGGCATATCGAGCCGGTTTATTAAGGTAGAAACTGAACGATAAATATGCACGCAGATGAGAAGTCGGACAAAGCCGTAGTACCGATGAAGCAACCGAACAAAGAGGGCTTGCCCTTGGCGGAGGCTGTGGAGGGAAGGGCTTTGCCCAAGAGGAACACCGGTCAGGCAACCGCAGTCCGGACTCAGAGCCGGGGCACTGCGTCGAATGGATTGGCTGGTGTGCGCCAAGCGGCGCGACAAAAGAAGGATGTACAGTTCACCGCATTACTGCATCACATTACCATTGAGCTCCTGGAGCAGAGTTATTTTTCGCTTAAGCGAAATTCGGCGCCCGGACTCGATGGCGTGACGTGGCGCACCTATGGCGACAATCTCCTTGAGAAGTTAACGGCACTACATGCCCAGATACACCAAGGCAGCTATCGTGCTCAACCCGCCAGACGGACGATGATCCCAAAAGCGGACGGCACAGAGCGGCCGCTGAGTATCTTGTGCCTGGAAGACAAAATAGTCCAACAAGCCGTGGTCTATGTGCTGGAAGCCATCTATGAAGAGAGTTTCATGGGCTTTTCCTATGGATTTCGACCGGGACGTAGCCAACATGATGCGTTGGATGCGCTCAGTGCCGGGATTTATAGAAAGAAGGTGAACTGGGTGTTGGACGCGGATATCCAGAAGTTCTTTGATGCCATGAACCATGACTGGCTGATGCGATTTCTTCAACACCGAATCGGGGATAAGCGATTGCTGCGTCTCATCGCCAAATGGTTAAAAATCGGCGTCATGAACGGCTCTCATCGAGAGGCGAGTGCTCAGGGTGCCCCGCAAGGGGCAGTGGTATCACCGATACTGGCAAATATTTACCTGCACTATGTGTTCGATCTATGGAGTCATCAATGGCGGCGCCAAAAGGCCCAAGGTGACGTGATTATTATCCGTTATGCGGATGATACGGTGCTCGGTTTTGAATATGAGCAGGAGGCAAAACGCTTCTTGCAGGACATGCAGGAACGTTTGCAAGCGTTTGGTTTGACTTTACACCCCGACAAAACACAGCTGATCCGTTTTGGAAGACATGCAATTAGCGAAAGGAAGCGGCTGGGCGAAAGAAAGCCGGAGACTTTCGACTTTCTGGGCTTTACGCATTTCTGTACGCAGTCCCGGAAAAACGGCGCGTTTGTGATCGGGCGTCAAACCATCAAGAAGCGCATGCGCGCAACGTTGCACGCGATCAAAAGTGAGCTGCGAAAACGCTGGCATGATCCGCTGCCAAAAACCGGCGAGTGGATTCAAAAAGTTCTGCAAGGACATCTGAACTATTTTGCGGTTTCAGGCAATGATTCCAGTATCTGGCTATTCTTCAATGAAGTACGCCGCCTTTGGTTGCACCGTATTAGAAAGCGTAGCCAAAAAGGCTTTATGAACTGGGATCGATTCGTTCGGATAACTGCGCGTTTCTTTCCGCGAGTTCGATTATTACATCCCCACCCTTGTTACCGCTTTGACGTTCGTACTCGAGGGAGGAGCCCAGTGCGTTAGCAGCGCACGCTGGGATCTGCGCGGGGGGTGCCGGGTAACTGGCATTCCTACCGCGACCTGTTGCCCTAAGTCATCGAAAGTCTGCTCAACATCAGCATAATGCCAATTTAAACGTTAGATTGATGAAGGCTTTATGAGAAAAATAATCTTGACGTTAGCTATAGGGTGCTCTCAATTAGCTCAAAGTGCTGTGGGAGTTACTGTTAAGCGTGACGTCATCGTTCCGGATGAAACAGCGGCGATTGCTATCGCTAAAGCCGTTCTCGTCCCTATTTTTGGAAATGATTTCAATCAAAATCGTACTTGGCAGTACTTAGCCAAGACTCATACTTTTTATGCAAGCTCCCATAAAGACAGGTGGGTGGTCGAGGATGCCCCGCCGTCCCGCCTGAAATGGACTGAACCGATCTTACGGGTGGAGATCGATAAGAAAGATGGACGCATTCTGAGCATCAGTGAATATTGAGATCTTGAGCCTACAAGAATGCTTCCCTCTGCTTGGCGTTGACCGCCCTTTTGTACCGAGGCTTATGCCCGGTATTCCAAGAATCTGCGCCCTTTTCTATATCGTGCTTAGAATACAATGCCGCTCTAGCAGTTACGTTGAAGTAATATGAATCTTTTCTATCGCCGTGAAACGCATACCATACGACTTCTCGCTTTCGTCACGCTAGCCGTTCTTTTTTTCTCCGTTGCCGACGACGGCTGGGCCGGGAATGTGCGTGTCAAGCGCAAGATCAGAACGATTCAGCAGGACCGCAGTTTCGACGTCGAGGCGGACGAATCGATCAGCGAGCAGGTCAACGACCCCACCGCATTCTTACGGGAGGTTCGGATCGACGCTGTTTTCGAACAAAGCCGCGAGTCCCAGGTGGAATGGACGCCGACCCTGGCCATGCCCTTGGGTCAGCGTTTACGTTTCGAAGCCGGCGTCCCCTTGTTGTCCAACGGCGAGGACGGTCAGGATCAGCTCGAATGGGGCGACGTTTACGGTTCGCTCGCCTACATCTTCCGACAAACGCCGGATTACAACGCGCTGATGGATGTCCGCATTGATCTGCCCACCGGCTCCGAGTTTCACGGCGCGGGCCTTAACATCCCACAATGGCATTTCGCACTGGGCTCGGTGATTTACCGCTACGAGGAGCAAGGATTTTTGCTTCTCCCTTTCCTCGAATACCGCCGATCCTTTTTGGAGAAGGACGGACTCGACGGCATCGGCCATTTGATTGGCAGTCTGGGGGTGGTTTACCTGCTGTCCGACGAATCTTTTCTGCGCGGCGACTGGACTGTCGATTTCAATGAAAAGAAAAACTGGAGCGACTCCTCTCATCTCAATCTCGAAATCGGGCACGTATTCCTCAAACGCTATGCTCTTTCCCTGGGTTATCAGGTCAATTTGTGGAGCGAGGTGGAGTCGCCGAACGCGGGAACCTTGTCCATCGGCTATTTATTTTGAAGCCCGCGTAGGTAGGAGCTGGCATTAACGGGCTCCGCCAACGATGTGAAGAACTTCCTCCCGAGGACGATCGCTATCGCGCGCTCCCCTTAGCCGAACGATAGGCAGCTTTAGAAGATTGACCAGACGTTTATTTTCTTACTCTAAAAGGCAGTTTTGGCCGTAGTGGCGCAGTGATATCGTCAATTTGCTTGCCGAATACCGGACACCCGACTGGGTCACAGGATGCCTTACTATTGAAATTGGATAGTTACCCCGACCGACTGGTTTTGGCCGAAACTGTGAATTCGCTGATTTCAGTAAGCCTATCTCGATAGCTGACGTTCAAATTTTAAGGGTTTCGACGAAGCCAAAGTCGCTCTTCCAAGTGTTATCGCAACTGTACAGTCATGCGCTGAAGGGCAGGCATCTGACAACCCGTAACAATTCTCCGGCATTCAAAATCTGGCTGGGTTTGTATCGGAATCGGTGACGGTTTTGATCAGAATACGCAATGCTTCCGCCGTTCTCAGTTAAGTTTGTTCCTAACCGATGTTATCGGGCTGTTATCAATTAAAGTGGGTCCATTCTCACTTAATTTGGTTCCTGGCGTCCGGATATTCTCAGCCAATGTGGTCCTGAAAAACGGATGTAATCGGTTTCTGTGATTTATATTATCGGGCCGCTATATGTAGCCATGCCGGAATTGCACAAATTTCGATCTTAGTGGAGAAGTGACATGACAACACCAGCAAAGAACACGGTCTGCCTTTGGTTCGATGGTAGCGCCGAAGACGCGGCACGGTTTTACGCCGCTACCTTTCCCGACTCGTATGTCGGCGCAGTGCACCACGCACCGGGGGATTTTCCGTCCGGGAAGAAAGGGGATGTGTTGACGGTCTGGTTCACTATAATGGGCATTCCGTGCCTCGGGCTCAACGGTGGACCTGCGTTCAAGCACAACGAAGCGTTCTCGTTTCAGGTCGCAACCGCTGACCAAGCCGAAACGGATCGCTACTGGAACGCGATCGTCGGCAACGGCGGCCAAGAGAGTGCGTGCGGCTGGTGCAAGGACAAATGGGGATTGTCCTGGCAGATCACACCTCTGGCCCTAACGGAAGCGATCACTGATCCAGATCCCGCTGCCGCCAAGCGCGCGTTCGATGCGATGATGACGATGCGAAAGATTGACATTGCCGCGATCGAGGCAGCGCGCCGCGGCTGAGATGTGGGCGGTCTAACATTACGCTCAAGCGGGACGTTTGCTATCGCGCCCACCCCTTAGCTTCACGCTGAATGGCTGGTCTGGGGCTTTCACCTGCCGTTGCCTTGAAAAGCGCGACAGTCGGCACCTGGCCGAACTTGCTCTGTCAGAATTGAAGGAGCAAAACCGAAATATTACTTGCCTTTAACCTAGGATACTTGATCGAGCGGTTATGTTTATTGCACCCTTAGGCGTGGTTGATCTTATTCCTCCTCC
>Ga0208625_100238_pt1 | contig 14529 bp, 15 predicted proteins | sample LakWasMeta8_HOW4_2_FD_183858 | JGI IMG/M metagenome (GOLD analysis project Ga0208625, IMG submission 183858) | Freshwater sediment methanotrophic microbial communities from Lake Washington under simulated oxygen tension - Sediment Metagenome... | ecosystem: Environmental > Aquatic > Freshwater >... | reverse complement strand
CGCAAGCTTTAGCGCAACGTTCGCCGATAAGTTTGCGTTGCTCTTCAGTGATGCCGGGGGCAGGGGCTTCCTCAACCACTTTTTGATGGCGGCGCTGCATAGAACAGTCGCGCTCACCCAAATGGATGGCGTTGCCATGAGAATCCGCCATTACCTGAAATTCAATGTGACGTGGGTCTTCCAGGAATTTTTCCATGTACACGGTCGGATTGCCGAATGCGTTGGCTGCTTCAGCTTTGGTCATCGCAATCGCGTTGATCAGGGCTGCTTCGGTATGGACAGTACGCATGCCACGACCACCGCCGCCACCGGCAGCTTTGATAATGACCGGATAACCGACTTCTCTAGCCAGTTTTAGATTTTTTTTGTCGTCATCGCTTAACGGATCGCCATTGCCGGGTACGCAAGGAATGCCTGCAGCCAGCATGGCTTTTTTAGCGGATATTTTATCGCCCATCATGCGGATAGTGTCAGCATTGGGACCAATAAAGACAAAGCCGCTTTGTTTTACTTTTTCAGAAAAATCGGCATTTTCTGATAAAAAGCCATAACCGGGATGAATAGCTTCAGCATCGGTAACTTCAGCTGCGCTGATGATAGCCGGAATATTAAGGTAACTATCAGCTGAGGCAGCAGGGCCTATGCAGACCGATTCGTCAGCCAGACGCACATGCTTAAGATCACGGTCAGCCTCTGAATGTACAGCAACTACCTTAACGCCTAATTCTCTACAGGCGCGTAATACCCGCAGGGCAATTTCGCCGCGATTGGCGATAACAATTTTATCGAACATGAATCCCCCGTTGATTATTCAATGATGAATAAGGGTTGGCCGTATTCGACCGGCTGGGCATTTTCGACCAGAATTTTAGTGACGGTGCCGCTTTTGTCGGACTCGATCTGATTAAGAATTTTCATGGCTTCAATGATGCACAATGTCTCACCAGCAGAAACAGACTGGCCGACTTCTACAAACACGCGGGTTCCAGGAGAAGCGGCGCGATAAAAAGTGCCGACCATCGGTGATTTAACGACATGGCCATTGATTTTTTCTTCAGCAGGTTTGTCAGCGGTGGTGTTGCTTGGTGCGGCAACAGGTGCAGGTGCGGCCGCATAAGTGACGGTAGCAGGTGCTGCTGAATAACGGTTAATGCGAATAGACTCCTCGCCTTCTTTGATTTCCAATTCGGCAATGTCGGATTCTTCGATAATTTCGATGAGTTTTTTTATTTTTCTAATGTCCATGGTTATCGTCTCGTAATGAAAGTATCTGATGGGCGGCAGTTAAAGCCAGTTCATATCCTGTTGCACCTAAGCCGCAGATAACGCCTTGGGCAATATCTGAAAAATAGGAATGCTTTCTAAAAGGTTCCCGTGCGTGGACGTTGGATAAGTGAACCTCTATGAAGGGGATTTTTGTTGCCGACAACGCATCACGAATAGCGACGCTGGTATGCGTGAAGGCAGCCGGGTTGATGATGATGAAGTCAACTTGAGTGTGGTAAGCCTGATGAATCAGCTCCACAATGGCGTGCTCTGCGTTGTGCTGATGAAAGTTGAGCTGATGCCCTAATTTAGCGGCTTCAAGTTCCAGTGAAAATTGAATGTCAGCAAGCGTTTTGGTTCCGTAATGGTCGGGTTCACGAATACCTAGAAGGTTTAAATTGGGCCCATTGAGTACGGTAATAGTCGCCATCTATGTCTTTCAGCAGGGTTAAGGAGCAAAACAGCGGCAATTTTGCCGAATCTGTAGGGTTTTGTCCAGATAATATGCTTTTAGTGCATGTTAGCGACAGAATATCCTCGTTTGCTGACTAAGTAGCCATGTTTCTTGTAAGTGTCATTTTACTAAAGTGTCTATGATGCCTTGCAATTGTTGTTTGGAAAATTCGCCGGGGTGTTGAGAAACAATGTGGCTTTGTTGGTCAACGACGATGGTAAAAGGTAGGGCTTCAGCCAGATTGCCGAGCTTGCGGCTCAGTGCAACGCCGTCCTCGTTGGCCAGTAAGATAGGATAATTGATCGGTTTGTTGGTGATGAATTTGCTGACTGCATCATGGTCATCTATGGCGATGCCTATAAAAACAACATTTTTATCTGCATACGCTTGCTGTAGCGAGATAAATTCGGGAATTTCTTTAATACACGGTGGGCACCAAGTCGCCCAAAAGTTGATTACCAGGATTTTTCCCTGCCATTCGTTGATATTATGTTGCTGGCCTGCAAGGTCTGGGAGGCTAAATTCCGGTAGCGGAACCTGACTGGATTGGTTGACTAACGAAGTTGGCGAGGACAATTGTTTGACACCAAACCCTGCAGCTAAAGCGACGATGGCGGCAGCGATAATTATTAAAGTACTTTGTTTCATTATTTAATTTTGAGTAAGGTTTGAATAAAGGTTTGTGCATCTTGATAACCGATGACGCGGTGTGCGGTTTTTTCTTGGCTATCCAGACCGAAAAACAACACGCCCGGCGGGCCTACCAGATTGAAATGCGCCAGCAAGGCTTGGTCATCATCAGTGTTATTAGTGACATCTGCTTGCAGTACCACGAAATTTGCCAAAGCTTGTTTTACTGAGGAATCCGCAAAAGTGTAGGTTTCCATTTCTTTGCAAGAGATACACCAGTCAGCGTAAAAATCCAGCATGACGGGTTGGTTGTTAGCGTTAGCTTGTTGGATTTTATTGGTTAAGTCAGCCACCGAAGTTACTTTTGCAAAAGCAATTTTTGAATCTGCGACAGGGTTCTGACCGTTTACGCTGAAACCTTGCAAAGGCTTTAGCGGGTTGTTATTGCCCATACTTACGCCAATCAGCAGCAATAAACCATAAGCCAACATCATTAGGCCTAGACCTTTCCATAATTTGCACCAGCCCGAACTGCCTTCGGGCAGCGGATCGATAGCGCTTAAGTAAATAGCCGGAAGTATTAACAACATGGCCCACAGCATCATGGTGACAGTAGCAGGCAGAATGCGGCTTAGCATCCACACCGCCATTGCCAGCATCATTACGCCAAAAACTACTTTAGTGGCGTTCAACCAATTGCCTGCTTTGGGCAGCAGTTTTCCAGCCGATGCTCCCAGCAATAATAGCGGCAAACCCATGCCTAAACCCATGGCAAACAGCGCGCTGCCACCTAATACCGCATCGCCGGTTTGACCAATATAAATCAACGCTCCAGCTAGAGGCGCTGCAACACAGGGTCCAACGATCAATGATGACAATGCGCCCATGGAGATGGCTCCCCACATCGAGCCATCACGGTGTTTTTCGCTGGAATTATGCAGTTTGGCTCTAATCGAGTCGGGCAGTTGCAGCTGGTAAAAATCAAACATCGATAAAGCCAGCACAATAAAAATGCTGCTAAATACTGCAATAATCCATGGCTGTTGGAAAGTGGCTTGTAAGTTACTGCCAAATAAAGCCGCCAAGACACCGAATACAGTGTAAGCCGCCGCTGAAGCCAGCACATACCCCAGGGAAAGCATAAATGCACGCCAAGTGGTTACTTTATGACCATGGCCGACGATGATGCCAGATAAAATCGGGATCATCGGGAAAATACACGGAGTAAAAGCCAGCAATAAACCAAATCCCAAAAAGCTGAGTAAGGTCAGTGCCAAGCTATCTTGATGCAACGACTTAGCAATTTGATCTTGTTCGGAAAGCGGCGCTGCTATATTACTTGATGGGCTGACGGCAATGGTTTGCGGCAGCGACAGACTGACGTTTTGAGTTATCGGCGGATAACATACCCCGCGATCGGCACAGCCCTGAAATTTAGCCTGTAAATTGATGATTTGTGCAGCGCTGTCGGTTCGATTGAGAGCTACATCGACATCCAGCCCATCATGAAAAACTTCCACTTGGCCGAAAGCTTCATCTTGCTTGGGTGTGCCGTGCGGGAGATTGTAAGCCCCTAATTGGACAGATTGAGCGTTAATCAACGCGAGCTGAACTTTTTCGCGGTAAAGATAATAGCCGGGGGCGATTTTCCAGCTTAAATGCAGAGTATTAGCGTCTTTTACCGTGGCAAAAAATTCAAATGCCTGTTCGGCCGTTAATAGCTCATCTTCAAATAAATTAAGTTTTAACGCCGCGGCATTTTTAACCAATTGCGCCAAAGGATCGGCGCCGGCTGCAACTGGTGATGACGATGCCGACGCCGGCAGTGTTATATCTAAAGTCTTCTTTTGCGGAGGGTAACAAATACCTTGGTCGGCACAGCCTTGATACTGCACAAATAATTGCAGTGATGTGGCACTGCTAGCGTTGGAGATAGTCAGCGGTACGATCAGCTTATTTCTATAAATGACCATGTCGCCAAAAAACTCATCATGTTTAGTTTGGCCTGCCGGAAGTTCTGGGGTAACAGTGGGTATTTGCGCTGTTTTTGATTCAAAACGCAGTTTATCCCGATACAGATAATAGCCTTCGGTAATGTCCCATGACACTTCAAGCTGAGTATCGCTGATTGCTTTTACAGAAATTTTAAATGCCTCATCCGGTGGCAACGGCTCGTTTTTGTCCAGCGCATTTGCGGCACCAACAAAAAATAATAAGGTCAAAAAAATCAGTTTGACGAATGGCATGATTCAATCCAGTTTAAGTATTCCGGCAAGCCCTGCTCAACCGGCAGCGCAATAATTTCAGGCAGTTGGTAAGGATGGTGTTGCTGTATCGCAGTTTCAATAGCTTGATAATTCAGACTACTGGCTTTGATGATCAGCAGATGTTCTTGAGCGGATTCAATCCGGCCTTCCCATGCATAAATCGAGGTAATTCCAGGCACAATATTAACGCAAGCGGCAAGCTGATTTTCAACCAACCATCGGGCAATTTTTTCTGCCGTGCTGTTGTCCGGGCAGGTGCAGAAGATTATTTGCATGAGCTGACTATCGATTTTATCTAAAACTAACTTGCCGATATTATCCTAGAGTTTGGCTAATAATGCCTTTATATTGTGACAATATTTCAGCCTAAGAGAGTTCAAATGAAGAATATCCAGATTTTGTTTTTGTGCGTATTGATCATCCCGTTTGCGGAAATTTACCTGCTGTTGCTGGTTGGCGGGATAATCGGCGTGCTCCCGACCATATTTTTAGTAGTGTTTACTGCGGTCCTGGGTACTTACTTATTAAAACAGCAAGGCCTGGCAACATTTAAACGCTTTCAAGAAAGTCTGGCGCAAGGTGCCATCCCCGCTTATGAAATGGTTGAAGGCCCGATTATTCTGGTCGGCGGCGCGTTATTGTTAACTCCAGGATTTTTTACCGATGCGCTAGGTTTTGCTTGTCTGATTCCCAGTGTCAGAAGAAAAATCGCGCAATACGTAATTGAAAATTATCTGGTCCAGCCGGATGGATCTGTTTACGGCGCAAAACCTCGCCAGGCTGATGTATTGGAAGGCGAGTTTCGTAGGGAAGAGTAGGAGACGAGGCTAATCTGTAGGGTGGGCAATGCTGTTATGCCCACGGGCACACTGTTTAAAGGCAATAGCTTTAATTCCGCGTGGGCACAAACAGCGTGCCCACCCTACTGGACTGATGTGTTGGAAGGCGAATTTCGTAGGGAAGAGTAAGAGAATTCGGTTCACCTGAACAACCCAACGGAGTTAAGGCGATGAGCTCAGTCATTAAAACCAAACAGCTTATCAGCGTAGACGATTATTTAGTCGGTGAATTACTTGCCGAAACCAAGCATCAATACATTGACGGTTTCGTGTATGCAATGGCAGGTGCAAGTAAAAATCATGGAAGCATTGCGGGTAATATCCGTGTTGAATTGCGGCAACATTTAAAAAACACGCCATGCCGTCCGTTTGGCTCTGACGTTAAAGTCAAAGTGGGCGCTGATTTTTTTTATCCCGATGTCATGGTGGTTTGTGAGGATAAAACCGACAACCCCGATTACACCGAATCGCCAATTTTGTTAGTTGAAGTGCTGTCCAAATCTACACGGCGCACGGATGAAACCATTAAGCGCGTGGCTTATTCATCATTATCGAGTGTTCAAGAATATGTGCTGATTGAGCAGGATTTTGTCGATGTGGAAGTGTGCAGACGTTCATCGGGGTGGGTATCTAATCATTATTTTTTAGGCGATGACGTGTGGTTTGAATCCTTGGATTTTAACAACGCGGCGCGGATTTTTCGGCAATATTGAGAGCTTGCAATTTGGATGCGGCTTTATCCACGTCCAACTCATTAAGCATCACCACAAACGCATCACCGCCAAAACGTGCCATCGTATCGACCTCACGCACACAGCTTTTTACTCTGGCGGCCGCGTCAATCAACAGTAAATCGCCGACTACATGCCCGTGCGTATCATTAAGTGGTTTGAAGTTATCCAGATCCAGGAACATCAATGCAGCATAGCAAGCACTACGTTTGCTGGAGTTCATCACCTGGCTCAGTTGCAACGGGCCGTTTCTTGACTGCGAAAACAGACTGGTTTTGTTTTAATCCATCTAATCGCCATGAATAGGCAGATTGTCATATAATCAAAAAATGCAGATTGCCACGCCATAGAGCATATTGGCATCCTGCATATCTGTTTTATGAGGTGCAACAACGCAAATTCGTTACGGATTTACGTTGTTGCGCCTGTTTGATAACACGATATGGAGATTGATTACATGGCCAATGATTTAACGCAACTGAGCGCGAACGAATTGCTCGCGCTCTACCGGAACAAAGCGGCATCACCCGTTGAAGTTACCAAAGCAGTACTGACAAAGATCAGCAACTTACAACCTCATTACAATGCTTACCGTGCAATCGATGCCGATGCGGCAATGGTGCAGGCGAAAGCCTCCGAAGCGCGCTGGCAGCGTGGTGCGCCGCAAGGTGTGCTCGACGGCATCCCGGCTGGTTTTAAGGATTTGCTGAATGTCCAGGGTTTTCCGACGCGTAAAGGCAGTCTGGCATCTCCTGACAAAATTCAGACCGAAGACAGTCCCGTCGCCGCGCGGTTGCGCGAATCCGGCGCAGTTATCTTAGGCAAAACCCAAACCGCCGAATTCGGCTGGAAAGGCCTCACCGAAACCAAGTTGGCGGGCGTCACGCCCAATGCCTGGGACCGCCAATACGCCAGCGGCGGCAGTAGCGGCGGTGCGGCGGTATCGGCAGCGCTGGGCTTGGGGCCATTACAAGTCGGCACCGATGGCGGTGGTTCTATTCGCCAACCGGCGTCGGTCAACGGCGTGTTCGGTTTCAAACCCACTTATGGCCGTGTGGCGGGCTATCCTGCCGCGCACAACGGTACTTTGTTCCATATCGGTCCACTCACTCGCACGGTAACTGATGCGGCGTTATTGCTGAACGTGATTGCTGCGCCCGACGTGCGCGACTGGACCAGCCTGCCGAGCGATGGTCGCGACTGGACGGCCAATTTGAATGACGGCATTAAAGGCCTGCGCATCGCTTACAGCCGGACTTTGGGTTACATAAAAGTTGATCCCGGCATTGCTGCAATCATTGATCGCGCGGTGGCCCGCTTGACTGAGTTGGGCGCGATTGTCGAGGAAGTCGATCCGGGCTTTGCCAACCCGGCGCCTATCTTAGAAGCATTGGCTGCCGAACGCGCCATCCGCTTGCGCCGGGACATCGGTGATACTGGTGTTGCATTGCTTGATCCCGGTATTCGCGCTTCGCTGGAAAAAGCCGAAAAGCACACTTTGGCAGAAGTCGTGGAAGCCAATCAACGTCGCGGCGAACTCGCCGTGCAGCTGCGCCGTTTTCACCAGAAATACGATCTGCTGGTTACCCCGGTGACTTCACAGCCTGTCCCGCATCTCGGCACCGCGCCGGAAGCGCCGTTCTTGTCACCGTTCAACCTCACCCAGCAACCGACCGCATCGATACCCGCCGGTTTTGATATCAACGGCTTGCCGGTAGGCCTGCATATCGTCGGTGCGCAATATAACGATGCATTGGTGCTGCGCGCGGCACGGGCATTTGAAACTATCCAGCCATTTCCTGCATTGCATCTCAGCTCGTTGCGTGCGCATGCTCCGGCATGGGCGTTAGCCTAAAGGACACTTGATGCAAACTCATATTCGCACCGTAGATGTGCTGGTCATTGGCGGCGGCACGGCTGGGCCGATGGCGGCTGTGAAAGCCAAGGAAGCCAATCCTGAACTTAACGTATTGCTGCTGGAAAAAGCCAACGTCAAACGTAGCGGCGCCATTTCGATGGGCATGGACGGTTTGAATAATGCGGTGGTTCCCGGCCACGCCACGCCGGAACAATACGTGAAGGAAATCACCATCGCCAATGACGGCATCGTCAACCAGAAAACCGTGATGGCGTATGCCCGGAACAGCTTTGCTATGATCGAAGAGCTGGATCGCTGGGGCGTCAAATTCGAAAAAGACGAAACCGGCGATTATGCGGTGCGCAAGGTGCATCATATGGGCGCTTATGTGCTGCCGATGCCGGAAGGCCACGATATTAAAAAGGTGCTGTACCGGCGCCTGAAGCGGGTTAGGGTAGACATCACCAACCGCCTGGTGGCAACCCGCTTATTGACCGCAGCCGATGGCTGCATTGCCGGGGCGATGGCCTTCGATTGCCGGACGGCTGATTTCCATGTCATTCGCGCCAAGACCGTGATACTGGCCACCGGCGCTGCCGGTAGATTGGGCCTGCCTGCATCCGGCTATTTGTTCGGCACCTATGAAAACCCGACCAATGCCGGTGACGGTTACAGCATGGCTTATCACGCCGGTGCAGAACTGAGCGGTATCGAATGCTTCCAGATCAACCCGCTGATCAAGGACTACAACGGCCCTGCCTGCGCATATGTGACCGGTCCACTGGGCGGCTATACCGCCAATAACAAAGGTGAACGCTTCATCGAATGCGATTACTGGAGCGGTCAGATGATGATGGAATTCTACCGCGAGCTGGAAGGCGGCAACGGCCCGGTATTCCTGAAATTAAACCACTTGGCCGAAGAAACCATCGGCACCATCGAGAACATTCTGCATACCAACGAGCGTCCCAGCCGCGGCCGTTTCCATGAAGGCCGCGGCACCGATTACCGGGAGCAGATGGTGGAAATGCATATCTCGGAGATTGGTTTATGCAGCGGTCATTCGGCATCCGGCGTCTGGGTCAACGAGCATGCTGAAACCACTGTGCCCGGCCTGTATGCTGCTGGTGACCTGGCCTGCGTGCCGCATAACTACATGTTGGGCGCGTTCGTGTACGGCAAGATTGCCGGTGAAAGCGCGGCTGGGTATTGCGCAAACACTGAACTGGCTGAGCTTGACGAGGCCCAAGTGGAATTGGAACGGGTCCGGGTTTGGGCGCCGTTGTCACGCTCGGATGGCTTACCGCCCGCGCAAGTCGAATATAAATTGCGCCGCCTGGTCAACGACTACCTGCAACCGCCCAAGGTCACCCGCAAGATGGAAATCGGTTTGGCGCGCTTTGCCGATATTCGCGCGGATCTGGAGCACTTGTCCGCACGCGATCCGCACGAGTTGATGCGGGCTTTGGAAGTGCATGCTATTCACGATTGCGCGGAAATGGCGGCGCGCGCCTCGCTGTTCCGCACTGAAAGCCGCTGGGGGTTGTACCACTACCGCGTTGACCATCCCGAGCCCAACGACGAAGACTGGTTTGTGCATGCGCAGTTAAAAAAGGTCGATGGCCAGATGCAGTGTTTTAAACGACCGATCGAGCCTTACATCATCGATCTTAACGAACACGAAAAGACCGCCTATCAAAAAATGCGCATCGTCAAAGCTGAGTCAGCTCAAATACAAGCCCAAATAAAGGAATAGCCATGCCGATTGCGTTTACTGCGGCCAGCCTGCCGGTCCGTATCAATGAAGAGTTGTGCATCGCCAACAAGGGCTGCACGGTGTGTGTGGATGTGTGCCCGCTGGACGTGCTGGCTATCGATTTTGTCAAAGGCAAAGCCTATATGAAATTCGACGAGTGCTGGTATTGCATGCCTTGCGAAAAAGATTGCCCCACCGGCGCGGTTACGGTCGATATTCCTTATTTACTGCGCTAAACCCGATTCCGGATTTTGTTATATCAACAGCTAATGACCATACCCATGGAGTGAGCTATGCAAATTAATGTTGGAGTACACAATGAAGTTGCAAGGAAAACGCATCGCGCTGCTGTTGAGCACGCTGATTATCAGTACGGCCCAAGCCGAAACCATCCGCATCGCCATCGGCACGCAAGACACCACGATTAACTGCGCGACCGGCGGTCTGCTGATCCGCGAGTTACAGCTGCTGGAAAAATACCTGCCGCATGACGGCAAATACAAGGATGCGCAATACGATATTCACTGGAGCAACTTTACCTCCGGCGCGCCGCTGACCAATGAAATGGTGGCCGGAAAACTGGACATCGGCTCCATGGCCGATTTCCCCGGCGCTTTTAACGGCGAGGCTTTCCAGAAAGCAGGCAAGCAAAGCCTGTTTATCAACGTATTGTCCGGCAGCACCAGCGGCAGCGGTAACGGCGTGGTTGTGCCTAAAGATTCAGCGGTGCAATCCCTGGCCGAGTTGAAAGGCAAAACCATTTCGGTGCCTTTTGCCTCCACCGCGCATGGGATGCTGCTGCGCGCCATTGCCCAGCACGGCTGGAACCCGGAAGAAGATGTCACCCTCATCACCCAGGCGCCGGAGATCGCCGGGTCTGCGCTACAAGCCAACAAGATTGAAGCGCATGCCGATTTTGTGCCTTTCGCGGAGCTGTTCCCGTATCGCGGTTTTGCCCGGAAAATCTATGACGGCGCCCAGGCCAATGCCCCGACCTTGCACGGCACGCTGGTGGATGCCGACTATGCCAAGCAATATCCGGAAGTGGTTACCGCATTCTTGCGTGCGGCGATTGAAGCCGACCGCTTATTGGCCGCAGAACCGGAAAAATATAGCGAGTTGATCGCCAAAGCCACCGGCATAGAAGCGGAAGTGATTTACCTGTTCCACGGTCCGCTTGGTTTGCAAACCCGCGATTTCAGCTGGAAGCCCGAATACCGTCAAGCGGTAAAAACCTCTTTTGACACCTTAAAATTTTTGAAGCGGACGACCAGCGATTTGGATGTCGATAAGTTCATCGATGACCAATACATCCGTGCCGCCTTCAAGCAGGCCGGGCTTGATTACGATGCCCGCTTGAAGAATTATGCGCCGTCACCGCTGTCGGCCAAAGACGCCAGAACCGGCGCCGTGATTACCGATTTCAAGCGGGTAGCGCAGTTATGGGTGGTGGGTGAACCGTTAGTGCGCCACTACGGCTCAGCCGAGTCCGCGCTCACCGACCTGATTGCTTTGGAAAAAGCCGGTAAAAAAATTCGCGTGGCCTACGTGCAGGACAGCAATCTCGGCATCAAATTGCTGGCGACCAATGCCTGGTTTGTCCGCAACAAAAACAGCGTCAGCGGCTTCCTGCTCAAAGATCAAGCGGCGGCTTTTGCCAAAACCAATGGCGGCGAGGTGTTGGATTTTGCCGCCGTCAAAAAGACGTTTGCCAACTGATTTTTGCCCATGACCGGTATTTCTCAAACCGTAGAATCGGTTTCTGCTGAAAATAGAATGACTAACCAGGCGGCTGTCAGCCGTTTGCTGCGGCGTGCCGTGTCGTTAAGCCTTTGTGTACTGGCGTGGCATTTGGCATCTACAAATCATGTTGATCTGGGCATCGTGACCTTTCAAAACGTGCCGTCGCCGCTGGAAATAGTAACGGAAGGGTTGGCGTTGCTGTATTCGAAGAAGATGCTGGCGCACTTGACGGCCAGTATGGTCCGGGTATTCAGCGGCTTCCTGATGGCTGCCGGTGTTGGCATTAGCTTAGGTTTAATTATCGGCCGCTCGCGTTTTGCCGAAGATTTGCTGCTGCCGCCGTTGGAAATGCTGCGACCGATTCCTGCGGTAGCCTGGATACCGTTGGCGATTTTGATGTTTCCGTCCTCCGAATTGTCGATGATTTTCATCACTTTTACCGGTGCGCTGTTCCCGATCCTGCTCAATACCATTCACGGCGTCGAAGGCGTTGAAGCGAGGTTGATTGCGGCTGCGCGCAGCCTGGGTAGCGGCAAGCGGGCGATATTGACTGAAGTGATCCTGCCTGCGGCGGCACCCAGCATATTCACCGGCCTGTCGATAGGCATGGGCACGGCCTGGTTTTGTTTGGTGACCGCCGAGATGATCGCCGGTCAGTTCGGTTTGGGCTACTACACCTGGTCTTCGTACACGATTCAAAATTACGCCGCCATCGTTGTCGGCATGTTGCTGATCGGCGGCTTGGGCATGGCCAGCAGTGTGCTGGTCAAGAAGCTTGGCGACTTATTGATGCCGTGGCGTGCGTTGGAAAGAAAAAAACATGACTAACCCTGGATTGGGACGCATAACCATCAACAACCTGACGATACGCTTAGGTTCGAGCACACAGGCGTTTACAGCCCTGCAGAATGTGTCGATGTCCGCCGAACCAGGCGAATTCGTCTGCCTGTTGGGGCCGTCGGGTTGTGGTAAATCAACGCTGTTGGGTGTCTTGGCAGGACATCTGCAAGCTGGTGGCGGCAGCATTGAAGTCGATGGACAAGCCATTAACGGCCCGCACCCAGAACGGGGCTTGGTATTTCAACAACACACGCTGTTCCCCTGGCAAAAAGTTATCGATAACGTCGCTTTCGGTTTGAAGATGAAAGGCGTATCGCGACCCGAACGCCATCAGCAGGCGCGCGAGTTATTGGCGCTGGTGGGTCTGGCCGGATTTGAAAATCACTACCCGGCGCAGTTATCCGGTGGCATGCAGCAGCGGGTGGAAATTGCCCGGGTGCTGATCAATGCGCCGAAAGTCATGCTGATGGACGAGCCGTTCGGCGCACTCGATGCACAAACGCGCATGATGATGCAGCAATTGCTGTTGGAGGTCTGGGAGCGCATCAAGACCACCATCGTGTTCATCACCCACGACATCGATGAAGCCTTGTTCCTGGCAGACCGGATTTTAGTGATGAGCCCGCGCCCCGGCCGCATCATCGAAGAACTCAAACTGGATTTTGCCCGTCCGCGTGCTGCCGAATTGATCACCTCAGAACATTTTATGCAACTCAAGCGGCATTGCCTTGAGTTATTGCATCCGCAAGCGACGGATTTGCCGTTACCTCGCTTAAATCCTTTGGGCGACATGCCCAACACAGAAACAGATATTGCTAATTAACAAGGTAACAATGTGAGCAACCACTTTTCAGACGACCCGGAACTGCAGGATATTCAAACCCGCTTAAACGATGCCGATAGCGCCATACGCCGCATTGCGCTGCTGGATCTGGCCGATTTTGCCGGTGACGAACATTTGCCGATTATTATTGCCGCGTTAAAAGACCCCGACGCGCAAGTACGCGTGGAGGCTGCCAAAGCGCTGGAAGCCTTTGAAAGCGATGCCAGCATCGCCGGATTGATTGCCATGTTGGATGACGACGCTACACAAGTGCGCGAGGCGGCGGCACATAGTCTGTCGCTGTTAAAACAGCAGGAATCCGCATTGCAGTTATTGCCGCATCTCGATCATCCAACGCCTTACGCTAAAGCCGCATTGTTTCGTGCCTTGCGGGAACTGCGCGTTGCGGAAAGTTTTACACCGGCATTGGCAGCGCTTTCCGATCAAGATGCTGCTGTACGGCGAGAAGCGGTCGCTGTATTGGGTTATCTCAAACAAGCGCAGGCATTACCTGCGTTAACTGCATTGATTACGACAGATAACGACCCCGAAGTTCGCCGAGCTGCTGTTGGAGCCATTGGTTTTGCGGAAGATGATGCGGTTCTGCCGGCCTTATTAGGCGGCTTGGCCGATACCGTCTGGCAAGTGCGCGAAGAGGCGGCCACCACGATCGGTAAGTTGAAACTGGGTGATGCATTGCCGCAATTGATTACTGCGATGCAAGACGACTACTGGCAAGTCCGTCTGCGTGTCGCACGTGCGCTGGGTCGGCTGCAGCAGCCTACGGCAGTGCCGATACTTGTTGAAACACTCAATCACACCATCAGCAATTTGCGCAAAGAAGCTGCCTTGGCGTTGGGTGAGATCGGCGACATAGAAGCATTGCCCGCACTGGAACTGGCAAGTAGTGATCCTGACCCTGACGTGCGTAAATCGGTGCGGCTGGCGATTGCGCAGATTCATGGCAAACAAGGTGAAAATTTGGATGCTTAATCGCAGCCAACACAATGATCAAGTTTGCTACTCTAGCCGCTGTTTCAGCGCCCCCAGCCACGAAGCGGAAAAACCACCAAACAGATGGCTCAGATATTTTGAGGCGTATGCTGCTCTATCACTAATAGGCATAGCTGATGAAGATGTGATACCCCAGCAAAAATACCAGACTTGTTGCCAGCCCGACATGTACTGTTAGCCATATTCTTCGAAACCACTGTTTGTGAATGCCGGTAATTTCAACATTGCATAGCCCGGTAAGAAAAAGGGCGAAATACACCAAGCTCAATACTTGCAAGTATGCGTAGCCAATGTGCTGGGCATGCGCA
>Ga0208625_100237_pt1 | contig 14576 bp, 8 predicted proteins | sample LakWasMeta8_HOW4_2_FD_183858 | JGI IMG/M metagenome (GOLD analysis project Ga0208625, IMG submission 183858) | Freshwater sediment methanotrophic microbial communities from Lake Washington under simulated oxygen tension - Sediment Metagenome... | ecosystem: Environmental > Aquatic > Freshwater >... | reverse complement strand
ATTTAAACCTGAAAGGGCAGTGTTTAAACTATTGGTTGAAGAAATGTATCTTACTTGGACACCTCTCAAATAAGCGTTATTTAAAGCAGTCACAATTTTTGTGCTTCCATTATCCCAAACAGCAATATCTAATGTAGTATTAGAACCATTGATTAAAGAACAAATTGTATCATCTAAATGAGCAGATGTTTGGGCGTCTGTGATAGAAGAAACGGTATTGTCAACCGACTGATTAAAATACACTTTTATGGTTTGTGCCTGAATTGTTTTTAATAAAAAAACAAAAGACAATAAAAACACAATTTGTTTCATCTTAATTTTTCTTAAATAAATTTACATTTACGACTCGCAAAAGCACACATACGTAATAAAATGATGCCATGTTTAAAACGAGAGATATTTGTACTACCGTAAGTTCTATCTCTATACTTAATAGGAATTTCAACGATTTTTAAATTTAGTTTGTGAGCGCCAAATAATAAATCAAAATCTCCAAATGGATCAAACTCACCAAAGTATTTTCTGTTTTTAGTCAGTTTAATGTAGTCTTCTCTAAACATCACTTTTGTTCCACATAAAGTATCCTTAAAACGTTGGTCTAGTAACCATGTAAATACCCAGCTGAAAAAATGATTTCCTAAATAATTTAAAAAGCGCATGGCCTCTCCTTCCATTGGATAAACCAAACGAGTTCCATTAATAAAATCTCCTTTACTTCCGGCAATAGCATCATAAAATTTAGGAATGTCTTCAGGCGGTACGGTTAAATCGGCATCCAAAATCATTAGGATGTCACCAGTGGCAATTTTATACCCTTCACGCACCGCATCTGCTTTTCCTTTTCCTTTTTGCTGCCCAATCTTTATGTCGTGAGTATCTTTATACTTCTGTTGAATCTCTTGAATTTTTTGCCAAGTATCATCGGTACTGTTTCCTTCAATAAAAATAATCTCTACATGTTTTCCAAATTTTGGTAAACGAGTAATAGCATTTTCAATATTACCACTTTCGTTACGAGCAGGAATAACAATAGTTGTAGAATATTTTGTTTTATATTCTTCCGGATTACTGATTGGTAATGGCTTTGCAAACGAATACGTGTTTAAACTAAAGAATCTAAAAAATGGAAACTTAGCTAAAAACAAATTATGCAACTCGGCAATTAAAGGAATGTAAAACGGAAAAATAAATCGCTTACTATTTCTATATACATCAAAGCCCGACACAAATAATAAATTGTTAACGTCTTTTGTATTTAACCAATTTTGCGTCGGTGTTTTGGTTTTTAATCCAATTAACTCTGCAAATTTTAAAACAGGTTCCCACAATGAATTATAATATTGAACAATAATTTTTGTGTTTGGGTGACATACTTTTTGTACTTGTTCAAATACCGTTTGGATGTCTTCAACAAAACCAATTAAATTGCTAATAACAACAAAATCGTATTTCTCAGTTAAAGTAATATTATTCGCGTCCATTAAAATGAACTCTATGTTTTTACCAGCGTGTTTTTCTTTAGCCCAAGCAATTTGTCCTTCGCTAAAGTCAATTCCTGTTTTTTTGCTACCTGCTAGTCCAGCTATTAAATCTCCGCTACCACAACCAATTTCTAAAACAGAACTGTCTTCATGAGAAAAATAATTACAATAGTTAGTAATTTCTTTCCAATAGTAATTAGTTAACCCACGTCCTTTTCGTTTAGACGCAATAATGTTAAAATATTCTTTTATGTTTTGCAAAATGTAATTTTTTTAAGAAAGCTAATTTACAAGTTTAATTTAAAACTTTATAGTTTCTGATTTAACATATCTGCCATAAATTTACCCATACTAAAGCAAGCTTGAAGCAAATAACCGCCTGTTGGAGCGTCCCAATCAAGCATTTCACCTATGCAGTAGTGATTAGATAGTTTTTTTAAATCCAAATTCTCCTTTACTTCCTCTAAAGCAATGCCACCCACTGTTGAAATAGCATCATCAATAGGGTCGAAATCAGTTAAAATAAGTGGGAATTTTTTTATTAATTGACTAATAATTTCAGGTTGATTATATTCTTCTTTTGTGCTTTGATGTTTTAACAATTGGATTTGAACAGCAGAAAGATTAATCTTTTTTTCTAATACATCTTTAATGGATAGCTTTCCTCGGTTCTCAAATCTACTTTGAATTTCTTGTAAACTTAATTCTGGTTTAAAATCAATAAAGAGCTGCGCTTTTTGTTTTTCAATTAACTGTAATCTTACTTCTTTACTCAAACTATAAATCCCACTACCTTCAATTCCAAAATCGGTTAAAACAGCCTCCCCTTTTTTGCGTGAACTTCCACAAAAAAATTCACAGTTTTTTAAAGCATGTCCAGAAATCTGTTTTACTAATTCTTGATTCCAATCAATTTTATAAGCACAATTAGATGGGTAAAATGGATTGATTTGAATTCCTATTTCTTCAAAGTAAGAAGTCCAGTTTCCTGCACTACCAGTTACTTTCCAGCTGGCGCCACCTAAAGCAAATACAACAATATCTGATTTTATAATTTTAGTTTCTCCATTGTTCGAAAATAAGAGATCATTATTGTTCCAGCCTTTCCATTCATGATTATAATAAATGGAAACCTTATTCTTTTTAAGAACAGATTCAATCGTATTTAGTACTTCAATAGGTTTAATGCCTTTTACTGGAAACACTCGCCTACTAGTCCCTACATAGGTTTCAATACCAATTGATTTTAACCAATTTCGAAAATCAGCATTTGAAAAATGTTTTAAAAATGGCTCTATAAATTGTTTTGGATGATAACGTTCTATGAACTGCTCTATGTTTTCAGAATGTGTTAAATTAAAACCTCCTTTTCCTGCCACTAAAAATTTACGACCTAAAGCAGCATTTTTTTCATAGATAGAAATATTGAATTTACTAGCATCTAACGAACAAGCTAACATAAGGGCTGATGCCCCTCCTCCTATAATTGCTATGTTTTTTTTGTTCACCACAGAGGCACTGAGATAATTGAGTTAAAAATACGGTGCTCAAAGATTATATTCTCTGTGCTCTCCGTGTCTTTGTGGTGCATTAATTAAGATGTAAAATATTTATAAAACAAAGGAATGGTTTCAATTCCTCTATAATAATTAAATAAACCATAATGTTCATTTGGTGAATGTAAGCCATCGCTATCTAATCCAAAACCAAATAAAATACTATCCATTCCTAATTCTTTTTTAAATAAGGCAACGATAGGAATACTTCCACCACTACGAGTAGGAACTGGTTTTTTACCATACGTTTCTTCCATCGCTTTACTAGCTGATAAAAAGCCTTTGGATGTAATTGGAACAACAACTGGTTCTCCACCATGATGTGCAGTTACTTTTACCTTTACTGATTTTGGCGCAATGCTTTCAAAATGTTTAATAAACAAATCGCTAATTTCTTTAGAAGATTGATTAGGCACTAAACGCATCGAAATTTTTGCAAATGCTTTCGACGGCAATACTGTTTTTGCTCCTTCGCCCGTGTAGCCTCCCCAAATACCATTTACATCTAACGTAGGACGAATGCCTGTTCTTTCATTAGAAGAATATCCTTTTTCTCCACGTTCTTCAGCAATATGTAAATCTTTTTTATACTCCTCTAAATTAAACGGTGCTTTTGCCATTTCTGCTCTTTCTTCAGCACTTAGCTCTTGTACTTTATCATAAAAGCCAGGAACAGTAATGTGATTATTTTCATCATGACAAGAAGCAATCATCTTACATAAAATATTAATTGGATTAGCCACTGCTCCACCATAAACACCACTATGTAAATCTCTATTTGGTCCAGTTACTTCCACTTCCATGTAAGCTAAGCCTCTTAAGCCACTATCAATACTTGGGATATCGTTTGCAATGATTGATGTGTCGGATATTAGAATAATATCTCCTTTTAATTTTTCTTTGTTTTCAATAATCCATGGGCCTAAACTTGGCGAGCCAACCTCTTCCTCCCCCTCAATCATAAACTTTACATTACAAGGTAATGTGTTTGTTTTCATCATGATTTCAAAAGCCTTCACGTGCATGTACATTTGACCTTTATCATCACATGCTCCACGAGCAAAAATAGCTCCATCAGGATGAACTTCTGTTTTTTTAATGACAGGTTCAAACGGTGGAGAGTCCCATAAATCAAGGGGATCTGCGGGTTGCACATCATAATGACCATACACCACTACGGTTGGTTTAGATGGGTCAATTATTTTTTCGCCATAAACAACTGGATAACCTTTAGTTTGGCAAATTTCCACTTTATCGGCACCAGCTTCTATTAAGCGTTGTTTAATTGCTTCAGCTGTTTTATCCATATCGGTTTTATGTTCAGCGCGCGCACTAATTGAAGGGATTTTAAGTAGGTCTAACAATTCATTTAAGAATCGTTCTTTATTTGAATTGAGGTAAGTTTGAATTTGATTTTGTTCCATTGTTGTAGAAATTTGGTACTAATGTACTTTTTTTATTTAAAAGGTCGTTTTGAGTGATTGAAATTATTGTTAATTATCTGATTAATAAGTATTTTTGAGATTATGAGAACGTTTTACGCTATATTTTTTTCAATGTCTTTTTTTGTAAATACATTAAAAGGACAATTAACAACAACACAAACATTAACACCTCAACAATTGGTACAAAATGTATTATTAGGAGGTGGAGTTACAGCCAGTAATATTACATTTGTTGGAAACCCCGCTACCAGGGGGACATTTAATGGTGTGGCTTCAAATATTGGATTACCCTCGGGCGTTTTATTAACTTGTGGGGCAAATGTGAATGCCATAGGTCCAAACAACAGTTCCAATGTTGATGTTGATAATGGCTTACCGGGAGACCCTGATTTAAATATTATTATGGCTCCTGTAACGAGTTTCGATGCTACAATTTTAGAATTTGACTTTGTACCCAGTTCAGATACTATAAAGTTTAGGTACGTTTTTGGCTCAGAAGAATATATGGAATATGTGAGCCCAACTCCTGGAGGTATTAATGATGGGTTTGGGTTTTTTATTAGTGGTCCTGGAATTACAGGGCCTTTTACTAATAATGCAAAAAATATTGCCATTATACCAGGGACTAGTTTGCCAGTAACCATGTATAATTTAAATTTAAATTCAAATTCTGCGTTTTATTTTGATAATGGCGATGGTAATGGTTCCGGAACCGCACCTGATGGGGCAACTGTTCAATACGATGGCTTTACAATTCCTCTAAAAGCTTTTGCGGCTGTTCAATGCGGCCAAACTTATCATATTAAAATAGCAATTGCTGATGGAGGCGATGGAATTATTGATTCTGGAGTTTTCTTAGAAGGGGGTTCATTTAGTAGTCTTCCTCCATTAAATGTGTTTACTACTAATTCCAATTCTAATATTCCAGACTCTATATTGGTAGAAGATTGTAACACGTACTGTGCTTATTTTATTAGAAATGGAAATATAAGTAATGTGGATTCATTTAATCTTCAGGTTACTGGAAATGCAATTTTAGGCACGGATTATATTCAATCAGGAAACACATCATTTGTATGGCCAACAAAATTAATATTTGCAGCAGGACAGGATACTATAAAGATTTGTAATATTACAGCGTTGCAAGATAATATCGCAGAAGGTTCGGACACGCTATCGTTTTCTATGACAAGTTTTGTAACTCCAACCGTTACTACATGCTTGTCGTCGAATGTTGTAAAATTTAATTTATATATTAATGACTACGTGCCTATTTCAATTGGACAAAATAATACATCTGTTTGTACAGGTAATTCAATTATTTTAAATGCAGGGGCCGCAAATGGCTATGCTCCTTATACATATACGTGGACTGCCCCTGCTGTAAATACAGCTACATTTAATACCGGGCCAATAAATTCTTCGCAAAACTATACCATAACTGTTAATGATATTTGCAACAAACCTGTGACTCAAACCATTACTGTTAACCCAGTTTCTACTCCTACGGTTGTGAGTTCAAGTACTTTAATTTGCATTGGTACAACAGCATCTTTAACGGCTTCGGGCGCAACAACCTACACTTGGAGTACAGGTGTTGCAAACGACACGTTGTTTGTAAGTCCAACTGTAAATACAACTTACACTGTTATAGGGGCAGTTGGCGATTGCACAAATTCTGCTGTTTCAACAGTAAGCGTTATTGGTATTGCACTTTCTGTTACTGGAAATAATTCTATTTGTTTAGGACAAAGCACTAGTCTTACAGCATTTGGCAGCACTAGTTATACTTGGAGTACAGGCTCTACAAATGCTACCATTAATGTTTCTCCAACAAGTACAACTAATTATACGGTTAGTTCAATAGCTGCATCGTGTTCAAATACTGCGGTTTATACAGTAAGTGTAACTCCTCCGCCAACACTAACGGTTACAGGAACACCCTATTGTGCTGGACAAACAACGACTGTTACTGCTACTGGAGCTAATAGTTATACATGGAGTACTGGTGCTACAACTAATTCAATTGTTGTTTCTCCAATTGGAAACACTACTTACACCGTTGTTGGATCAAGTATTCCATCATGTACAAACAGTGTTGTATTTACGCCTAGTCTTATAACCACTGCTCCGCAAATTATAAATACTTCTCCTGTTATATTTTGTTTAGATTCTATAAAAGCAATCACTGTAAGAATAGAAGGTGGAAATCAACCATACACTGTAAGTTGGCTAATTCCAAGCGGAGGTATCGTTCCGTTTGATACTACAACCTACACCTATTATTTTACTCAAAGTATAACTCCAAGTACAGGTTCATACACGATTGTTGTAACAGATCAGTGTCTATACACAGATACATTAGCCATAGATATTAATAGCATAGATTGTGATATTCTTGCTCCAAATGTAGTAACGCCAAATGGCGATGGTGTAAATGATTTCTTTAGAATTAATGGCTTAGAAAATTTCCCCGGTTCATCATTAAATGTATTTAATAGATGGGGTAATAAGCTTTATAGTAACGATAATTACAAAAATGATTGGTCGCCTAACGTAAATGATGGTACTTATTTTTACATCGTTAACGTTTCTGACGGAAGGAAATTAAATGGATTTTTTCAAGTGTTTAAACAATAAAACAGATAAAGCGATTTAAAACATATCTATTATTATTCTTTTTGCTGAGCTTTAAATTAGCAGAAGCCACACATATTGTTGGGGGAGAAATTTATTATGATAATTTAGGGGGTAATAACTACAGAATAAGAATGAAAGTTTATCGTGATTGTTTAAATGGGATTCCGCCATTTGATAATCCTGCTTTCTTTACCATCTTTGATGCTTCGGGAAATGTTTTTACAACATTACAGGTTAGTGTAACAAGTAGCCTTACTGTTCCTCCAACAAATAATAGTCCATGTGCTCCTGCTTCATCTGGTAATGCTTGTGTTGAAGAAGCAATATATGAAGCAATCGTTAACTTACCGCCATTAGCTGGTGGGTACTATATTACCTATCAACGGTGTTGCAGAAATGGAACTATTTTAAATTTAGTAAACCCAGGTGGTGTTGGCGCTACATATTGGGAACACATTCCAGGACCAGAAGTTGTTGCAGTAAATAGTAGTCCAAGATTTACTAACCGTCCGCCAATATACATTTGTAACGGTATCCCAATTGCCTTTAATCATGCAGCAACTGACCCTGATGGAGATTCTTTAGTTTATAGCTTGTGTACTCCCTTTAACGGGTTAGATGGCTGTTGTCCTGTTATTGGAACTAGTCCAGCGCCAGTTGGTCCACAATGCTCTGCTCCTCCATCTACATGTCCCTCAGTTAATACTGCTCCACCTTATATTAGCGTGCCGTTTCTTAGTCCTTATTCTTCGTCCTATCCAATGTCTTCTAACCCAGCAATCAATATAAATTCTTCAACTGGTTTTTTAAATGGTGTGCCAAATATTATAGGGCAATGGGTGGTTGGCGTTTGTGTAAGTGAATATAGAAACGGACAATTAATTGGAGTTCATCACAGAGATTTTCAGTTTAATGTTATTAATTGTCCATTTGTAGTTTCTGCTGATATTATTTCACAAACAACCACTAACAATGGCGCAGGTACAGGTTATTGTAACGGATTTACTATATCATACTCTAATAATAGTTTTAATGGTTCAACTTATCACTGGGATTTTGGAGACCCAAATACACTAGCAGATACATCAAACGCATTTAATCCAACATATACATTTACAAACACAGGCACATTTACAGTGACTTTGATTGTAAATCCAAATAGCCCTTGTGGAGATACTACTACAGAAGTGTTTCAAGTGTACCCTCTTTTATCTCCAGATTATATCACACCAAATGCTCAATGTTTTAATGGTAATAATTTTAATTTTAATGGCTCTGGACTGTTTCAAGGAAACGGAACTTTTAATTGGACCTTTGGGGGCAATGCCACTCCACAAACGGCCAATACATTATCCGTTACAAATGTTAGTTTTAACGCCCCAGGTGTTTATCCTGTTATTTTTACAATAAGTGAAAATGGCTGTACAGCCACTACAACAAAAACTATTGAAGTGTATCAAAATCCAAATGCATCTATTGGTTCATTTCCAGCGTCAGGTTGTGATCCTCTCGCCGTTACATTTACTAATACTAGCACTGCGGGAACTCCTATGACTTATTTATGGACTTTTAGTGATGGAACAACATCAACACTTCAAAATCCAACACACATTTTTTCTCCAGCGGGTGTTTACAGTTTTTCTTTAGATGTTATGACAAATCAAAACTGTATTGATACAAGTCAAATAACATCTGTTAACAGCATTACTGTAAATCCAACGCCTGTGGCGAACTTTACTTATACTTCTGCTTCTGGACTTTGTTTTAATAATAATAACTTTTCGTTTAATAGTACAACAAACTTCCAAGGTCCATCAGGAACTTTATTATGGAATTTTGGAAGTAATGCTTCCATACAAATGTCAAGTACACAATCTGTAACTAATGTAAATTATAATGCCATTGGTTCTTATCCTGTTGTATTAATTGCTGAAAAAAATGGGTGTTCCGATACAACCACGCAAATCATTGGACTATATGAAAATACAGTAGCTTCTGTTGATCCAATTATTTCTCTTGGTTGCGATCCAATGGAAATAACATTTAATAATACAAGTACTGGGTCTTCTGCTCTGTCCTACTTATGGAATTTTAGTGATGGCACTTCTTCTACCGAAGCAAATCCAACGCATGTGTTTAGTCCTGTTGGTATTTATAATTACACCTTAACCATTATATCAAATAGTAATTGCGTGGATACTAGTCAAATTATCTCTGTTTCTAGCATCACTGTTAATCCAGCGCCCATTGGAGGATTTATAGCAACTCCTACTTTAACCACAATATTTGATCCTGATATTTTATTTTTCAATATAGCTAACCCTGCTAATATTGTAAGTTGGTATTATAATTTTGATGATGGAACCGGTTCCAATGAAATTAATCCAACTCATACATATACTACGTGGGGCGATTATTATGTTACTCAAACGGTAACAAATAATTATGCTTGTTCACATAGCGTTCAATTATTAGTTAGAGTCTTGCCAGAATTTAGATTTTGGATACCAAACGCTTTTACTCCAGGAAACAAAGATAATTTAAATGATGTTTTTAAACCAATAGTCATTGGGGTTGAAGATTATACGTTTATGATTTTTAACAGATGGGGTCAAATGATTTACAAAACAAACGATACAGAAGCAGGCTGGAACGGTACTTTCAAAAATCAACCATGCACAGATGATGTATATGTTTGGAAATGTGAATTTAAAAATATTGTTTCTAACGAAACAGAGTCTCATGTAGGGCACGTTACTTTGGTAAGATAAATACATCTTCAATTAATAAGCCATTGTTCATAATACTTATTTGTCATGTTATTTAGTCATCAAAAATTACTTTCTTTTGTTTTGTGAATAGTTTATTTACAAAAATAAGAGATAAGCATGCCCTTTGGTATAAGGGGATTGTTTTTGCATTATGTGTAATTATATGCACCTATTTACTTCCTAAACTAAAATATCAGGATGTTAGTTATATAAAAACAGGAGATGTATGGTTACACGAGGATTTAATTTCTCCATTTGATTTTTTAGTCCAGAAAACCGAAAGTGAATTAGCTAATGATAAAACCGAAAAACTAAAACGCATTGCCTATTTTAAAAAATCAAACGAAACTACTTTTGATTTTTTAAACGAAATTCATGAATTATCTTCAAAAGAAATCTCACTTTTAAAAGTGAGCTTAGATAGCATTTTTAAAATAGGAGTTGTCTACACTTCTTTCCCATCATCTTATGCTGATTCTAGTATTTATGTTGTAGAAAATAACGAGGTTAGTTTAATAAATAAAAATGTTTTATTTAATGAAAATAAAATAAAAAATGTTTTATCTAACAAAATAAATAATCCTATTGTTCTAACAAAAATTTTACCTCAATTGTCCCCTAATCTTGTGTTTGATGAGATTTTATCAAATGAGATGGCTACCGAAGCCCCTGAAACAAATTACATCTATAAATCTAAAATAGAAAAAGGAGAGGTCTTACTTCAAAAAAATGATGTTGTTTCTGAAGAACAAAACAATGTATTATTAAGCTATAACAATGAGTTAAAAGAACAAAAAATCAAAACACCAATACTATCAGTAATTGCTGGTCAATTATTAATTTGTGTTTTAGTGTTAGGGATTATGATGTTGTTTTTAGCGTTTTTTAGAAAAGCTGTTTTTAGTCAAAACTCACAAGTGACTTTTATTTTTTTAATTATCCTATTAATAGTCATTATCACAAGTATTGTAGCCAATTACAATATTAAATATGTATATGCCGTGCCTTTTTGTTTAGTGCCTATTTTAATACGAGTGTTTTTTGATAGCAGAACTTCTTTGTTTAATTTTTTAAATATTATTTTATTATGTGCCTTTTTTACTCCTGATAAATTTGAATTTGTTTTCGTACAACTTATTGCAGGGATAGGAACTATTTTTAGTGTGGCCGATATGGGCAAACGTTCTAAATTATTTATTTCGGCGCTACTAACATTTGTGTTTTATGTGTTATCGTATATTGCCTATCATATGGTTAATAGTACAGCGCAAGCCATCGGAAATATTGAAAATTATATTCCGTTTTTAATTAGTAGTGTTTGTGTTCTTTTTTCATTCCCTTTAATTTTTATTTTCGAAAAACTCTTTGGGTTTACTTCTGATTTTACTTTATTAGAATTATGCGATTTAAATTCGCCCTTACTACGTCAACTTTCTCAAAAAATCCCAGGCACATTTCAGCATTCATTACAAGTAGCCAATTTAGCAGAAGAAGCTTGTTATAAAATAGGTGGCAATCCTTTATTAGTGAGAACTGGGGCTATGTATCACGATATTGGAAAAATGAGTAACCCTCGTTTTTTTACAGAAAATCAAGTTGGGGAAGTAAGTCCTCATGAAGATTTGTCTTCAGAAGAAAGTGCGCAGATTATTATCAATCATGTTATTAAAGGTGTTGAAATAGCTAAAGAAAATAAATTGCCAGAAACAGTTATTGATTTTATTAGAACACATCACGGAACAACCACTACCCGATACTTTCTACACAATTATAAAAAAGAACACGAAGGAGAAATTATAAATGAAGATTTATTTAGATACCCTGGTCCTATTCCTTTTAGTAAAGAAACCGCCATTTTAATGATGGCAGATGGTGTAGAAGCATCATCGAGAAGTTTAAAAAAATATGATGCCATTGCCATTGACGAATTGGTTGACAAAATTATTAATCATCAAATTAATGAAAACCAATTTATGAATGCCGACATTACATTCAGAGATATAAATCAAATTAAAAAGATTTTCAAAAAACGATTAATGAATATTTATCATGTAAGGATTGAGTATCCAAGATAAAATATTTAATAACACTTTTTTAATGCGTTACTAATTTTAATTAGCTCATTCACATTAATGTTTTTTTTGGGTAAAATTTTATAAATTTTCATTTGTTTGCGCCCTTCTGAAAGAAGTTTGGGATGAGTTACTTGATTGCCTTTTACAAAACTGATATAAATATCTCTCTTCTTGCCATCATAACTTACAAAACAAAACCATTTTCCATTATAATAATAAAATGGCGTATTAAATTTTCGTTTAAACTGTAAGCCTATGTCATTCATTAAAAATTGATGAAGAAACAAAAGAGCTGATTGTTCGGGCTCAGGTAAGGTTAAGAAATAATTATCAATTTGATCTTCCAATTAATAATCTCTATAAAAATTATGTATACTTGTTTTAACTCCAAAATAAATATAAGGAGATTGTAACTCGTAACCTAAATCATCTTTAATACCTCTTTGTATGTATCCTAATTCGACTCTTAAGTTTATTTGTGGAATAACATAGTAAGTAAATTTAATGTCACTTTGCATTAGTTTCAATTTGTTTCCTTGAGTTGTTTTATGTCCGTATTCATACGGACGAGTCGTGTAGCTAACAAATATATTTTGTCCTAAGTTTGATCCTAGCGTGTCCATTCCAATTGTAGCCGAAATACCTTGGAAACTTAACATCCAACGATTTGCTCTATAACTCATAAAGCCAAGATACTCTTTAAAATTAGCACCAAAAGGATGAGCCAAAGCTTGCCCGTAATTTGCGTAATTCTGCTGAACGCTACCGTGTGTATAGGTGTATGGTCTAACTTCATTATATTCAGCCTGAATAGTTAATCCTTTTACTTTAAACGCATTAATATATTTAGCTCCAAACTGCCAACCTTGTTTATTTGCCCACCATCCTTTTCGAGCTTTAATTTCTTTAAAAAAGAATTCATCGGCTACTGCCTGAGCATAAATTTTTAAGCCTCCGAATAATTTAGCTGAAATATTTAAGCCCATCATTGAGTTATCTGATGATCCAACAGAATATTCTTGAGGTCTGTAAAAAATAATTGGGTTTAAATAATTAACCTCAAAATTTCTAACGCGATTGGTGTCAGTTCCCTGCCAAACAACATTTTCAAAGAAAGAAATGTTTAACCCTTTAAGCGCATTAAAACTTAAATAATGAAATGTTCCATATTTATTTTGTAAGCTTTTTTGAGAGCCATCGTATGCAGAAAAATCTTTCATCCATGAATACCAAACATTATATTGTATTCTCCAAATATTTGCATTAATTCCAAAATAAGGATTGTTGTTAGAAAAGTCTGATAGTAACAATGAACGATAACCTTCTCCAATAAAATGTTTGTCTTTTCCTAATTGAAAATTAAATGTTTTATTAGGGCTATAAGAAATGTAACCTGTTAAATTAGAAAAACTATAACTGCCATCGCTATTTTTAAACGCTCTTCCTAAACCTGGTATTAAGCCCGTTGTTTGAATAGTCGTATCCATAAAATTAGGGTAAGACACCTTTCCGCCAATAGCAGTTAATGCAAAAGTGAAATCATTATTAATATTTAATTTAGCATGTGCTCCTCCTATTGTTTCATAAACAAATTTAGAGTTTAACAAATCATACCCTGTTTGGACATCAACAATTGGTAGTGCTTGAACGTTAAATTGATTTCGTTTATTTGGGCCTTCATTAAATGTTTTACTTAAAAAAGTATTTTTAATTGCGTAATGCAAATACTTTACAGATGTATCTGAATAGTTTTGAAGAGTAGAAGAAAGATATGGTTTAAATGAGGAGTGAAATTCGAAACTTGGTTGTTTTATATCCCAAGCATCAATCGTGTTTTGGTTTTCGTGATTAATAAAAATATTTTGCGCTTGGGGATCGTTTTGCGAAAAAGAAACTGTTGTAAAAAAACAAAGCACAATCGTAACATATAAAGATGATACACGATGAAATATGTTATTACTATTCTTCACAGCCTAGTGTTCGCTTTTTTTGTTTTTTGCTGATTGATGTGAAAATGACACGAATAAAATAAATAAACCACTAGTTCCTAAAACAGCCAATAACGAAAGGCTCGGGTTTAAATAATAGCTAAATAACGACACAGCAACGGTCATCATACTAAAAACGTATATAATAATTACAGTTTTAGCATGAGAGTAACCGCAATCCAACAAACGGTGATGCAAATGGTTTCTATCGGCTGCAAATGGCGATTGTCCTTTTACTGCTCTTAAAATAAAAATTCTTAAAGTGTCTGTTAATGGATACGCTAATGCGGCTACTACAAAAATTGGATTAGAAATGTGAATCCAAAAGTCATCCAATCTAGCCATAGGATATTCAATTAACTTAATACTTAACACACAGATAAACATTCCGATAATAAGTGAGCCACTATCTCCCATAAATATTTTAGCTGGAGAAAAATTAAATATCAAAAATCCTAGCAAAGCTCCTGATAAAGAAAAAGACAAAGATGCTAATGTGTATTCATTTGCAAAAATAAACCAAATGCCAAAAACAGATGAAGCTATAAAACCAACTCCTGCTGCTAAACCATCAATACCGTCAATTAAATTCATTGCATTTACAACAACAATATATGTAA
>Ga0208625_100236_pt1 | contig 14603 bp, 14 predicted proteins | sample LakWasMeta8_HOW4_2_FD_183858 | JGI IMG/M metagenome (GOLD analysis project Ga0208625, IMG submission 183858) | Freshwater sediment methanotrophic microbial communities from Lake Washington under simulated oxygen tension - Sediment Metagenome... | ecosystem: Environmental > Aquatic > Freshwater >... | reverse complement strand
ATTCACGAGCTGTGCCTTCGCCAATGATCCTCCGTCAGACCGGCAAGAGGTACTCCGTAACCTAATTAAACATGATTGCGGTGCATGTCACGGTTTAACATTAAAGGGCGGTCTTGGTCCTGCTTTACTGCCCGAAAATTTACAGGGAAAACCGGATGACTTTCTGGTGAGCACCATTCTGGAAGGACGCAAAGGCACGGCTATGCCGCCATGGCGGCAGTTTATCAATGCCGACGAGGCGTTATGGTTGATAGGTGTTTTGCGCAAAGCCAAGTAATAATTCAAGTGAGGCAGTAGGCAATGAAAGCTCTTTGGGTGATATTTTTTATTGCACTGTCGATTACTCAAGTTAACGCAGAAACCAGTATCGCCATCCTGGATTTTGAACTTCATGACTTGACCTTGGCGCCCGGAATTCCCGCTGAAATTGAGCGCACAGCAAGCGTTAAGCCGTTGCTGGAAAAAGAACTTAAAGGTGCGGGCTATCACATCATTTCAGTTCCCTTAGCCGATCAGCATTATGCCAATAGCGGATTTGGCTATCTGTTTGACCATGACGATGTCGCTGTTGCGCTTGGCAAAAGTGCAGGGGCAGATTATGTACTGGTGGGACGACTGCATAAGCCCAGTTTTTTATTCGCTTATCTGATGGGGCACTTAGTCAGAGTCAATGATGGCAAGCTAATTGGCAACTATGTTTCAGAAACTAAGGGCGGTGATCTCAAACTGACGCTTAAGGGCGTGGAAAGCCTTGCCGTTAAAATCGATGCAGATTTGGATAATCGCTACACACCAACACCACCTAAACAGAAACCTTAGCAAAGGTTTTAGCCTAAATATTTAACCCTCCTGAAACTGAAATAATGACCAAACTACTGCCCATTCTAGGATTATTCATCTCCTTTAACGTATTCGCAGAATTGCGCGCCACCGGCGATTTGGCCGTAGTTATCGAACGCGAACACAGTAGCGCGCTGATTTTTAACACCAGCCAGCATAAACAATTGGCGAAAATTGAACAGTTGGGCGATTTATCGCATGCGTCTGTCGTTTTCTCACGCGACCAGCGTTACGCCTATGTATTTGGACGTGACGGCGGCTTAAGCAAAATCGACATGTTGCAAGATAAACTGGTCAAACGCATTGTTCAGGCCGGTAACAGCATCGGCGGTGCGATTTCTCAGGACGGCAAACTGATTGCCGTCTCCAATTACACACCCGGCGGCGTTAAAGTGTTTTCTTCGGACACGTTGGAATTGGTTGCCGATATTCCTGCGGATGCCGGCGACGGCAAGCTGTCTAAAGTCATCGGTTTGGTGGATATTCCCGGTCAACGTTTTGCTTTCAGCTTGTTTGATGCTGATCAAATTTGGATATTAGATCTAAAAAATCCTAAAAAACCCGACATCACCAAATTCAAGGACATCGGCAAACAGCCTTACGATGCACTGACTTCATCCGATGGTCGCTATTACATTGCTGGTTTATTCGGTGATAGCGGCCTAGCTATGTTGGACTTATGGCACCCTGAACTGGGCATCAAACGCATATTGCCTGATTACGTTAAAGACGATGAAAAGCTGCCCGTTTATAAAATGCCGCATCTTGAAGGCTGGGCAGACACCGGAGATTATTTATTGGCCCCGGCGATTGGCAAACATGAAGTATTAGTTATCGATAAACGTAATTGGCAGTTAGTAAAAGCCATTCCGGTAGCCGGGCAGCCGGTATTTGTAATGGGCAGGCCTGATGGTCGCCAAGCCTGGGTGAATTTTGCCTTCCCTGATAACAACCAGTTACAAATTATCGATATTAAAGATTTATCGTTACAGAAAACCTTAACCCCGGGCAAAGCGGTGCTACACATGGAATTCGCCCCGCGTGGCGAAGAAGTCTGGGTGGCGATCAGAGACGATAATCAGGTTGTGGTTTACGACACCGATACGTTGCAAGAGATCGCTCGCATGCCTGCGCAAACGCCAAACGGCATTTTCTTTAGCTCGCGTGCCCACAGGATTGGTTTATAGCCGTCATGTTGACGCCGTTACACAAGCGCTTGCTTAACGACTATCAGCGCGATTTTCCGTTATCGCCCACGCCATACCAAGATATTGCGTTGGAATTGGGCGTTACTGAAGAAGATGTTATCGATGCCTTTGTTGAGCTGGACGAACAAGATGTCATCACTCGCATTGGCTCGGTCATTCCGCCCAACCGCATTGGCGTCAGCACCTTGGCGGCTATTTCGGTACCCGAAACGGAACTTGAGGCTGTTGCGCAAATCATTAGCGCTTACCCGGAAGTTAACCATAATTACGAACGGGAACACCGCTTCAATTTGTGGTTTGTGGTTATCGCCGCCGATGCTCAACATCTTGCGCAAGTGCTTGCCGATATAGAACAACAAACCGGCTATCCGGTGATGTCGTTACCATTGATGGAAGATTATTTTATCGATCTGAGCTTTAAGCTGGATTTGCATGATGATTGACGACCTCGACCAGCGGTTGCTGTCCGCCATTCAACAAGGCTTACCGATGTCGCCACGACCTTATGCTGAATTGGGCGCGCAAATCGGTTTGTCTGAAAGCGAAGTGCTCGCGCGGCTAACAGCGCTAAAACAGGATGGCTTGATCAAGCGTTTGGGCGTTATCGTCAAACACCGGCAATTAGGTTACCGTGCCAACGCCATGGTGGTTTGGGATATTCCTGACGAGCAAGTGCAACACATCGGTCAGCTTATCAGTCGCTTGGAGTTTGTGAATCTCTGCTATCGCAGACCGCGACACGGTGCTAACTGGCCGTACAATCTGTTTTGCATGATTCACGGCAAATCTAAAGAAACCGTGTTGCAGCAGCTGGCATTACTAGAACAAGCCTGTCACACTCAAGCTTTTCCTAAGCAAGTTTTATTCAGCCGCCGTTGCTTCAAACAACGCGGCGCTATTTATACAAAATCCGAACCGGCAACCGCGCATGGATGACATCGACCGCAATATCATAAATACCCTGCAACATGGTTTTCCGGTGTGCGATAGGCCGTATCTGCAAGCCGCTACTGAACTGGGTTTAACTGAGCAGGAATTGCTAGACCGGTTACAAGCGCTGTTAGATGACGGCACGCTAAGCCGCTTTGGGCCGCTTTATCATGCCGAATTAATGGGCGGCGCGTTAACCTTAGCGGCGGTTAAAGTCCCCGAGCACCGCTTTGATGAAGTTACCGAGATTATCAATGCTTTCCCAGAAGTCGCACACAATTACGCCCGTAATCACGAGCTCAACATGTGGTTTGTGATTGCCACAGAAACGTCTGAACAGTTGCAACAAACTATCGATGCTATCGAGCAGCATACCGGACTGCCGGTTTTCAACATGCCCAAAATCAATGAGTATTTTGTCGGCCTTAAATTGGAAGCCTGATGCCCGCCCTTGATACCACAGACCTCGCCATCATGCGCGCAACTCAGTCCGGGTTGCCGCTAACCCCAGAGCCCTACCAAAGTCTGGCCGCTCAGCTTGGCTTGACTGCCGATGACGTGATGTCGCGCATGCAATACATGACCAATCTAGGCATTATTCGTCGTATTGGCGCGGTACCCAACCACTACAAATTGGGTTATCGCTTTAACGGCATGACGGTCTGGAACGTGCCTGATGCGCATATTGATGAGCTAGGACAAAAAGTCGGCGCGCTGGATTTTGTAAGCCATTGTTACCATCGTCCCCGCCATTTGCCGCACTGGCCCTACAACTTATTTGCCATGGTCCATGGCAAAACCCAACTTGATGTTGATCGACAAATAGCAAGCATCGCAGCAATACTCGGAGACCATAACTTGGGAGCCGACGTTTTATACAGCACCAAAATTCTTAAAAAGACCGGTTTCCGCTCAGGTAGTTAAGGCATGGCAATGAGCAGCGGCCAAGCTCGAAACGGCTACTTGCCTGGTCAAACGCGTTTTATAGGGCGTGCGCTTAATGCCAACAGACTTATTAAGATGTCATGGTTATAGATACAAAAAAGGCCGGCACATTGCTGTGTCAGCCTTAAGAACATACTTAAAAAAGCGGATTAAAGCGGATGGTGTCCACGGCCTCTCATACAGGCATTGAAGGCGTTTTTATATTTGTCTTCAGCCGAAAAACCTTGTTTGGCACCGCCGCCTAGACCACCTGCGGCAGCGCCAATAGCGGCGCCCGCGCCTGGGTTGCCGGTAAATGCGCCAACCACTGCGCCACCGGCAGCGCCCAGCAGTGCACCGGTACCTGCGCCAATGGCTGTTTCTTTAGTGGTGCCACCTGAGGCACGGCTTGCAAGTTGTTTACATTCTGCGGTGTCTTGGTTGATGCGATAGGCATTGGGATCGTTATAAGGGTCAACGGTCGGTTCCCAACCACCGTAGCTGTAACAGCCGGAGGCCAAGGCGCTACTGATGATGACGATACTTAGAGCTAATTTCTTCATTTTCGGTTCCTCTGTGTTTTGTTTAGGTCAATATAATTGACGCTATATTAATGAAATATGAATACAGGCTGTTAAATACAGATCACAGATTTCTTAACACATTAAGCGGCGGTTTGTTTAATACATCTCGCACGCCCCAACATCCAGCTAAACCCACAGCCAATGCGCCAATCGACGGCACGACCAGCCACAAGCCGGGTGACGGCCGGTAGTTCATGTTCATCACTTGGGTATACAGCGCAAATAAAATCGCTTCAGATAACATGGTGGCTAACAGGCCTGAAATCAAGCCTAACAGGGCGAATTCAATGACATGTACCTTGGTTAAAAAGCCCCTAGTCGAACCCAGCGTTCTCATCAGCGCACCTTCCTGAATGCGGCTATCCAATGTGGCATAGACAGCTGCAAACAACACGGTAAATCCGGCCGCCAACGCAAAGTACAGCAAATAAGTGATGGCCTGGGTCAATTGCTCCAGAATGGTTTTGAACTGTTTGAGGATTAAATCGACTTCCAGCACGGTGGTGTTGGGGTATTTTTTTACCAGCGTATTCAGCAGGTTCTTTTGTGCATCGGGCAGATAGAAACTGGTGAGATAGGTCGCGGGATATGCGTCCAGTGTGCCGGGGGAAAAGATCATATAAAAATTCGGCTTCATGGTATCCCACTGCAACGACCTGATATTCGCTACCGTGGCTTGAACCTGCTCACTGCCTATGGTGAATTTCAGCTGGTCACCGACTTTAATTTTTAAACTATCGGCGAGTTTTGCTTCCACTGACACTTGCCCGGTTTGCGACGCTTGCCACCATTGACCGTCAATGATTTTGTTGTCTTCCGGCAGGTCGGTGGTCCAAGTCAGGCTCAACTCACGGCGGGTAGCATTTTCACCCTGGGTGTCTTTGCTGACGCGTTGCTGTACCGGCGCGTTGTTAATATCGACCAAACGACCGCGCACCACCGGATAAAACTGGCTGCCGGTTATCTGCTGCTGTTGCAGTTCCTCATGAAAAGCTGCTTGTTGCTCGGGGAAAATATTCAGCGCGAAATGGTTCGGGGCATTTTGCGGCAATTGGTTTTGCCAGTCGGTAAGTAAATCATTACGCACGGTAAAGCTTAATACCATGGCTACCAAGGTGATGCTGAACGCCAGTATCTGGCTGAGGCTGGCACCGTAATTTCTGGACAGGCCTTGCAGCGCAAAACGCCAAGTTAAATTTAAATGCGGCAGCAGTTTGCGGGACCATAACAACAAAGCGGCAATCAACCCGCCCAAGACAAACAGTGCCAGCATGCCAACACCGATAATAGTGGCAGTCATTTTTAGATCGCCGGTATAGCGCCAAATCAGACCACCAATCACCGCTAAGGCCAAGCCGTAAATCAGCCAAGCGCTGCTCGGTAACGGCTCTAGTTCTCGGCGTAATACCCGCAACGGCGAGACTTGTTTAAGCCGCAGCAGCGGCGGCACCGCAAAGCCCAGCAACGTCACCATACCGATAATAAAGCCGATGAAAGTTGCCAGTAAGCCGGGCTGCGCTAGTTGCTTCGGCAGCAAATCTTTCAGCAAATAAAACAGCGCTTCTTGTGCGCCCCAGCCCAATAAACAGCCCACTGCGCTGGCGCTTAAACCCAGCAATACAAATTGACCGCCATACAACCAGAGAATGTCATTTTGCTTGCATCCCAAACAGCGCAAGATAGCGGTGGTATTGAAGTGGCGTTCGGTATAACGCCGCGTTGCCATGGCGATGGCAACACCGGCAATAATGATTACCACGATGCTGGATAAACCGAGATAACGTTCCGCTCGGCTTAAGGCTGAGCCCAGTTCCGGCCGGTCATCATGAATATCCATCAACCGTTGCGCGGGTGTTATCTGTGGCTTGAGCCATTGTTTGAACTGGCTTAGCGCCTCGCTATTGCCGCTGCTGTACTGGTAGAAGTTTTTCACGCGCGTGCCCGGCTGCAACACGCCGGTCGCCTGTAAATCAGCTTGATTGATCATCACTCGCGGCGAGAAGCTGTAAAAATCACCTCGTTTATCCGGCTCGTAAGTAATGATTTGCGTGATGGTTAACGCCTTTTCGCCTACTGTCAGCTTGTCGCCGATATTGATTTTAAGTGCCGGTAAAATGCGTTTTTCCACCCACACAGTGCCGGGCTCCGGACCTTTATTGACGGTAATTTCAGTCGAATAATCGGCAGTCGTGGTTTTTAAATACCCGCGCAGGGGATAACTGGACGTTACCGCCTTAATGCTGGCTAACAGCAGTTCTTCATGCTCAATCAGCACACTAGGGAACTCGACCGTTTGCGCCTGTGATAATTGCAATTCGGACGCTTTGGCCTGCCATGCCTCGGGTATAGCACTGCTGCTTTCCACAACCAAATCGGCGGCCAAAAATTCCGCGGCCTGATTGGTCATGGTGCGCTGCAGGCGATCGGCAAAGAGGGTGATGGCGGTTGAGCTGGTGACGGCGATGATTAATGCCAGCACCAGAATGGTTAACTCACCGGCGCGGCCGTCTCGCCAGAGTAAACGAATGGCCAAATTGAAGCGGTTCATATCAGCCGCCCCGCATTCAACCGGATAGTACGTTGGCAACGCGCGGCCAGCGACGGATCGTGAGTAACCAAAATCAACGTGGTTTGGTTTTCCAGGTTCAGCTCAAACAATAATTCGATAATGTGCGCGCCGGTTTTGCTGTCTAAATTACCGGTGGGTTCATCAGCAAACAAAATTGCCGGGCGGGTCACAAAAGCCCGGGCTAAGGCGACACGTTGTTGTTCGCCGCCGGAAAGTTGTTTGGGCGTATGGGTTAAGCGATGCGACAAGCCCACCCTAGCCAATAAATTGGCGGCCAAGGTTTTAGCGTTGGCATTGCCGCTTAATTCCAACGGCAGCATGACGTTTTCCAGGGCGGTGAGCCCCGGCAATAATTGAAATGACTGGAACACAAAGCCGATCAAGTCATTACGAATCGCCGCGCGACCGTCTTCGGTCATGTCAGTTAATGATTTTCCAGCCAGTAATACCTGCCCTGACGTGGGCGTATCCAAGCCCGCCAGCAAGCTTAGCAAGGTCGATTTACCGGAACCGGACTCGCCGACAATGGCAATGCTTTCGCCGGATTTGATAATCAAATCTACCGCTGCCAAGATATGCAGATCCCCTTCGGCAGTCGCCACAGATTTGCCCAAGTCCTTTGTTACAATAATTTCAGTGTGAGTTTCCATAATGAGCCGAATTTTAAGTGTCTTAATAATTGCGTTAATGTCGATGCCCACAAGTGCCAAGTCGATTGTGGTGCTGGGAGATAGTATCAGTGCCGGTTACGGAATTGAAGTCAGTCAAGGCTGGGTGGCGTTGTTGCGCGATCAACTGCAAAGCCATAATCCACCTTATAGCGTCCACAATGAAAGCATCAGCGGTGATACTACTGCCGGCGGCTTGGCGCGTATCAATCCCGCCTTGCAGCGGCATCATCCGGAAATTGTCATCATTGAGCTGGGCGCCAACGATGGCTTGCGCGGCTTAGCGCCCACACTGATTAAAAGTAACCTTGCCGAGCTGGTAAATCGTGCGCAAAAAGCCGGTGCGAAAGTGCTGCTGCTGAGCATGAGAATCCCACCCAACTACGGCAAACGCTACACGGATATGTTTTACGATATTTACCCGAGTTTGGCGAAAGACTTAAAAATTGCCTACGTGCCGTTTATTCTTGAGGATGTGGCGTTGGTGAATGACCTGATGCAAGCGGACGGTTTACATCCCAATGCCAAGGGGCAATCTCTGATAGTCGAAAAAATTTGGCCGCAATTAAAGCCGTTGTTGTAGTGAGATTACTCCTAAATTAAGTCATTAATGCGCTATCCATAGCGTTGATTTGTTTTGCGATAAGTGCCCGGATTGCGTGATTTCACATGGTTCACTATGGCATATGCCGCATTAGTATGATTAGCGAATAACAAGTTCTATTACAAATCAATTACATAGTGTTTGGCTTGGTTATTGCTGAATTATTGAGATCTATTAAACAGGCTCATCTCAATCTGTCAGCAAAACAAAGCCATGAACAGCATTGCTCCTACCATTAACGATTTGTTTTTGAATCATCGGCAATCGTTAATTCACACCATCTTCGGCATTGTCGGCTGTCCACAAACGGCAGAAGATTTAGCGCATGAAGCGTACTTAAAAATGCTGCATGCGGCAGAAACCCAAGAAATAAGCTATCCACGCCCGTTTCTTTACCAAATTGCCCGCAATTTGGCGTTGGATCATCTACGCAAGGAGCAAGTTCGTCAGCGCGGCGATTATCCGTCAAAAGATAATGAAGAGCTTGAGACGCTCATTGACCGGCTTCCCGCCAATATCCCCACACCTGAGCAGCAAGCTGACGATCGGCAGCAAGTCGACCATATGCTTGAAGCGCTTAAAAGCTTATCAGAACGTCGGCGGCAAATTCTGGTGCTGCACAAATTTCATCATTGGTCTTATGAGCGCATTGCCGGGCATTTCGGTATTTCCCGCAGTGCTGTGGAAAAAAACATCCATGTTGCTTTGGGTCACTTATTAGCCGCACGAGACGGATCGCCATTTTAAAGTGTGGGTTAGCGTCCATCACACGTCTTATACTGATAGCATTCTGCAAAATTATTTATTTACGGCCCATGTCTTTATCTTCTGAACCGGAATCGAACGTTACCTCATTAGGCACCACGCAAGATCAAGCAATAGCGTGGTTCGCTCGTTTGCAGGACAGCAAATCTACTCAGCGCGACCGGATCGAGTTTGCAGAATGGCTGGCCGCCAATCCGAATCATCAAGCTGCTTACGATAAAGTTGTTCAGCTGTGGCAAGCACCGGCATTGAATACCGCTTTGGGTCATTACGCCGCAATTCCGCTGCAGCCGGCAAAACGAAAACTGCACTTGCAACGCTGGGCCGCGGCGGCTTGCGTTGTATTGATGAGCGGTTGGATGCTGATGGCCGCCGGCTGGATAGACCACTGGCAAGCGGACCTTGTTACTGGTACGGGTGAACAGCGTCGGGAGATGCTTGCTGACGGCTCGACACTTATATTGAATACAGATTCGGCGGTGACGTTTGATTATGCCGGTGACCGGCGCGGAGTGACACTGTTAAGCGGCGAAGCCTATTTTGAAGTACAGCCCGACAAAGCCCGACCATTTACAGTTACGACAGCACAAGGCACCGTGCGAGTAGTCGGTACCCGCTTTACGGTAAAAACCGGTGATGTTACGCAAGTCGATGTCGAAAGCGGTATCGTCATTTGTACTTCTCAGCAGGGAGAAAGTCGTCAGCTCACTGCCGGACAGCATACCGATATTGTTAATCAAAGTGTTGCCGCCATTTCCCAAATCGATACCAGCCGCACTTTCGCTTGGCTAAAGGGGCGCTTGATTTTTCAAGATCAACCCTTGGCGGAAGTGATCGCCGAACTTGACCGTTACCATCCCGGCGCCATTGTCATTATCAACGCCAAACTTGGCCAAACTCGCATTACCGGCAATTACAAGCTGGAAGATACCGCCGCTATTGTCCGCAGCTTGGCCGAAATTGCCGGAGCCCGAGTGATTAATCTGTCGCCGTATTTGATAGTATTGAAAGGCTAAATAGTCATTGGTTGAATGAGTTTCACAGGGAGGTGAAAAAATGTCCTCCGTAAGTGTGTGTTCCCGTTCCTGATACGTCTAGTTATCCAAGCCTGCTGCTAACACGCCGGCTAACCACACTAGACTAAGGAGACTCCATGACTCATGCGCAACAACATATACCTTGCAATCTGCGCAAGCTGACTCTTGCTATAGCGTTGGCGTTACCCGCACTCGGTACGTCGTTACCGGCATTTGCAGCCGACACCGGCGCCCAAAAATCCTCAACGCCACCAAGTACCAAACAGAACTTCAATATTCCCGCCCAGCCGTTGGACAATGCCCTCAATGCTTTCATTGCCACCAGCGACTGGCAAGTCGGATTTGCGGCCGGATTGGCGAAAGACGTTCGCGCGAATGCAGTCAGCGGTTCTTATACCCCGCAACAGGCGCTGGAGAAATTGCTGCAAGGCACCGGGCTGGTTTATCGGGTGACTGGGGACAATAGTGTGACGTTGGAGAAGATCCCAGATTCTAAGGCGGCCGATTCGACAACACTAACGGCTGTAACGGTTTCGGGGGAAAGGCAATACGATCCTAACGATCCCTATAACAAAGATTATTCAGTACCCAATACCACTTTTGCCACCAAAACCGACACACCCATCATGGAAACACCGTTAAACGTCCAGGTGATTCCAAAGGCCGTATTAGATGATCAGCAGGCTATCAGGGTTGATCAGGCCGCTAAATATGTCAGTGGTGTCACTACCGGTCAGGGTGCTGGGGGACTTTCTGATCAAATTACCATGCGTGGCTTTTTCAATTTTAATTACTTCCGTAACGGCATGCGTATTGATACAGGCGGCGGCGCTGACGGAACACGCGCCATGGCGAATGTGCAAAGCCTGGAAATACTTAAAGGACCGGCGGCCATGCTGTACGGGCGCGTCGAGCCTGGAGGTATGGTTAACGTAGTCACAAAAAAGCCATTGGATACGGCGTATTACTCACTGCAACAGCAATTTGGTTCTTTTGATTTCTACCGCACCAGCATTGACGCGACTGGGCCTATAACTGATAACAAGGATCTGTTGTACCGAATGAATGTCTCCTATGAAAACAGTGGCTCTTTTCGCGAGTTAGTAGATAACGAAAGAGTATTCGTCGCGCCGGTTTTGCAATGGAATATTAGTTCACAGACGCAAGCACTCTTGGAGATGGAATACCGGCACGAAAACAATAATTACGATCTACATTCCAGGCCGTTAATCATCGATGGAAAAAGAGCGGATGGTACTTGGATTAATCCTCGTTTGGCTGATATTCCTCGTGAAAGAAACTTGATGGAGCGGAATCCAAATCCTGTCGAGAATAAATTTATCGGTTTCAGCGTAAATCACAAATTCAATGACGACTGGATATTAACCGAGCAGCTCGGCATCAATTTGCTAGATAGAACTAGAACGGCCTTGATACCTGGAGCCTTACAAGCTGATCAGCGCACGCTGAATAGACAGCTACTCACCAGTGATTTTTTTAGTAACGAAAGTTATTTTACAACAACAAATTTGACCGGCCATTTTGATACTTGGGGATTAAAGCATACCTTGTTAGCTGGTGGAGATTATTACCTTCAAGATGAAAACACTGTTGGTTATAGCAGCACCGTGCCAAGTACCATTGACATCTATAATCCTATCCACACCGGTAATCCTGCTATCAATCCGGCGACTCGTGGCGGTCAATCGTTTCATACATCAACTGATTTGTATGGCATCTATCTTCAAGATCAAATTAAATTGCCTTATAACGTTCATATGTTGGGTGGTTTCCGTTATCAAAACGTCGAACAATATAATGTTCTTACAAAGAAGCTTGGACAAAAAGCCGATGCAGTTACTCCTCAAGTAGGTGTTCTTTGGCAGCCGTTAAATTGGCTAAGCCTTTACGGCAATTATGTGGAAAATTTTGGTGCTACCAACGGCATCGGGCAAGGCAATAAATTTTTGCCGCCGCAAACCGCCCAACAATGGGAGGTGGGCTTTAAAACCGCATTTTTCGATGATCGATTAAGCAGCACCATCGCTTATTACGATTTAACTAAGCAGAATATCCCTACGCCCGATCCAATAAATCCAACCTTCAGTGTCGCTACTGGTGAAGCACGCAGTCGCGGTGTAGAAGTGGATATTAAAGGTGAAATACTACCTGGATGGAATGCCATTTCCACTTATGCCTATACCGATACTGAGGTGCTCAAAGAAAACAATCGAAACAGCATCCCCGTCGGAAGCAATTTTCGAGGCATCCCCAAACATACCTCTACTTTGTGGACTACTTATGACTTTCAGCAGGGTTACTTACGAGGTTTTAAAGTGGGTGCAGGTATGGAGCTATACAGTTCAAGAAAAGCAACCTTTGATAAAAATGACTTCAATTTTGCAGGGTATGGAGTGGTCGATCTGTTGGCGAGCTATACACGAAAAGTCTCTAAAACTAACGTAACGCTGCAATTGAACGTGATTAACTTGATGGATAAGGAATATACCCATGATGGTTTTATCCTCTCCACTGCCCCAACGCTCCAAACTCGTGCGACTTGGGGTACGCCAAGGTCTTTTATGGGCTCGGTGAAGGTCGAGTTTTAGGAGCTTAGGTTGGTGCGCGCAAAGTGTTTGCCTTGGAAAGTCACATCATCGCTATCGCGGTAATGTGGCCTCTGAATTCTATAGATCAAGACCCATATTTGGAGTGTTAACTTCGGTATGAAGAGTTGCGTCCTATACAAGCTAACCCAATTCACACAGTTGATAGCCATGAAGCAATTTATTAATACTTTGCGGGATAGTATTGAGATTACTGTACCGAATTCCAATGCCGGGCGCTTAGCTAGGTTAAAGGCCCGGCGAAAACTATGGTTAGATGTGCATCTTTATTTAGGGTTAATTGTTGGTGCAATCTTAGCTGTAGTTGGCTTGACCGGCGGCATTCTGGTGTTTTATCAGGAAATGCAGGAAGTTTTGAATCCAGAGCTGGCTATTGTCTCGACTCCGCCGGAAAGTCAGGAAAGATTGCATGCTTTAGCGGACGTTGTTGCCGCGGCAGAAACGGCCAAGCCGCAAGGCAGTGTTTTTTTTAAGGTTTATTACCCTCGCGAAGCGGATGTTGCCTATAAATTGCTGTATTTTGTTAAGGACGAAAGCCAAGCCAATAAGAAAGGCGATGGCTATTACATTTTTGTCGATTCTTATACGATGCAGGTTAAAGGCTTGCAGCTTTGGCATCCCAAGGATAAATATTGGGGGCGGCCTTTGGTTAGCTTCATCATGCAGTTGCATTGGTGTTTATTGTTGGGTAAAACCGGCGGCATTATCAACGGCATTTTAGCGGCGCTGTCGATTATTTCGGTGTTGACCGGGCTGATCGTCTGGTGGCCGCTGACCGGGAAACTCAAACAAGCGTTAAGCTTCAAGCCCAATGCCAGTGCCGTGCGATTTAACTTCGACCTGCATAAAACTATCGGTTTTTATTTGACTATTGTGTTGCTGCCTGTGTTGTTTTCAGGGATTTACATGGTGCTGCCCGACCGGGTGAACGTGCTGCTCAAGCTGTTCACTTCTATCGATCGTCCTGATGCCTATAGCGCTGTTTCGGCAGAGATTCATAGCAGCCCTCCGCAAGCGGGCCAACAGGCAATTAGTGTCGGAGAAGTGGAAGCTATTGTGCAGGGATACTCGCCCGTCGGTAAGCTATGGATGCTTAACGCGCCGAAAAACGGACAAGATGTTTATACGGTAATGAAGCGCGATGTCACCGAAATAAGCCGATTTATTGGGTATCGCGATTTTGCTGTCGACCAATACAGCGGCGAAATACTCAAAGTTTACGATAGAGGCACTGGTAGTGCTGGCGATGTATTTCTGGACTGGCAATGGCCACTGCATAGTGGTCATGCTTTCGGTTGGACGGGACGGATTCTGGTGTTTATAGCTGGTTTAGCTTGTCCGGTTTTGTATGTAACAGGCGTGATTCGCTGGCTGCAAAAGCGGCGGGCAAAGCGATCTGTAAAGTTACCCGGCTGACACAATCACAACCTATAGCGCCTACTAATCCAAGTGTAGGTTTGAAATATCTCTCATCAATCTGTAACAATATTTGTAAGCTGTAGTAAAGGGGCGCCCCTGTATCTCAAAAACTGAAGTATTTCCTCTCGCAATGCTTCATTTTTTTCCGAAACAAAGTTCAAACAAATTACCTCGTTTTTAAGATCGATTATCATAAAAAGCATTAGTATTTTCTAATGTTTGATGTGTAGTTGTATTCATGTGTTTCCTCAACAAATCCAATTAACTTTCTGATTAAGAATGGTATTTATTTTGCCTTAATATCTTTGTGTTAATTGTTCCTTAGTCGCACTGTAAGTCATTGTGAAAAAAGAAAGAATCTAAATTAAATCATTCTTGACTAAGCACAAGCAGGAATCTATAGTGCAGTCGAGTGGTAAAAAGTGGTG
>Ga0208625_100235_pt1 | contig 14604 bp, 10 predicted proteins | sample LakWasMeta8_HOW4_2_FD_183858 | JGI IMG/M metagenome (GOLD analysis project Ga0208625, IMG submission 183858) | Freshwater sediment methanotrophic microbial communities from Lake Washington under simulated oxygen tension - Sediment Metagenome... | ecosystem: Environmental > Aquatic > Freshwater >... | reverse complement strand
CATTTTTGCCATGGCGCCTTCCGGTACCGGCAAACTGACCACCATCCAACAATTGGCCGAGCACGAGGCCAGTCACCAGGCTATTCCTTCCGACTGGTGTTACGTCAACAACTTCAACCAGCCTGCAAAACCAACCGCCATCAAGCTGATGCCTGGGCAGGGCAAAGTCTTCCAGCAAGATATGGAGCAATTGATAGATGAGCTCAGTGTCGCCATACCGGCGGCTTTTGACGGCGACGAATACCGCTCCCGGGCCGGCGAACTTGAAACCGAATCGCGCCAACGGGAAATCAATGAACTCAGCCAGTTGCGCGATGAAGCTTCCAATGCACATATTATTCTGACCGAGACGGCGACCGGTTACGCCTTTTCACCGGCTAATGAAAATAACGAAGCGCTCAGTCCTGAAGAGTTTAGCAAGCTTGATAAAGACAAGCTGCACAGCATTCAAAAGACCATTTTCGATTTGCAGGAACGCCTGCAAACTTTGCTGAAAAAATTCCCGATCTGGCGCAAGGAAACCAAACGCAAGCTGCAAGCATTGAACCGGGAAGTGGCCGAGATCGCGGTCAATCATTCCATCGAAGAACTTATCGAAAAATACGCCAAACAGGATGCCATCCTGCACTACCTGAATGCGGTGCAAAAAGACATTATCGAACATGTGCGCGATTTTTTGCCGCACAGCGATAAATTCAGCCCCTTTATGGAGCTCCAACTGCCTCAGGAGTCCAATCCGTTTAAACGCTATCAGGTCAATCTGATGGTGGATTTCAGCGGCAAGCGCTCGGCGCCAGTGGTGTACGAAGATTCTCCCAGTTACAGCAATCTCATCGGTCGCATTGATCATCAGGCCTATATGGGCTCCTTAGTGACTGATTTCACGATGATCAAACCCGGCGCATTCCATAAAGCCAACGGCGGCTATCTCATTCTAGATGCCAGAAAACTCCTGTTCCAACCTTATGCCTGGGAAAGCCTTAAAAGGACCCTGCAAGCCGGTGAAATTCGTATAGAATCGCTGGAACGGGCACTCAGCTTAATTAGCACCTCGTCATTGGAGCCGGAAACCATCCCGCTGAATTTAAAAATCATTCTGTTCGGTGACCCGCTGATTTATTATCTGCTCAGCGCCTACGACCCTGAATTCCACGATCTCTTTAAAGTCGCCGCCGATTTTGATCAGTTCGTTAACAGGGAAAACCGCAGCTACGAATATGCCCGTTTGCTGGCCACCATCGCCCGGCGCGAAAAGTTACGCCCACTCAGTCAACATGCCGTTGCCCGCGTTATTGAACACAGTTCCAGAATGACCGGCGATGCGGACAAGCTGCTGACCCATTTGCGCAGTATCAAGGATTTATTGACCGAAGCTAATTTTTGGGCCGAAGATAATGGCCACTCCCAGATCGCCAACAGCGATATCCAGCAGGCTATTGATCACAAGATCCACCGACTGGACAAGCTCAGGGAAAAACTCTATGAAACCATTCAACGCGGCACGGTATTGATCGACACCGAAGGTCAGGTAACCGGCCAGATCAATGGCCTTTCCGTATTGCAATTGGGCGAGTTTGCTTTTGGACAACCGTCGCGCATCACTGCAACCACACGTCTGGGCAACGGCAAAGTGGTCGATATCGAACGCGAAACCGAATTGGGCGGCGCCATTCATTCCAAAGGGGTATTGATCCTGTCGAGTTTCATCTCGGCGCGCTATGCCCGCAACAGCCCCTTTTCCATGGCGGCCAGCCTGGTATTCGAGCAATCCTATGGCCATGTCGATGGCGACAGCGCTTCCTTGGCCGAACTCTGCGCTATTTTATCCTCGCTGGCCCAAGTGCCATTGCGACAGGATCTCGCCATCACCGGATCGATCAATCAACTGGGACAGGTTCAGCCGATAGGCGGCGTTAATGAAAAGATTGAGGGCTTTTTCGATATTTGCATTAAAAAAGGTTTGACCGGCACGCAAGGCGTCATCATCCCTGCCACCAACATCAGCTTTCTGATGCTGCGCTGGGACGTTGTCCATGCTGCGCAGGCCGGTCAATTTCACATTTATGCGGTTTCAAGCGTTGATGATGCGATGGAATTGCTCACCGGCATGGAAGCCGGTACGACCGATGCACAAGGTCACTTTCCGCCGGCTTCAGTCAACGGCAAAATCGAAGCCCAGCTCTTGCAATTCACCACCGCAAAAAAGAAACTTATCGGCAAAACAGATACTTAATTCTCACCTGGAGTCTGGCCATGACCTCACCTCGTTATTTTCGACCCGATATAGAGCAAAAACTTGACGGTTTGGCCGATCTGGCGCGCGATTGCAGCTATTCGTGGGTGCATGGCGCCGATGAAATATGGTACGAACTGGGAGCCGAATTCTGGACGCAAACCCGAAATCCCTGGCTGGTATTGCAATCCGTTTCGCGCTCGCGACTGGAGGAGCTGACCAAAAATGAAGCCTTCTGTGAAAAACTGTCCGGCATTGTATCGAACCATCGCAAATCATTATCCGAGCAACGCTGGTTTCAACAAAAGCAAAACACCGGTCTGAACAGTGTCGCCTATTTCAGCATGGAATTTGGCCTCAGCGAAGCCCTGCCTATTTATTCCGGCGGTCTGGGCCTGCTGGCGGGCGATCATCTGAAATCAGCCAACGACCTGGGTCTGCCGCTGGTGGGCGTGGGTCTGCTCTATCAAAACGGCTATTTTCGCCAGGCCTTTGATGCCGAGGGCAATCAGATAGCGCTTTATCCCAACAGTGACACCAGCGATTTGCCGGTGTGTCCGGTGCGTGACGCGAACGATGAATGGCTGCGTATTTATTTAAAAACACCCTTAAAATTATGGGTGCGGGTATGGCAGGCGCAGATCGGCCGCCTCAACTTGTATTTGCTCGATACCAATGACCCGGTCAATCACCCTTTAGACCGCTGCATCACAACCGAATTATACGGTGGCGGATCGGAACAACGCCTATCTCAGGAAATTCTGCTGGGCATTGGCGGCTGGCATGTTTTACAAGCATTAGGCATCAATCCCGATGTTTGTCATCTTAACGAAGGTCATGCCGCATTTTTGGTGCTGGCACGGGCCCGGCATTTGATGCACCAATATGGCATCAATTTCTCCACCGCATTAACGGTCAGCCGTGCCGGTAATTTGTTCACCACGCATACGCCGGTGGAAGCCGGCTTTGACCGTTTCAGCCCCGAGCAGATCAAAAACAGCCTGGGGATCTATGCGAAAGAAATGGATATCAGCCTTGACACCTTACTGAGTCTTGGCAGAAGTCCTGATGACCACAATCCGGCATCGCCCTTTAACATGGCCTACCTTGCCATACACGGCAGCGCCGCAGTCAACGGCGTCAGCCGTTTGCACGGCCAGGTCAGCCGGGCCATTTTCACGCCGCTATTTCCCAACTGGCCAAACAGTGAAATACCGGTCAGTCATGTCACCAATGGCGTTCATGTGCCTTCCTGGGATTCGATGGAAGCCGACGCACTTTGGACCCGACTGTGCGGTAAATCTCGCTGGTTTTGTGATCCTCAGGAAGCCTCTTCGAAATTCGAGCAGGTCACTGACAATGACCTATGGCAGCTGCGCGCTAAAAACAGAACCCGGCTGGTGCAATTTGTCCGTGACGAATACGGACGGGAACTTAAGGTTCACGCCAACTTGTCGGAAAGGGAACAGGAAAACCGGGCGCTGCGGCTGTTTGACCCTAACGCACTGACCATCGGCTTCGCCCGGCGCTTTGCCACCTACAAACGGCCTAATTTGCTGTTGACAGATCCCGACCGCCTGGCACGACTGCTCACCAATTCCGAACGCCCCGTGCAACTGGTCATCTCCGGCAAGGCGCATCCTGCGGATATACCGGGCCAACAGTTAATCAAGGCCTGGCTGCAATTCATGCGTCGCCCGGACATACGCGAACACGCCATATTTTTAAGCGATTACGACATGATCACTGCAGAATATCTGGTGCAGGGCGTTGACCTCTGGATTAACACCCCACGCAGACCCTGGGAAGCCTGCGGCACCAGCGGCATGAAGATCTTGGTCAACGGCGGTCTGAATCTGTCGGAGTTGGATGGCTGGTGGGCCGAAGCCTATAGTCCTGAAGTCGGCTGGTCCCTCAATGGCCTGGAATCGGAATATAGCGATCATGAACAGGCACAAACGCTGCTCGATTTACTGGAATACGAGATAGTACCGGCATTCTACAACCGCAATGCCGCCGGCATTCCGGAGCACTGGGTGACCAAAATGCGTGCCAGCATGGTGGCCTTGACTTCCTACTTTTCAAGTAACCGGATGGTGCGTGAATACACCGAACGCTTTTACTTGCCCTTAGCAGAAAACTATCATAAAAGAACAACAAACAATGCGGCACTGGGCAGTTCTCTGAGCCAATGGCTGGCGCGTCTGGATGATTTATGGCCCAAGATTCATGTGGACCATATCGAAATTGAACAGCGCGATAACCGGCACTTTTTCAGCCTGCAAATTTATCTGGGCGATTTAACGGCAGCGGATGTCACCGTTGAAATATATTCGGAACCCACGCCCAGCGATCCCGTAAATGTCCATGCCATGCACATTGATCAACCGCTGCCCGGCGCCGTCAATGGCTATGTTTACAGCCTGAACATCCCGGCAACCCGGCCGATTTCAGACTACACCCCCCGAATCAAACCCCACCATCCCGACTGCCTGATTCCTCTGGAAACGCATCATATTTTATGGTTAAAGTAAAACTTAAGAAATGGAGCGGGAATGCACCTGCCGCATTCATTTCAGCAATGCGACCATTTCATCCCTGTTAATCACTTCTTTTTCCTGCAACAAGTTCGCCAGCTTATCCAGAATCGACCTGTTTACGCTGATGATTTCACGAGCCCGTGCTTCGCCCTCTTGGACTAAGGCCATAATCTCCGTATCGATCAGGCGTGCGGTCTCATCGCTGTAATTGCGGTATTCCGTCACCTCTGTTTCCAGAAACTGCAATTGCTGACGTTTACCGTAGGTCAATGGCCCCAATTTTTTGCTCATGCCCAGACTGCAAATCATATTGCGGGCAATTTCGCTGGCTTTTTCCAGATCATTCTGGGCGCCGGTGGAAATACTCCCTAAGGCAATCTCCTCGGCAATGCGCCCGCCCAGCAGAATGGCGATCTGATCCTTCAACTCATCTTCAGTCGAAAGGAACTTTTCCTCTACCGGTAATTGCAAGGTAAAACCCAGCGCGGCCACGCCGCGGGGAATAATGGAAATTTTATGCACCGGCTGTCCAGTAGGCACGTTCTCTGCGACTAAGGCATGCCCTGCTTCATGGTAAGCAACTCTGCGCTTTTCTTGCGGATTCAAAGCCCGATTCTTTTTTTCCGGACCGGCAAGGATGCGGTCTATCGACGCTTCAAAATCTGCCATTTCAACACGATCGTGGCCTATGCGCGTCGCAATAATGGCGGCTTCATTGGCAATATTGGCAAGATCGGCTCCGACCAGGCCAGGCGTGCGTTTTGCGACTACGGTAATGTCGATGTCTTTAGCCAAGGGCATGGCTTTAGTATGCAGCTTGAGAATCTCGATACGATCTTGCAAATCCGGTTTATCAATGACTATCTGACGATCAAAACGGCCGGCACGCAACAGCGCCTTATCAAGAATCTCCGGTCGGTTGGTTGCCGCCATAACCACAACACCGGAAGAAGTATCAAAGCCGTCCATTTCGGTCAGTAACTGGTTTAAAGTCTGTTCGCGCTCATCATGCCCGCCCATAACCATGGGGCCGCCGCGCGAACGGCCAATAGCATCGAGTTCGTCAATAAAGATAATACAAGGCGCTTTGTTGCGCGCCTGTTCAAAAAGATCCCGTACCCGGGCGGCGCCAACCCCTACAAACAGCTCGATAAATTCAGAGCCGCTGATATTAAAAAACGGCACTTGAGCTTCGCCGGATACTGCGCGCGCCAACAACGTCTTACCGGTTCCGGGAGCGCCCACCAATAGCAGGCCTTTGGGCATGCGCCCTCCCAGCTTCTGGATTTTTTCTGGCGCTTTTAAAAAATCGATGGATTCTTTGAGCTCCTGTTTGGCGTTCTCAGCTCCGGCAACATCCGCAAAGGTAATCTTTGGCAAGGTATCCGGATGAATCCGAATTTTGTTACCGAGATTAAGAAAACCTCGTTCAGCGCCGCCTGCCGCTCGGCGAAACATCCATGACCAGATAAAGACAAAGATTAAAATGGGAATAATCCAGTTGAACAATAGGGTACTCAGCCAGTTTTCACTGCTTCTGACTGTGTATTCGACCTTATTTTCTTGCAGCATTTGGGCCAAGTCGTGTTGCCACAAGGGGATCGTCACAAAATGATGGTCAGGTTTATCAGGATCCTCCGATTTGAGAACGCCGCTGATATAACGCTCTGTCACCACAACTTTGTCGACTTTTGCCTCTTTTGCATAGCTCAGAAACTGGCTATAAGGAATTTCATCGGCTTGCATGCCGCTAAAGCTATTGATTAAAGAAAATGCCAAATACAATAACAAAGCAAAGGCAATTAGTTGCCATGACTTTGGGACCGGGGCTTTATTATCTGACGGCCTGTTGAGTTCAACATCGGGGCCCCGCTTTGAAAAGAAGCCTAAAATTGACATGAATAACTGCTTTAACGCCGCATAGACACCAATAACATACTTGAATATCTTGTTTTCTGAATTTTCCATCGCCTTCGCGCCCCTTGAATTCAGCCCAAGACTGATCAATATTTTTTTTAATAGTATGTTAGATTTCTTGGCTGGCTGAACGCTGCCTAGCGCTCCAGCACAGCAACCACTTCTTCATAACGGATACAATTTTTATTACTGGCGACAATATATTGCGCCAGTCTGGAAATTGACTGCCAGTTTGAACTATCAGTCACGAAATTAAACGCTACGCGAAACAATTCGCCCAACTTTTCGTAGTGCTGTTGCTGACTGGCAGAATAACTCTGCAAATACTCATGAATAACTGTAAGATCGGAACTACCGCCATAATTCTTTAATGCGCCCATATTGACCAGATGATGATTAATCAATTCATCATCCTTATCCGCTACATACTTGGCTTCAGCCAAGGGCCCAATCAGCAGATTTACGATATCCGTTTCGAAGGCGGTCATATAATCTTCCAACAAATCAAGCATTGCCTCATTGTGCGTGCATATTTTTTTTATAAAGCCATCCAGTGACGGCGGCAACGATTCAATGAGTCGTCCGCCTTCCACATGGGCAATGCAATCGTCATGTGTCGTTTGAAAATTTATGACATCTTCTTCCGTCACATGGTCAAAATCCTTAAACTTGATCTGAAAATAAACCGGCGGCAGGTTCTTGGCTTTGCTGTTTAAATAGATGGCTGAAGCATGCCCTGCCTCATGAAAAGCAATACGCTGCTTGTGCTCTTCTACTATGTCACGATTGTATACATCAATCATCACGTTTCGCTTCATGGCAATTTCCCTCAATAAATTTTGTGGTATGAATGGCCTGAAAAATCAGTAACTGCTTATCGTGTAGTTGATTGGAATTAAATTCCAAAATTAGAAACATTAATCCACTTCCTCGCTCCAATAGAAAGATTGGTTTCTGATTTCTTTTTCGGCTTCCAGCCAGTCTTCCAACTCATGACCTTCGACAAAACCTCTTTTTTCAGCTTTATGATAGGCGCGTTCTGCCACTAACTCTCGAAATTGTTCGGGGCTAAGCACTTCAGGATGATGTTTCTGCATGGTTTTAGAATCCCCTATCATTTAACACCTCAGCTATAGCGTGATTGTTTAAAACCTTACTAGCTTTACCCATATTATCTACAAAAAAAAGTTCATCAATACGTACGACTACTTAATATCCCAAACTCTGAAACTCGGTCGCCGATGCCAATAGCGCCACTAGCACAATAAAGGTTTTCAGGTCTGCATTTGTTGAAAAAACCCGGATCGCGGCAGAGTGGGCGGACTGTACAAATACCCCTGGCCTTCATCACAACCTAAATCAAGCAATAATTGTTGTTGTGCTTCCGATTCGATCCCTTCGGCAATCACCTGTAAATGTAAACTATGCCCCAGGGCAATCACCGAGCGAGTGATATCTTCATCATCGCTGTTATGCAATACATCAAAGACAAAAGAACTATCAATTTTCAGTTTTTTAACCGGTATGCGTTTTAAATTATTCAGTGAAAAACAGCCCGTTCCAAAACCATCTATGGTTACATCTATCCCAAACGCAATCAATTGAGTTAATGCGCTGATCGTGTGATCTGATTTATCCATGAGACTGCTTTCCGTAATTTCCAGCTCAAGACACCTTGGATCAAGCTTATTGGCGCATAAGGCCCGCTTGACTGTCGCCACAAAATCGGAGCGTAAAAACTGGACGGGGGATACATTGACGGCCATTTTCTTGACCTCTATGCCATCATCCAGCCATTGCCGCATTTGCCTACACGCGCTGTTTAAAACCCACTCCCCGAGCGTTACAATAAAACCATTTTCCTCCGCCAGGGGAATAAACCGATTGGGTGGAATCAGCCCCATCGTTGGGTGTTTCCAGCGCACCAATGACTCTACACCGACCACTTGCCCGGATTTAAGACAAACCTGAGGCTGGTAATACAAAACCAGTTCATTTCTCTCAACCGCATGGCGCAATGCGCGCTCCAGAGACATTTTCTCAAACACGGCGAGGGTCAACTCAGGACTATAATATTGAAAGTTATTCCTGCCTTCTTTTTTGGCGCGATACATAGCGGCATCGGCATGTTTGATCAGGGTATCAGTATCAGTACCATCCTTTGGGTACAGGCTTATGCCTACACTGGTCGATATTTGCAGCCATTGGCCTTTGATGTAAACAGGAATGCTGAAGGCATCAATCAGTTTGCCCGCCAATGTGGCAGGATTTTTAGTATCAGAAACATCTTCCATGAAGACAATGAACTCATCACCCGAATAGCGCGAGACAGTATCCTCTTTTCTGACCATATTCTTGATGCGCTTTGCGACTTCCCTTAACAGGCTATCACCGACGGCATGACCGTAGGAATCATTGATGCTCTTGAAATGATCAAGATCAAGAAATAACACAGCGACCTTTGTTCCGGCCCTTTGTGCATTCTGCAAGGCATGATGAATACGGTCTTTGACTAACAAACGATTGGGTAATTTAGTGAGAGGGTCATGATAAGCCAAAAAACCCAAACTTTGCTGCTCCTTCTTGATCGGGGTTAAATCCATAAACACATATACATAATGCTTGATGTTTCCGGTGGAATCTTTAACCGGATTCACCGTCGCCCACGCAGAAAAGCCCTTTCCAAATTTGCGACGGATAACCATCTCGCCTTGCCAATTTAACTCAATACCGTTTTCTAACTTAGCCTGGATATTGACAGCATCATGAACTGCCTGAAGTGAAGATATCTTTCTGTGAACAACTTCCATCTGTGTAAAACCGGTTATTGCAGTAAAAGTGCGATTAACGGATACAATCTTATGGTTTTTATCGGTGACAACAATACTTTCGCCGGTATGATTGACAATGACCGAAGCCAGATTCAGTTTTTCCTCGGCTTGTTTCAAGCGAGTAATGTCTTTTAACGTCACCAGGACTTGATAAGGCTCCTTCTTATCCGGAATAAATTCAGGCACCGCAGTAACAGCAAGCCAAACATAATCCTTTTTTTCAGGGTTAAACAAACCCATAACAACCGCCTCTACGGGTTTAAAGGACTGCAAAGCCTCCCTCGCCGGATGCTGTTCACGCGGAAATACAGAACCATCCTGCCTGATGGCTTTAGCACAAATATCAACCAGCATTTGTCCCTGGATATGATCTTTATCCAGACCAAGGAGCAACGCCGCGGCTTTGTTAACTGAAATCACAATTCCCGCAGCATCAAGATAGATGATACCTTGATCCATGCTCTCAAATAAGCTTCGATATTTTGCATCGCTAAGCTGTAAGGTCTCCATGAGCAGATTATGATTGGTTAAATACGGCATAAATGGAATAACCGACACCAATAACCCCTGATTGTCGCTTGATTTACTGAACATGGCCTGCTTACTCCTTCATCATTTTGCATGACAACATCCCGCCCTCATCGATCGTTTTCACAGCAAGCCAGACTTACTCACCGTTTCTTTGGGCACTTCCACGCCTGGATCTGAGCCTCAGATCGGAGTGGACCTGTTTTCTGGGCTTGGTTTTCAGGTTCTTGTAATATTGAACTTCATCTTCCATAAACTGTTTTTCTTTAAATTCGATATCATTTATGGCAATTTTAGATTTCTCTCTAGATCCTGTTTGTTGCTTATCGACACGATTTGAAATGGCCATTTTTCACCTGCTTTTTTTAATCCAATTTTAATGTTTGTATTGGACAATAAATAAATAGTCTGGAAAATTCGTACGCCTACCTACGTGATAATACGTATATCTAGAGCGACAGGAATTTATTATCGTTGCAATCAAAAGGTTTCGTCTTTAACATTGCCATATGCTTACAACGCAACGGGTGTTAGAAGGTTGACGCTTAACCTGGTTAGTCAAATCAACATCTTTTCCAGGACATTCCCAGTTAGCAGATCACTAGCAAAAAATGTTTGTTAATTCGACGGATTGATTACGGGTCATGAATAATCAACACGCCAAGCAATTCGAATTCGAGCTTGAAAATATTTTTAGTAAATGTGAACAAGCCCAATTTCTGCTGAATCAACAGCACCAGAACATCCGCAAACAGACAGAATCCCTAGTTAACAAAACAGGCAATGGAATTGCCCTATCGACCGCTGAGGGTATTCAAAACATGATTTTCGAGCTTCAGACTTATAAGAAAGAACTTCAATTACAGAATGATGAACTGATACGGGCTCGTAAAGAACTGACTGCATCGCTCAATCGCTTTGCCAAGTTATATAATTTTTCGCCTGTCGGGTTCATCACACTTAACAAAGAAGGCCTTATCCAGGAAATGAATCCAGCAGCTGCCCAGTTGCTGGATTGCAGCCTGGACAAGTTTATCTGCACTAAGCTGGAAGATTATATCCATCCATCCGATTTGGAGGATTACCGGTTTTTTTTCCATCACCTGGTTTCTAAGCAAAGTGATGCTCTTATGGATATCCGGCTGAAAAACCGAACCTCCGGCTGCATCTATGCGGAATGCCGGGGAAAATCCAGTTTTAATGGCCAGAATGAAATAGAAATATGTTTGTCAATCAACAACATAACTGATCGCAAACTAGCCGAACACGCCATCGCCGAACTCAATGAAAAACTTGAGGAAAAGGTGCTGCAACAAACCAGCGATCTGAGCGAAAGCAATCTGAATTTACAAAGAAAAATCGCAGAGCTCAATGATTCCAAACACCAATTAATGGAGCGAGAAGCCAAACTCAATTCCATTTTCAACGCTTCGATAGAAGGCATTATCACGGTTGATATGTCCGGAATCATTGTCTCAATTAATACAGCTGTTGAATCTATTTTTGGCTATAGCGAAAAAGAACTCATCGGCCACAGTATCAGTAAACTGATCCCATTAAAGAAAAAAAAACAACACGCCGAGTATTTAAGAAAATACTTCCCTACCCATCTGTCCGACCTCATTGGAGTAGTCAAGGAGGTTGAGTGGCAGCGCAAAGATCATTCATTAGTCCCCCTGGATCTGTCAATTGCTGAATTTTCAATTGATGGCATCAGCTATTTCACCGGCATTGTCCGTGACGTAACCTTGCGTAAACGCCAGGAACAGAAAGACAAGGAGCATCTGGAAGAACTGGCCCATGTCACCCGCCTAGGATTGATGGGAGAAATGGCGTCCGGCATTGCTCATGAAGTCAATCAGCCGCTAACCGCTATCGCCGGCTACACCGATGCGTGTCTGCGCTTTATCCAATCTGAAAACCCGGATTTGCAAAAAATTGGTCAAATTTTGAAAAAAACCAATGAACAGGCTCTTAAGGCAGGGCAAATTATTCATCGCATGCGAGAATTCATTAAGGGCAGAAAACTACATCGCACGACTGCCGATATTAATGCCTTGATTCATGACGCAGCCAGCTTATGTGCGGGCGATCTGAAACAAAACAACATTCACCTGAAATTAGAACTGGAAGAGGGCCTTCCCCCTATCTATGTCGATTATGTGCAAATTGAGCAGGTCATCTTAAACCTGGTCAAAAACAGCATGGATGCGTTAACCGTCTTGCCGGTCAACACAAAACGCCAACTGATAATCCGCACACATTTGAATGATTCGAATACCATAACAACCCTGATCAAGGATAATGGACCCGGCATTGAACCATCCGAGCAAGAAAAAATCTTGACCCCTTTTTACAGCACAAAACCATCAGGCATGGGTATGGGACTTTCCATCAGTCGTTCTATAATTGAGTCTCATGATGGTATTTTACATTTCAACAGCAAACAGAGGAAAGGCACCTCTTTTTATTTCACCCTGCCGACATGGAGTAAATCCGATGACCGCTAGCAAGCCGCTAACACCGCTAGTTTACTTAGTTGATGATGAATACGCCGTTCGCGACTCACTAACGCTTTTACTTGAATCCAGTGGCCAACCCGTCAAATGCTTTGAATCTGCCGAGGACTTTTTGGCCAATTATGACGCGAGCCAAGCCGGCTGCTTGCTCCTGGATGTCAGAATGCCGGGCATGAGCGGCCTGGAACTTCAGGAAGAGATGTTAAGAAGGCATATCACCCTCCCTATCATATTCATCAGTGGGCATGCCGAGATCCCGGACTCGGCAAAAGCCTTTAGAGCCGGTGCCGTGGATTTTCTGGAAAAACCGTTCAATAATGAAACTTTATTACAACGTATCGAGGAAGCAATCAACAAGGACCTGGCGTCCCGGGAACAATACAGTGAAAAGCAGCAAATTCTTGAACGATTCAACCATTTAACGATGCGTGAAAAGGAAGTGCTGACACTGATAGTTACCAGCCATTCCAACAAGGAAGCGGCCAAAATACTGGATATCAGCAATCGCACCATCGACGTGCACCGGGCCCATATCATGGAGAAAATGCAGGCTGATAGCCTGGCTGAACTGATGGTGATGGCAATGCAATGTGAACTGATTTAGCGCTTAATTTGAATTAAGCGCTATAACGATCTGCCGTTACATCAATGGCAACATCTGATCAAGAATTTTGCCGTTGGTCACCAGAATTTGTTTGGGGAATATGCCTTTACGACCTTCAAAGTCCGTTACGGTCGCCCCCGCTTCCAGGGCAATCAAAGCACCGGCGGCAACATCATACAGGTTTAGTTCCTGTTCCCAGTAAGCATCAACCTGGCCATCGGCAACCAGACATATATCCAGCGCCGCCGAGCCAAAACGGCGCTGGCCGGTTGTTACTTCCGCGATTCTGCAAAACCGTTTCAAATTATTTTCTTCCAAATACGAACGCAAACAGGCAAATCCCGTAGCGATCATCGCAGAGGCCAAGTCGGTCTCAGAGGACACAGTGATAGGCTGCCCGTTTTTCCTGGCTCCCTTGCCTTTTTCAGCCTCATAGTAATCATTCAGGGCCGGGGCATAGACGGCGCCAAATACCAACTCTTGATCAATCTCCAAAGCGACACTGACAGCCCAGAAATACTGCCCTTTGGAAAAGGAATGGGTGCCGTCGATGGGATCGACTATCCATCGACTGCTTTGATTTTCCGTTTTCCCACTTTCTTCGCCCCAAAAACCGTATTGCGGATATTCTTTGGCAAAAGTCTCTTTCAAATAAGCCTCAACGGCCACATCCGCTTTGGTCACCAAATCGCGAGAACTTTTTTTGCTCACTTCCAGGTTTTTCAGGTCTTTAAAATGGGCCATGGCAATCGCGCCTGCGTCACGAATTGCCTGTTCAAGAAAAGTAGGGGAAATGGACATGTTATAACCTTGAGAAGAGAAAATTTTAAAGCGCCATTATAACAAACAGACGCCGGCACTGCGCCCTGTCAATTCGCAGGCCTACGCACAGTGCGAGCGGATTAGTCCGCAATCAGTTTTAAATATTCACTCTCGGCAATAACATCCCGATTATCTTCGACCCGATCCAGATACACGATGCCGTCAAGATGGTCGACTTCATGCTGGAAAACCCGTGCAATAAAGCCGTCCAGCATCAATTCAACAACTTCTCCCTGTTCATCGGTATATTGGACCCCGATCTCGGTATATCTCGGCACCAATGCCCGTATGCCGGGAATACTCAGACAGCCTTCCCAGTCTTTTTGCCTGTTTTCCGACTTGGCCTGAAAGGATGGATTGATCATCACGGTCGGCGCCATTTGCGGCGCATCGGGGTAACGTGCTGTCGGACGGGAGGCAACAATGACAATGCGCCTTGATTCACTGATCTGGGGCGCCGCGATACCGACGCCCTGGGTATTGGCCAAGGTGGTTTGCATATCTTCGATGATTCGCCGAATCTCTGGGGCATGAACGTCTTGCACCCACTCAGCTGTTTGCCTTAGGACCTTCGCGCCCAACTGGGCAATCTCTCTGATCATCGTGCTAG
>Ga0208625_100230_pt1 | contig 14655 bp, 13 predicted proteins | sample LakWasMeta8_HOW4_2_FD_183858 | JGI IMG/M metagenome (GOLD analysis project Ga0208625, IMG submission 183858) | Freshwater sediment methanotrophic microbial communities from Lake Washington under simulated oxygen tension - Sediment Metagenome... | ecosystem: Environmental > Aquatic > Freshwater >... | reverse complement strand
GGATTGGTTAATCGCTTGTCGGCAATACTAGGACCACTGAGCTACGGGCTGATAAATTACTGGAGCGACGGGGATCACCGCATGTCATTGTTGTCGACTTTATCGTTTTTTATCGTTGGTCTGGCTTTGTTGTCCAAAGTAAATGAAAACCGGGGTAAGGCCGCAGCAATCGGTTCCAGTGAAGCAATGTCGGATAATTTTTAAGGTCTCCATAATAAATTACGCCTTACCGATAACCAGAGCGGTCACCGCCGGGTAGTTGGTCTTGCCGGTTGCCATCACCGGAATAGCATCAACCAGCACTATTTTGCGCGGCAGACTGATTTGCGTCACACCGCCGGATTTGGCGGCGAGCTCTGCAACCGTTGCCTGCTTTTGCGTGGTGACCAGGATAATTTGCTCGCCCTTTTTTTCATCCGGCACACTGATCGCCGCATGGTGCGCATCGGGCCAGGCATTGGTAGCCAATTGTTCAACCAACGTCAGGGACACCATCTCCCCTCCGACTTTGGCAAAGCGCTTGCTGCGGCCACGTATGCTGATAAAGCCGTCGTCATCCACGTGAACAATATCACCGGTGTCGTACCAGCCTTTACCGAACACCGACTCAGTCGGCACTAATTGGCCTGGGTTGTTGGCCAACAAATAGCCCAGCATGATGTTAGGGCCATGCACATGTAATTGCCCGGCATCTTCAATGCCGGTTACCGGTTGCAGCTGGTAATTCATCGCCGGCATCAACCGGCCGACAGTTCCTGCCTTAAAGTCCATCGGCGTGTTCACGGCGGCAACCGGCGCAGTCTCCGTCGCGCCATAACCTTCCAAAATGCGAATGCCGAATTTGTCCGCCCACAACTGCCGGGTCGTTTCCTGCAACTTTTCCGCACCGGCCACCACATAACGCAATGAATAAAAATCGTAAGGATGCGCCTTCTTGCCGTAAGCGGCAAAAAAGGTATTGGTGCCAAACATGATGGTGGCATTGATTTCGTAAGCGATTTCCGGAATCACCGCGAAATGCAGCGGGGTTGGATAAAAGAAAGTGGTCATGCCGTTAAGCACCGGCAGCAAGGTACCGACGGTAAAGCCGAAGGAATGAAACATCGGCAGAAAATTCAACACGACATCCTGAGGATTAAAGGCGATGCGCGCCGCAACTTGCCGGTGATTGGCCAGAATGTTGGCATGCGACAGCACCACACCTTTTGGCGTGCCTTCAGAGCCGGAGGTAAACAAGATTACCGCCGGACTGTCCGCACTGATTTGTTCGGGTTGGTACCAGTAGCCACAGGTTTTACTTAGTAACAAGGCCTTAAACTTATCCCAACCGGTGATTTGCTCGGCCAAATCTTCCAGATAAACCAAGCGCACTTGCTGCGCCAGCTGGTCGGCTTCCTCGCCCAATTTACCCAATTCAATAAAACGCCGGGAAGTCAGTACGGTTTTGACTTGCGCCGTCGTGCAGGCGGACAGCATGCCTGCCGAGCCGGTCGAATAGTTCAACATAGCCGGCACACGACCATAAAGCTGCAAGCCCAGTACGACGCACAATGTTTTGGTCGAATTGGGCAGAAAGACCCCGACCGGCTCGCCGTTGGCGGTGATTATTTTTAACGCCGTGCCGATCGCCAAGGTTCGGGTTATAAGATTGTCATACGTCAGCGGCAGCCGCTCCAGATCCTCGGCAACGGAGTGTTTACCGCCATGAATTTTGCGCGCTTCCAATAATCCGGAAAAAATAGTCTGCTGATAATGACTGGTCGCAAACATCATTTCAGTCATGATGTCGGCCAACACATGGCCGCTGTATTTACGCCGGTTTTTGCCGGTCAACTCTTTACGCGCGGCAATGTGCGTAGGCGGCAAAATCTGCATGGTAATTTTCGGAAAAAAACGTAAACGAACGATGTTACGCAGCCTGGAGAAATGCGTGTATTCGGCGCCGTCAATGCGTATCGGTAGAATCGTCGCGCCGGATTTATCCGCTACCATGCCGGGGCCATCGTAGATTTTCATCATCGACCCGGTGACGGTAATCCGGCCCTCTGGGAAAATCACTGTACGGGTATTGCCCTCCATGTGATGAATCAGATTTTTTAATGAAATCGGGTGCGTGGGGTCCATCGGAAACACCTGCGACAAGCGTAAAAATGGCTTAAGCCACCAGCGCTGGGCGATATGGGTATTTATCGCAAAGGTGATTTCGTCGGGCAAAAATACCCCCAACAACAATGGATCCAGAAATGATGTGTGATTGGCAATAATCAACACCCGCTCGCCGGCTTTTTTATAATTATCCAGACCTTTGACTTCAACTTTATAAATAAAAGTCAATAACCAGCGTAACACCACTTTTAACATGCATCCTCCCGGACATATAAATGCCGCCAGAGCCCCGCAAATTTAGCTTTCGCAAGCTTTATCCGCATGGGTTGGCGGCTCGAACAAATTATTTGGAATCTCGAAAAACCCATTCCGTTTATGGTTCGACAGGCTCACCACGAACGGAATACTTTGATTTACAAGGTACCTTCGCAATGAGCTTATCGAAGTGCAGGGGTTTTCGAGGATTTTAACTGGGCAGATTATAACCAACCCTGCCAAATCAGCATCCAACAGTTATGTTACAAACGCTTAAAATCGGCTTCTTGCTCAGGGGATATGTCGCTTGGATGAGTGATGTGCTCGAAATTAATTTGGGTGATATTGCCGCCGGCTTCGCGTATTTCCAAGCTACGCACCTCGGTGTCACCTGATAAGACAATCGCGCTGATAATATTTTTCAGCATGTCATCTTTGGGAATTAACTCTAACTGCCAGGCAGTTTTTTGATTGGTGCCGGTGATGCTAAAGCCATTCGTGAGCTCCGCTAAATCGCCGCCCAGCATGGCTTTAAACACCTGACCAAACGCAGCGGGGACGGCTTGTTCACCTTGGCCGGTCAACAATTTCGACTCATTAACCAGCAGCATTGAGGGCACCGGCGTCAGCGTTTTCCAGATTACGCCTTTACTTTGATGATAAGTAAACGAGCCCGTGGAAATTAACGGTTTGCGCAACACCTTCAAGTGCTTTTGTTGGTGAAAATCGCCTTGGGTGATGGGAGTTTTTATTAATCTGGCCGATATTTCCGTTAATACAATTTCGTCGGCAGAACTTTGATTAACAACCAATAAAACCAACATCAGTGTTTTTATCACTATCCACCTGATGTTGCCGACATTCAAATTAATTCTCAAACGCCACGTCCTCATAAATGTCGCCTAATCTCAATCCAGCCTGATAATTATCACACGTAACAATTAACGTTTCTTCAGCATCAAGGAATGCTGTTTGCCATTCACCGTCAGCATCACGTAAAAAATATTCAATTTTTAGAGAATCGGCACTGACCAACAGGTAATACTGCAAGCTAGGTATTTTTTGATACGCCAGCAACTTTTCGCGCCGATCAATCGCCATCGTGCTGGGCGATAAAACCTCAGCAATAAAGCAGGGCTGTTCTTTGTAAGAATCGGCAATATCCTGACGATTACATACCAACATCACGTCCGGGTAGTAATACATCTTACCCTGCGCCAACCTTAGTTTCATATCGTTGACAAATACCCCGCAATGCCCGCCACGCGCAGCGGCACGCAATTGAAAGGCAATATTTAAAGTAATGCGATTATGGCGCTCACCAGCACCCGCCATCGCATAGAGTTGACCATCGACATATTCATGACGCACATCGGCTGTTAACTCATAGGTTAAATAATCCTGTTCACTTAAATAAGTCAGCTTGTGTAATAAACTCATTGGACTCTCCTAAAACAAGACAGATTGATTGACATAGTACCGGACTCTACAAAATCCCCAGCTTTTCCATCAACACCACGGGCGATGCAAAACACATTTGTTGTGTTGCCATGTCTACCGCCACTTGAATGCTGTAGCCTTTAGTTAATCTTGCTCCTGACTGTTTATCGGTAATCAGGTAATTTATTTTCAAGCGATTTTCCCATTCAACAATTTCTGCTCTGACGGTAACGATCTGCCTAAATATCGCCGGTTTTACATAGCGAATTCTAAGATCAATCACCGGCCACGCGTAACCGGAATCGCGCATTTGCGGATAGTTGTAATTGATAGTGTCCAATAATGCACAGCGAGCGATTTCAAAATACTTTGCGTAATGTCCATGCCAGACGATTTCCATCATATCGACATCGTGAAAGGGAATTTCCAGGTCGATTGAGCAATAAAGTGTTTTAGTCATTGGCTTCATTTGATTGGCGCCGCAACCACGACAAGCTATTAACAGTCGATCCTATCGGCTTGTATTCCGCGCCGACCCAGCCGGAGTAAGGCGCTTTTTCAATGGTTGAAAAAACCTCGACAAAATCAATCTGCCCAGTGCCGGGCTGCCCACGACCGGGGCAATCGGCAAATTGAATATGGCCGATTTTGTCGGCATTTTGCAGAATAAACTCTGCCGGATTTCCGCCCATCATTTGGGCGTGATAAATGTCGTATTGCATCAATATATTGGGATTATTTTGCTGGTTCAGCACGTCCAACATCTGTGGTCCGGTGTTGATGATAAAGCCCGGCATGTCGCGGCTGTTGATGGCTTCAAATACAATTTTAATAGCCAAGGGTGCAAAGGCTTGAGCATTAAAGCTTACGTTTTGTTGGAAAGTATCCAGGTATTTATTTAGTCGGTCTAGCTGAAACTTCAGGCATCTAAACTGAGATTTTGGTATTTTTCAATTGGGGTTAATTAACCAAAAGAACGGTTTGTTCAACGACACCCCTGGAGCCCTTGGTATCACTGGTTTGCAATCGAAATATCGATTTTAAATTCATCAGCAATATATTCAATAACTTATTGAATACAAAGTAGATTGTCTCGGTTGTAAAACTCATGCTTAGTTCTTCATTAATATGGGTAGAGCAAGCAGTCGTGTCATCAGTCGCCATCCGGCAGGACAAAGCGTAGCGGGCGAGTTCCAATCTTTGCCCCAGTGACCGTGTCGATGGCTACCGGTTTAATATCCTCTCCCGTTTCAACATCCTGGACGCGCACCAAGGGACCTTCGCCGCGATATTGATGACCCCAGGCGCCGATCATAACCAATACAGGTAGAAAATCGCGGCCGGCGGCCGTCAACACATATTCCTCGCGCGGTGGACGCTCCGAATAGAGCCGTTTTTCCAATAATCCTTCCTCCGTCAGTGTCGCCAGCCGCCGAGTCAGAATTGTCGGCGCGATGCCAAGACTTTTCCGAAACTGGTCGAAGCGGGTCAGGCCAATATGAGCGTCCCGCAGAATCAATAGACTCCAGGTGTCTCCAAGAAAAGCCAGGCAGCGAGCGATCGGACAAGGGTCGGCGCAAATATTTTTATCGTTCATACGTTTTTAGTAGTGACTTAGTTTCGTTTTGATAGTAACATTACTTTCAAAATGATAGTAACACTTAGTCGACAGACTATCCACCCCCACAAGGAGATTTGATATGAGAAATAAAGACATTGGTGTAGCCCTGATCACTGGCGCATCCTCGGGCATTGGGCTGGTAACGGCCAAGGCGCTTCAACAAGCGGGTTACCGCGTATTCGGAACCAGCCGCAGGGCGCTTGCAAGCATCGACGGCATCACGATGCTGACCTGCGACGTGACCGACGAAGGTTCGGTAAAGAACACTGTAGCCGAGGTCTTGAAACAGGCCGGACGCATCGATTTGCTGGTCAATAATGCCGGTATCGGCCTTCTCGGCGCTGCGGAAGAGTCATCCACCGCGCAGGCCCAAGCCTTGTTCGACGTGAACGTGTTTGGTATCACCCGCGTAACTAACGCCGTGTTACCGACTATGCGCAGTCAAAAGCAAGGACGGATAGTCAATATCAGCTCGCTCCTTGGGTTGATCCCATCGCCTTACAACGCACTGTATGCCGCAACCAAGCATGCGGTTGAAGGTTATTCCGAATCGCTCGACCATGAACTGCGCACCTTTGGAATCCGGGTTGTGTTAGTTGAACCAGGGCTTACCCGCACCTCGTTCGAAGCAAGCATCACAAATCCTGATCAGGCGCTTGCCGTCTATGATTCGGTGCGTACCGACATGGCGAACCGCATGCGGAATTGGGTGAATGCAGGCGATGCCCCGGACGTGGTCGCTGATACGGTGTTGAAAGCCGCAACTGCCACGGATCCCAGAAGACGTTATACCGCCGGAAAACAGGCAACCCAAGTGCGTTTCCTGCGTCGTTTCCTACCAGAAGCATTGGTAGACAAGAGCTTGCGTAAGTTTAACCAACTGCCGATAGTCTGAATAATGGAAGAAAAGCGACATGATTCGTTTATCAAAGAACTCCATAACGACTATGCATACAGCGATCAAACTCATATGTGAAGGAGCGACATTAAGATGAATCTCGCCAACAAAACCGGTGCCGGACTCAATGGCCTAGACCAGTTACGAGCCCTGATGGCATGTGGGCGAATGCCGGGAATCTTGGTATCGCTGGATTTCGAGCTGGTAGAGGTCGAACTTGGCAAAGCTGCCTTTGTCGGCAAGCCCGGCGTACATGCTTATAACCCATTAGGTACCGTTCACGGTGGCTATGCGGCCACATTGCTTGATTCCGCCTGTGGTTGCGCTGTCCATTCCAGGCTAACTGAGAAACAAGCCTATACCACCTTGGAATTGAAAATTTCCTATCACAAGGCAATGACCAAGAATACGGGTTTGCTAAGGGCGGAGGGCACCGTTTTGTCTTTAGGTCGGCGAGCAGCCTTTGCCGAAGCACGTCTCATCGACGCCGAAGGCCGACTCTATGCCTCGGCGACATCGACGTTGTTGATATTCGGGCGAGAAGCTAAGTGATGGCCATTTCTTTGGAGCTATGAGAACGATGTCTATTAAAACCGCAAATGCGCGTGAACGTATCTTGTTGGCGGCGAAAGAGCTGTTTTCCACCCAAGGTATTAGAGCCACTGGCGTCGATAGCATCGTCAAATCAGCGAACATCAATAAGATGAGTCTGTACAAGCATTTTTCCTCCAAGGAGGCATTGATCGTCGCTTATTTGCAAACAAGCGATGTCGAATTTTGGTCTTGGTTTGTCGAGCAAATCGAGCGTAAAGCTCAGACGCCAAAAGACAAGCTATTAGCAATTTTCGATGTCCATGCTGAATGGTTGGTCAGTCCTAATTTTCAAGGTTGCCCATTGATCAAGGCATCTGTGGAATTTCCCGATCAAAGCCATGCTGTGCATCAAGTATCTGCCGCGTTTTACCGCAAGTTTCGAAGTTATATCACCGATCTAGCCGGACAAGCCGGAGCGCGGTTTCCGGAACGGCTGGCCGGGCAACTCTGTGCCTTGTTCGAAGGCACCATCGTATCCGAGCAATTGCAGCGAAATTCCGGCGCGGCCAATGATGCCAAGTTGGCCGCCGTTCTACTGATTGAAAACGGCATCGAATGATTATGTCGAATATTACCGAACCTTTTACCGAAGGAGGCAGCAACATGCCGAAACCCAAAAATCCGTTAATGCCGACCACCCGTGGCCTGCTGCAATTCCAATTCACGAGCAAAGGCTGGCTCCTGTCAGGGTTGTTGTTGTTGCTGCCACTGATGATAAGCGTCGGATGCAGCGAACACGACAGACAAAATCAAGCTGTTTCCAGACCGGTGAAGGTATTTCGAATCGGGGAGCCTGCCATTAATAGTGTTAGGGATTTTGCCGGGGAAGTCAGGGCAAGAATCGAGACGCCGTTATCCTTTCGGGTGGCTGGTAAACTGCTGGAGCGGAAAGTAGACGTTGGCGACCAAGTTCGCAAAGATCAACCGCTGGCAATACTGGATGGCAATGACTACCGGCTCGCCGTGCTGGGCCTTAAGGCTCAGCTGGCTTCCGCCCAGGCCGACAGCAACTTCTTGCGGGACGACTTGGCGAGATACCGCGAGCTGCTGGTTCAGCAAGTCATCAGTCCGCCGGAATTAGATCGGCACGAAACCGCCTATACCACGGCGCGGGAGGGGGCGGCGGCGCTGGAAACGCAATTGGCTCAGGCGCTTAACCAGCTGAACTATACCGAACTGCATGCCGACCGCGACGGCGTGGTCACGGCGTTGGGTGTCGAGGCCGGGCAGGTGCTGGCGGTCGGCCAGGCTGTGGTGACGCTGGCCCAGCTCGACGAAAAGGAAATCCACTTCGATGTTCCCGAGCATCTCCTGCCGGAAATCCAGCGCCGACAAGCCGTTAACGTGTCTTTGTGGTTCGATGACGATCGGCGGTTCAAGGCTAAAATTCGCGAGATCGCCTCAGCCGCCGATCCGGCCAGCCGCACCTATCGCGTCAAGGCGACCTTGCTCGAAGGCATGGACGCCGCGCAATTAGGCATGACGGCGACCGTTCATATAGCAGCGAACACCGCTTCCCGTATCGCCATCCCGCTTTCCGCCGTTTATACCCCGCAAAATCAGCCCGATCATCCTTCGGTCTGGCTGGTCGACGAGCAGGCGGCCACGGTCAAATCCATGCCGGTTCGGCTGGGCGAAACGTTGGATGGCGAACGCATTGCCGTTGAGGGACTCACCGCCGGCCAATTGCTGGTCAGCGCCGGCGTTCAGCGCCTCGCCGAGGGGCAGGCTGTCCGCTTGCCGGAAGAAAAGGCGTTGGCTAAGCATGGCGCGAGCGAGGGAGAACTATGAAAGATTTTAACCTCAGCGAATGGGTACTTAAGCATCGCTCCTTTACCGGTTTTCTGATCGCATTGGTGGTACTCGGCGGCCTATTCGCTTATTACCGGTTGGGCCGGCAGGAAGATCCGCCGTTCACGTTCCGGGTAATGGTAGTCAAAACCCTCTATCCTGGTGCCACCGCGCTGGAAGTGGAACAGCAGTTGACTGATAGGCTGGAAAAGAAAATCCAGGAGCTGCCTAACCTGGATTATCTGCGCAGTTATTCGAAGCCCGGCGAATCGGTGATTTTCGTCACGCCCCGCGAGGATACGCCGCCCAAGGAGATTCCCGAGCTTTGGTATCAAGTGCGCAAGAAGGTTGACGACATTCGCATGACGCTGCCACCCGGTAGCATTGGGCCATTTTTCAACGACGAATTCGGCGATACCTATAGCTTGATCTACGCCTTCTCCGGCCAAGGCTTTAGTTATGCCGATCTGAAATTGGCTGCCGATTCGGTCCGCCAACAGCTTTTGCGGGTCAAGGATGTCGAGAAGGTCGATCTGATCGGCGTACAGGACGAAAAGATTTTCGTCGAGTTTTCTGATAAAAAGCTGGCTGAACTTGACCTGGATGCGACGGCGGTGGCCCAGGCATTGCAGGCGCAGAACGGCATGGCGCCTGCCGGCACGGTATTTTCCTCGCTGCGCAATCTGCCGATACGGCTGACCGGCGCGTTCGACTCGGCGGATAGCGTCGCCAATCTGGCGGTGCGCATAGCTAATCGAACCTTCAAGGTCGGCGACTTTGCCAGGGTGACGCGCGGTTATATTGATCCCGCTGAATTCAAGATGCGTTTCAACGGCAAACCGGCCCTTGGCCTCGGCGTGACGATGAACAAGAAAGGCAACGTTATCGAACTGGGGAAAGCATTGGAAGATGCGTTGGCCAGCATAGCAACCGAGTTACCGTTAGGCATGGACGTGGAGCCCGTCGCCAATCAAGCGCATGTGGTTAAAAATCAGATGGCGGAATTCGGCCGTACTTTCTTCGAAGCCTTGGCTACCGTGTTGGTGGTCAGTTTTCTGAGTCTGGGTTGGCGTACCGGTTCAGTGGTGGCGCTGACCGTCCCTCTGGTGCTGGCGGCCACCTTGCTGGTCATGCTGCTGTGCGGCATCGATTTGCAACGGATTTCATTGGGTGCTTTGATTCTGGCGCTGGGCCTATTGGTGGACGATGCGATGATTGCCGTCGAGATGATGGCCCGCAAACTGGAAGAAGGTTGGGACCGGATGCGCGCCGCGACTTATGCTTATAGCGCCACGGCCTTTCCGATGCTGACCGGTACCTTGATCACCATCGCCGGTTTCCTGCCGGTGGGTTTGGCGCAATCCTCGGCCGGTGAATATACCGTAGCGATTTTTCAGGTGGTGGGCATTTCGCTGATACTGTCGTGGATAGGCGCGGTGGTGTTCACCCCGTATTTGGGATTCTTGATACTTAAGGTGCATGCCAACGGCGACCAAGCGGCCCACGACCTGTTCGATACGCCGTTCTACAACCGATTGCGCCGTTGGGTGGATGCCTGCGTAGCGCACCGTAAGAAAATCATTATCGCCACACTGGCTTTGTTCGGCCTAGGTGTCATGGCTTTAGCCCATGTCCCCGAACAGTTCTTTCCGCTGTCCAACCGGCCGGAAGTCATCGTCGACCTGTGGCTACCGGAGGGCAGCTCCTTCGAACAAACCGAAGCCGCCGCCAAACGCATGGAAGCGCTATTAGCCAAGGACGAGGATGTGGAACATGTCGCCAGCTATGTCGGCAGCGGTACTCCGAGGTTTTTCATGTTGATCGTGCAGCAACTGGCGAATACCAATCTCGCCGAATTGGTGGTGATGACCAAGGATAATGCGGCCCGCGAACGAGTGATGCAGCACGTCCGGCAGGCTTTGTCCACGGATTTTCCGATTGTCCGCGGCCGGGTGAAGCGCCTCAATGTCGGGCCGCCGATGGATTATCCGTTGGCGTTCAGGGTGCTCGGCGAAAACCCCAATATCGTGCGCGGCATTGCCGAGCGGGTAGCCGAGGTTGTACGCGACCATCCCGGCACCGTGGATATCAACGACGACTGGCATGACCGCATGCCGTCGTTCCGCTTGGCATTGGATCAGGACAGGGCCCGCGCCCTCGGCGTTTCGACGGCCAGCCTGTCGCAAGCCTTGCAGGCGCATTACACCGGTATCCCGGTCGGACAATTGCGCGAACAGGATAAATTGATCGACATCATCTGGCGGGCCAGCCCCGAATTGCGCACCGCCGCCAACGAATTGCCGGATGTTGCTGTTAGCACCGCTAAAGGTAAATCGGTATCGCTGTCGCAGTTCGTCAAGTTCGAGACCGTGTTCGAGGACGGCGTGCGTTGGCGGCGCAACCGCTTTCCGGCCATTTCGGTGCGCGCCGACGTGGCCGACGGAAAGATGGCCCCGGACGTGGCGGCGGAAATCGTCCCGAAACTTAAACCGATACAGGATAGCCTGCCGGCCGGTTATTTCATCGAAACCGGCGGCTCCAAGGAAGACGCAGCGACCGCTCAGAAGTCGATTCTGATTTGGATTCCGCTGGTGCTGATCGTCACGCTGATCTTGTTGATGATGCAGTTGCAGAATCTGTCCAGGACTTTCATGGTGTTCAGCACCGCGCCGCTGGGCGTGATCGGCGCCGCCTTCGCTTTGCTGTTGTTCCGGGCGCCGTTCGGTTTCGTGGCGTTGCTCGGCATCCTAGCGCTGGCCGGCATGATCATGCGCAATTCGGTGATTCTGGTGGATCAGATCGAACAGGACGAAAAGTCCGGACTCGACACCTGGTCGGCTATTGTCGAATCGACGGTGCGGCGGTTCCGACCGATCATGCTGACCGCGGCAGCGGCTATCCTGGCGATGATACCGTTGTCGCGCAATGATTTTTTCGGCCCGCAGGCTATCGCCATCATGGGTGGGCTGACGGTGGCGACCGCGTTGACGGTGTTCTTCCTGCCGGCGCTGTATGCGGCTTGGTTCAGGGTGGAGCGTGCGTCGGCCGGAGGTCATAAAGACCCCTCCTAATGGCAATGCCATCGAATTAACGACTTCCCCCTTTGAAAAAGGGGGATTGAGGGGGATTTATTTGAAAAATCTCCCCCAGCCCCTCTTTTTCAAAGAGGGGAAAGAATAGCAGTAGGGTACGCATTGCGTACCTTTTAAAGTCTCTGCAATTGTTAAAGCCCAAGAAGGTACGCAGTGCGTACCCTACGTGGTGCCAACGGAGTTTTACGATGAATAACCGATATTTAACACCGCTAACCATTCTGTCCTTGGTTTGGCTAAACGCCTGTACGCCGACCCGTGTCGGCGACCAAGTAGCGCTCAATAGCCCGACGTCATGGCAACACGCGGCTCATGCCAAAACCGCCCAAACCACCGAAGCGGTTGACCTGAAGATTTGGTGGCAAGGTTTCAACGATCCCTTGCTGAATGAATTGATAGACAAAGCCTTGGCCGCCAACCACGATCTGAAGATCGCCACCGCTCGCGTCCGCGAAGCCAACGCGATGGTGACCGTCGCCGAAGCGGCCTTGTATCCCAGCCTCGATTTTTCAGTCTCCGGTGGCCAGGAAAAACGCATCGACCGGATAGTCGGCGTGCCGAGCGGGCAAGGCATAAAACTGATCACCCCTACCGCCGATGCCGTCAGCGGCGGCTTAGCGGCACGCTGGGAAATCGACTTGTTCGGCGGCCGGCATTTGGAAGCGGAAGCCGCCGCCGCACAAGCTGAAGGCACTAAGGAGGGCTTGCATGCGGCGCAAGTTGGTCTGCTGGCCCAAGTGGCGACAAACTATCTGGAGCTGCGCGGCGTGCAGCAACGTACCGATATTCTGCAAAAAAATATAGCGTTGCAACGCGAACGATTGAGGACTTTGCAGGTATTTCTTAAAGCCGGACTGGCTAACGAGGCGGATATGGCTCGCCAGCAGACGCTGTTGCAGCGCACGGAAGCGACGCTACCGGAACTGACCAACGCCGAGCAAAACCTGATCCATCGTTTAGGCGTGTTGCTGGGCGAGCCGCCGGAAAGCCTGGAAAAGAGGCTGGCCGTCGCCAGCCCGTTGCCGAAGCAAATGCCGACCATGCCCAAGCTGTTACCGGCCGATCTATTGGCGCAACGTCCCGATTTGCGTTTGGCGCAAACCGAAGTCAGTGCGGCGGCGGCCAGCCTGGGTTCGGCGCGGGCCGATCTATATCCGAAGCTGGTGCTGTCGGCCAGTGGCGGCGTCGGCGCGCTGGCGGTCGGCGGTTTTCCGAGTCTGGCCGAGAGCGTCTACGCGCTGGGCTCTGGCCTTTCGGCACCGATATTCAACGCCGGTCGAATCCGCGCCCATATTGCCGCCGCCGATGCGCGGCTGGATCAGGTCGCCGCAAATTACGAGCTTACCTTTTTACTGGCCCTGGAGGACGTGGAAAACGCCTTCGTCGCGCATCGTTCCGCCACGGATAGCTTCGGCCAATTGACTGAAGCGGAAGCCTCGGCGGAAAAAGCTTACCGGCTGGTCGACGCGTTGTATCAGCGGGGTGCAGGCGATTATTTGGCCGTTCTGGATGCGCAGCGCAGCAAACTGGCCGTCAGCGACGAACGTGCAAAAGCCGAAACGGCGGTCAGTGTGGCTATGGTGTCGCTTTACCGGGCTTTCGGCGGCGGCTGGACAAGTGCTTCATCGGATAGAGTGGTATCGATAAAGCCTCGATACGGTAATCAACGGCTGACAAGATCGCACGGCAAGCACTTGGAAAAGCGCTGAAGGCCATCATCCTAGCGGCATTCCTAAAATCTCTAGCGATCTATGCACAAAGCCAATCGCGACCATAGAACGTTTTAAATCATTAACTTGACCTATTATCCTAATCTGCCAGATCCCGTTTATCGTCTTCATTTGCTTTTTTAGTTGTGGCAAGGATTCGATAGACGGTAGCCTCGCCGATGTTCAATTGCCGAGCGATCTTGGTTTTTGCCAAACCGCTTTCGGCTAGACTGACAACTTCTTGACGCAACTCGGCCGGCAAGGGTGTTCGACCTTTGTACTTACCCGCTGCTTTGGCTTTAGCTACACCTTCGCGTTGCCGCTCCAGCATCATTTCTCTCTCGAATTGTGCAACACCGCCCAAGACGGTCAGCATCAGTTTTCCGGTCGGGGTCTGGGTGTCCATGCCGAGATTAAGAATCCGGAGGCCAACCTCTTTTTGTTCCAGCGTTTTGATAATGGTCATGAGATCGGCGACGGATCGAGCCAGCCGGTCGAGTTTGGTGGCCACCAGCACATCGCCTTCTCGGGCGAATTCCAATGCGGCTTCAAGTTGTGCGCGGACGGCAACGGAGGATACTTGCTCCTGAAAGATTTTTTTGCACTGGGCGGCTTCGAGTTCCCGCAGTTGTGCTTCAAGACCGGCTATTTGATCGAGAGTTGAGGTTCTGGCATAGCCGATGATCATTTTTCGCTCACTAGGATTTGAGATCAAGCGAGTCGCTATTTTTGAGTAAAGATTTTTCTGGGTGTCCTACCCAAAAATCCTCAAAAATGTAGCGACGCTTAAATTGCTACGCAAGCCCGAGCCGTCCTGCTCCAATATCGTTCTCACCCAGCAAGGGGATTCGAACATCGCAGCAATGACTCTACGCCCTCGGCATCGACCGGTTGCATTTTCCCTTCGCAAACAGCATGCTCGATAAACCAACAGTAGGCGGCTTGAGCCGACGCCGGTATCGATAGGGCTACTCGCGACTAAAATTCGAGCAGCTCCCGACTCCGGTTCGCTGCTTCCCTGAATTTCAGCGCAGGAAAATTAATGTGAATTGTGTAAATCCTATTGGGCACACTAATTTTTCACCTATTGATTAACTTAAAGCATCCTGAGTTTATCGGGAAACCGGTCTAAACCATCCCAAGCTGTCA
>Ga0208625_100225_pt1 | contig 14821 bp, 11 predicted proteins | sample LakWasMeta8_HOW4_2_FD_183858 | JGI IMG/M metagenome (GOLD analysis project Ga0208625, IMG submission 183858) | Freshwater sediment methanotrophic microbial communities from Lake Washington under simulated oxygen tension - Sediment Metagenome... | ecosystem: Environmental > Aquatic > Freshwater >... | reverse complement strand
GGAGACAACACATTGCTCGGAGGCAATGGCGACGACTACCTTTCGGGTAGCAAGGCCGCGGGCGACAAGGATGTGTTGATCGGCGGCAACGGCGATGATACGCTGCATGCCCATCCGGGCGATGATGCGTTGTCCGGCGATCGTGGCGACGATTTTCTCGGCGCGGGCCCCGGCAACGACACCGTATCTGGCGGTCAGGGCGATGACTTTTTGGGCGGCGGTCCAGGATACGACACACTGGACGGCGGCACCGGTACCGATTCTTGCATGACCGGACCAGCCAAAGACGGCGACTCCGTGGTCAACTGCGAATAAATCCCAAATCTAAAAATAGCCTTCGGTGCAAACCGGAGGCTATGATCTTTAAAAGCTACACAGTGATTCAGTGTGGCCCTGCTTTTACGGCAATGCTTGCTTTCGGCATGCCCTTCAGTTGCCTCCCTCCGATCGCATTCGCAAACAACAAAACATTAGATTTCACTTGGTACTCGCCCAGTGCGGAGAGTTTTATCTTTTCTTTGTATCTTGGTATTGAAATGAAATTTTCAGCTTGAAGAGAGGGCAAAGCGTGGTGGCAAATGAAAAGGGCTCTGTGTCTTCATATCGATGAAGGCGAAGGCTGGCTGCGGAGGGGTGATTCAATCCTTTGAACCTCGCTCGATAGGTTACGTTCATGGTAAGCGGTGCGCTAGACGAGCGGCCTAACCGTGAACGTAACCTGTAACCCTAGCGTCAATCTGCGAGCGGTAGGCCGCTGGGGACGCGAGCCGGCGCAGTCGCCCGCATGTCCAGGCTGGCCGTATCGGTCAGCGCATGCAGGAAATCGGTCAACAATTTAACTTCATTATCCGACAATGCGATGGGCTGAATTTCAATCGCATCGGACAAGTCCGAACGGCTGAGCTCATCGTTATGAACCTGAAAGTCTATCGCATCCAGATCGGCCCTTGAAGGCAATACGGCCTGAGTGACGTCATAAGCATTCAAGCTGTTCTTGGGGTCCAGATGGTGTCTGACCACGGCCTCCAGCGTATTGTAGGCGCCGTCATGGCCCCAGGGTCCGGTCATGGAGACATTACGCAGCGTCGGAGTACGGAATTTATAGCGGTCTTCCGCAACAGCCGTCACCAGTTCCCGGCCAAAATCATCGTGGCCATTCAAACCGTTGCCCTTGCCCGGACCGATCTGGGGAATCCCCAAGGCATGGAATTGGTGATCCGTTTGGAATTTTCCGGTATGGCAGGTCGCGCATTGGGCCTTGCCCTTAAACAGCTTCATGCCTTCTTGGGCACTTTTACTCATGGCCTGTGCCTCACCACGAAGATGACGGTCGAACGGGCTGTTGTCGGCCCGGTAAGCGGCCGCTTCAAAGGCGCCGATGGCGTTCGCGATATGGTTATAGCTCACTTGCTCAGGGACCTTTAATCCTGGATAAGCTGCTGCAAAGAGCCCCTGATATTCGGGAATAGCCATCACTCGTTCGGTCAACAGCCGCCAGACTTCCTGATGATTACCCGCTGCCGCTGCATTAGCGACCTCATTTTCTCCCGCCTGTCCGGCCATTTCGGTATTGGAGGTGGGCGGGAATGCGGCCTGAGCGGCCAGCGCGCTGTCTACGCCCAGCAGAAAGTTATTGCCTGCGGGCGTATCGAATCCAGTAGGCGCGGCATCGTTTTTCTGAAGCCGACCGTCGTGGAACATCGTGACAAATTGTTTCGCCCCCAGATTGAACAAATGCGGCGCATTACGCGGCACGCGTTCATGAATCGCATTGGCGCCGCTGCCGGTATCGCGCGTCACGCCGAGCCCCCGTCCGCCTTCGCCAACCGGCAACGCTAAACCATCGCCGGTCGCGGCGAGCGGGTGATGGCAGCTGGCGCAGGAGGTGTTTTTATTGCCCGACAGGATTTTGTCGTAGAACAAAAATTTGCCTAATTCCTCTTTGGGCTCATTTCTGGCCGGATAATCGGCATCACTGACCGCCATCATTGAATTTCCGGCCATGGCCATTGGAGACAACAGCCCGCTTAATACCAGCATTCCTCCGAACCATTTTTTCGAAGAGGATTGCATTGTGATTTTTGTTTCTTTCATTGCTTTACCTGATAAATTACATGCTGTCACTGACATCCTTGTGATGGATAGCTTTTAATAATTATTGTGAAAGACCCTGTTCACACAGATAGAAGCGCAAATTTCATGCCTAAGTTATAAGTGTTTGATAGGAAAGGTATTGTTCAGATAATTTATAAGGTAAGAAATTTATAATATGTCATATCACTTATGGTTATTGCGTGATATCCCGTACAGGGCCCATTAAAATAGCGCGCCTCAGGGTTACGTTTGCCTCGATGATCTTTGAATGGATGGTTTGTCAGCAACGCTTGGCATGCTTTAAACAATCAGCTGGAAGAGTGATTCCGCGCAAGATAAGCGCCTCCTGCCGCATGTTCATGCAGCGTGATTAATGCTGAAAAATCAAGCTTATCCGGCTTAGGACTTCAGTATCTGGTATCATTGTCATTTGAATGGCGGCACTTCGCCGGCCTTCGCGTCAATCTAAAGAGTTCTTGTGAGTACTGCCGAATTTTCATCCCTAGCTTTAAAACCCGCCCTGCTTGAAAACATTAAAACCCTGGGTTATACCCACTTAACGCCGATCCAGGCGGAGAGTCTGCCGCATATTCTGGAGGGCCGGGATGTGATTGCGCAGGCTAAAACGGGCAGCGGTAAGACCGCTGCTTTCGGTATCGGCCTGTTATCCAAACTGGACTTGAACAGTTTCAGGGTGCAGGCCATGGTGGTTTGCCCGACCCGGGAACTGGCCGATCAGGTCTGCAAGGAGATCCGGCGATTGGCGCGTTTTACCCAAAACATTAAGGTATTGGCCTTATGCGGCGGCGTGCCCTTCGGGCCGCAGCTGGGTTCGCTGGAGCATGGCGTCCATGTGGTGGTCGGTACGCCGGGGCGCTTGCAGGAACATCTGCGCAAGCGCAGTTTGCGTCTGAGCAATCTGAAAGTGCTGGTGCTGGATGAGGCCGACCGGATGCTGGATATGGGCTTTGAAGAGGCCATTACCGATGTGATTTCCTATGCGCCGACGCACCGGCAAACCTTGTTGTTTTCAGCCACTTATGCCGATCCCATTCGGGAGATGAGCCAGAAATTCCAGTTCAAGCCGATTTCGGTCAGCATCGAGAGCAGTCATCACGACAGTGATATCGAGCAGCGTTTCTATCAGGTGGATAAATCGAAGAGGCTGAACGCGCTCGGCTATTTGCTGGCCTACTACCGGCCCGAATCGACCGTGGTCTTTTGCAATACCAAGCGGGATTGCCAGGAGGTGGCGAGCTCGCTTGAAAGCAGCGGTTTTTCGGTGCAGGCCTTGCATGGCGATCTGGAGCAAAAGCATCGGGATCAGGTCCTGGTGCGTTTTGCCAATAAGAGCTGTTCGATTCTGGTGGCGACCGATGTGGCTGCGCGGGGTCTCGATATTAAAGACATGCAGGCGGTGATCAATTACGAACTGCCCTGGGATCCCGAGATATATATACACCGGATAGGGCGGACAGGGCGCGCCGGCAAAAAGGGTTTGGCGCTCAGTTTATGTACGGAAAAGGAAACGAACCGGGTCAAGGCCATTGAAGAGTATCAAAACATACCCGCCAAATGGGACGAAGTGGCGCCCTTCCAGATGAGCCATGAGTCGCGCTTCGAGCCGCCGATGGTGACCTTGTGGATTGATGGCGGGCGCAAGAATAAAGTGCGTCCGGGGGATATCCTGGGCGCGTTAACCGGCGACGCCGGGATTGCGGGCACAGAGGTAGGCAAGATCGATATTTTCGATGGCCATGCTTATGTGGCTGTCAAAAACGGCAGCGTTGATAAGGCACTGGCTTGCTTGCGCAACGGCAAAATCAAGGGCCGCAATTTTAATGTCCGTAAATCCCAGTGGGGATGAATTGGCCGGTCAACACTCCGGTAGATTGACCGCCAATCCGCCCAGGGAAGTTTCCTTGTATTTGCTTTGCATGTCCGCGCCGGTCTCGCGCATGGTTTTGATGACCTTGTCCAGCGATACATAATGACTGCCGGAGCCCCTCAGCGCCAGACGGGCGGCATTGATCGCCTTAACCGAACCCATGGCGTTGCGTTCTATGCAGGGGATTTGCACCAGTCCGCCGATCGGGTCGCAGGTCAGGCCCAGATTATGTTCCATGCCGATCTCGGCGGCGTTTTCAACCTGTTCGGGATTGCCGCCCAGCACCTCGGCCAGGGCGCCGGCCGCCATCGAGCAGGCGACGCCGATTTCGCCCTGGCAGCCGACTTCGGCGCCGGAAATGGAGGCGTTTTTCTTGTACAGAATGGCGAAGGCCCCGGCCGTCAACAGAAAGCGGACAACGCCGTCTTCATCCGCGTTCTCACAGAAACGCCGGTAATATTGCAGCACCGCAGGGATGATGCCGGCGGCGCCGTTGGTCGGGGCGGTAACCACCCGTCCGCCGGCGGCGTTTTCTTCGTTGACCGACAGCGCAAACAGATTAACCCAGTCCATGGTGCTGACTGAAAAGTTGGCCGTGGGGGGATTTGATTCTTGCTGCAATTGCTGGTAGATATCCGGCGCCCGGCGCCTCACATGCAGGCCGCCCGGCAATTCGCCCCGCTGATGATAACCGCGTTCTATGCAGGCCTGCATGGCGTGCCAGATGGCGAGCAGTTCCGTACGGATTTCGGCTTCGCTGAGCCAGGCTTTTTCGTTTTGCAACATGATCGCGCTGATCGAACATTTGTGCAGCAGGCACAGTTTCAGCAGTTCATCGGCGGTGTTGAACGGATAGGGCAGGCAAAGATCACTGTCGTCATCGGTCGCGGACATGTTGTCCTCCTCGCTGAGGATAAAACCGCCGCCCACCGAATAATAGCGTTTCGTGAGCAGCGCGTCTCCTTTCTGATTAAACGCGCTGAAGCTCATGCCGTTGGCATGAAAAGGCAGGGCCTCCAGATGGTATTGCAGGTCCGAGGCTTCGTTGAAAGCAATGCGGTGCTCGGATAACAGTTTCAGCTCATGCCGTTCGCGTATATGAGCAAGACGCGGCGTAATGCAGTCGGGATCAATTTGCGCAGGCGTTTCGTTTTCCAGGCCCATCAGAATGGCCCGGTCGCTGCCATGACCCTTGCCGGTCGCTCCCAGAGAGCCATAGAGAGCTATCTGCAGGCGGCGAGTCTGAGGCAAGAGCCTTTCATCCTTCAGCAATTGCGCAAAGGCTAGGGCCGCTTTCATCGGACCGACCGTATGGGAGCTGGATGGGCCTATGCCGATCTTAAAAATATCAAAAACACTTAGCGCCATAGGATTCAGAGCGTATTACGCATTGAAAAAATCACGGGAAAACCCGCATCACAGGCATTAAACCTGTTGAACTTGAGAAAAGCATAAACGCTGCCCTCAGGCGGGTCAACACAAAGCGATCAATGGGGCGTTCGGCGGCCGCTCTTGAGAAACGGCCTCTTTAAGTTACGCGCTTCTTGCTCTGGGGTTATTTCTGACGGAGTTGCCGCCGGGCTTGCGAGCCTGATTTGAGTTTCTGGCAGGGCGGGGGGCCCGTGGCGCAGCCGGGGGCATGGGCGGCGCCACAGCGGAGGCTTCAAAGCCGGCTATTTGTTCACGTTTGATTTCCTTGCCGATCAGTTTTTCAACCGATCTCAAGTTATTGTATTCATCATGGGATACCAGAGAAATGGCCTGCCCTTCTTCGCCGGCGCGTCCGGTGCGGCCAATGCGATGGACATAATCTTCCGGCGCTCGCGGCAGTTCAAAATTGACCACATGCGGCAGCAGGTTGATATCAATGCCGCGCGCAGCCACATCGGTTGCGACCAGGACCCTGATTTCACCGGATTTAAAGCCTGTCAGGGCGCTGGTTCTGGCGCCCTGGCTCTTGTTGCCGTGGATGGCGGCCGCTTTGATATCGACCTTGTTCAGTTTTTCGGTGAGTCGATTGGCGCCGTGTTTTGTGGTCGTGAACACCAGAACCTGCTGCCAGTCCTGTGTTTTAATCAAATGACAGAGCAATTCTGTTTTATCGGTTTTGTTAACGAGATAAGCGATTTGCTCAACCAGTTCAGCCGCTGTGTTGCGCGGAGCCACTTCGATCTTGATCGGGTTAACCAGCAGTCCGGTGGTGAGCTTGCGAATATCTTCAGAAAAGGTCGCCGAAAACAGCAGGTTTTGGCGCTTTTTCGGCAGCAGGGCGATGATTTTGCGGATATCACGGATGAATCCCATGTCCAGCATACGGTCTGCTTCATCGAGTATCAGGGTTTCTACCTGACCGAGTTTTACCGCATTCTGATTGACCAGATCCAAAAGCCGGCCTGGCGTGGCCACTAAAATATCGACGCCGCCTCTTAGCCGCATCATCTGCGGGTTGATTTTAACCCCGCCAAAAACGACTTCGGTTTTCAAACGCGGATGCAGGTGGGCCCCGTACTTGTTGACCGATTCGCCAATTTGCGCGGCAAGCTCTCGGGTTGGCGCCAGGATCAGCACTCTGACCGGCCGGTTATTGCCGTAAGCCTTTTGCGATAAACGGTGCAGTATCGGCAAGGTAAACCCGGCCGTTTTGCCCGTTCCTGTCTGAGCGGCGGCCAGCACATCATGGCCGCCTAATACGGCCGGAATTGCCTGTGATTGAATGGGGGACGGTGTGGTATAGCCGGCATCAGCGATGGCACGCAAGAGCGGATCTGATAAACCGAGGGGGGTAAATGGCATATGATTAAAATCTCAATGAAGGGCCGCTATCGACAAGTGTCTTGCAGCTTTGTGAAAAAGGGTAATGGTTAAAATTAAGAAAGTGCGCCAAAGAACGTGCGTAAGCCTTAGTTCTAGTAATTTCTTGATGAAATCTCGGCGTTTATTGAGTGATTGATCCAGGCGGGCTCTCTTGATACTAATGTAAGCTGTTGATAGCTGTCTTAGTGCATTGTCAAAATACACCGACAAGAATATCAATACATTGATAGGAGCATTATACCTGTTAGTGATTTTTAACGGGTAAAAAAATCAGAGTCGATCACACGGACTGCTACGGTCATTCATCTGGAGGCCTGCGCTAACCCAGGCTTGAAGAGAACAATTTTATGATTTTCTCTCTGTTTGTGTGGCGATAAGAAATTTTGGCTTGACGGCGGCACTGGTTTTTCAGGCCATTTACAAGAGTTGGCAGGTAGAGACGAAAATTGTCAGCTAATGCCGACGATTTGCTTGCTGAAAATATCTATGTGCTTGATTTAATGGGTCAGAAAATATGGCGCAGCTTATGCATTAGTGTTATTGAGTTTAACCAAACAACAGGTGCCGGCCATGGAAGCGATCAATGGAGTCAATCAACTGGGTATTCAGCGTTTTGCGTTTATCGAAGCTCTGAGCAATGAGTTTGTCGCCATGACAGGGTATGGCGTTTATGTTTATCTTGATCCGACAGAAATCGAGCGTTTGTTCAATAACTACCAAAAACTCCGGATGCCGGTCAGTGCGTTTGTCCGGCAATGTGTTGAACATGAGCTCAATTAATGAATTTAAAGACGTAAAGAAAATAGCCTTTGGGCAAGTCCAGTAGGAAAACATGTGCGTAATCAATGCCCATGGCATGCAGTATGTTCGTTATCGTTTCACACTCGATTGATTCCGCCAGGGGTTTTATGACCATTTGCTGGCCAGGCGGTTATGATTTTCGATCCCATAATAGAGCATGGCAACGATTTGACAGGTTTTCCATTTCCTTAAGCGCAAGAATAATAACTTGACCAAAAGTCAGTGTATGTCTTGCGCCTCCAAAAGCTTCGACAGGGTGGGTACCCTTGCTGGGCACATACATCGATTTAAGACACTAACCATTTAGTCGATAACTGATAACGTGTTGCCTCAATGCAACATCATGCCGGTTCAAAAACAGAGTTCAATCTGGAAAAGGCCACAGCGCATTCCTGCGTTGCGCTGCTCGGGTTTTTGGTAAAAGTCGGAAATCGCTCACCTGAGCGCAGTAATTAAATTCCTACTTTAATATTATTTATAAAGCAGGAAGACAGCGGAGAATATCCTGATCAGGCCTTTGAAAAATCCCCTGGCATTTATCTTTAGTTTGTTTAGCGTGTAACTTTTATGGATAATGTTTGTTAATTTACCACAATGATTTAAAAAACTATGGCAGAACAAATGGGTAGCGGGATAGAGTTAATGCTGGTCGGAATGGGGATCGTGTTCCTTTTTCTGGCCATGTTGGTGGCCGCGATCAATCTCATGTCAACACTCGTGCAACGTTATTTTCCGGATGTCCCGGCTCCGGTTCGTACGCCGGTATCGGTTAGTCCCGATGCCGGTACCATTGCGGCGATAACCGCGGCAGTGCACAGGTATCGTAGCCAGCACAAATAGATTTCGTTTTCAGTCGGACGCCTGTTGGCGTTTGGCTATGCTTTTAAATAGCACACTTCATTGCTCAGCAATCAATCGACCCAAAAGGTTATGTGATTAAAGGCCCAGAAAGGTTTCAGGAGAAAGAAAAAGAATGGCCAAAGATAAAAAAAATCCCTTAGGTATTACCGAGGTCGTCCTGCGTGATGCGCACCAATCCATTTTGGCAACCCGGTTACGCACAGAGGACATGCTTCCGATTTGTCAAAAACTGGATCAAATCGGATATTGGTCGATAGAGTCCTGGGGAGGGGCCACTTTTGATGCCTGCATTCGCTATCTGGGCGAGGATCCCTGGGAAAGACTGCGCCTGCTGAAAGCGGCAATGCCTAAGACGCCTCAACAAATGTTGTTTCGTGGCCAAAATATTTTGGGCTACCGGCATTATGCCGATGATGTTGTCGATAAATTTGTCGAACGTTGTGCCATCAACGGCATAGACGTATTCCGTATTTTTGATGCGATGAACGATATGCGCAACATTGATCGGGCAGTCAAAGCCGTCCTGAATACTGACGCACATGCGCAAGGCACTATTTCCTATACCACCAGTCCCGTGCACACGATGGACATGTGGGTAGACCTGGGCAAACAGATCGAAGACATGGGCGCGCATTCCATCTGCATCAAAGATATGGCGGGCCTGCTCAAGCCATACGATGCCTTTGAACTGGTCAGCCGTTTAAAAAAGAGCACCCGTATTCCCATTCATTTGCACTGCCATGCCACGACCGGTCTGAGTGTCGGCACTCTGATTAAAGCGGCTGAGGCCGGCGTCGATAATGTCGATACTGCCATTTCGTCGATGAGCATGACGTATGGCCACAGTCCGACCGAAACCATCGCCGCCAGTTTGGAAGGAACTGGCCGCAGTACCGGACTGGATCTGATCAAGCTGGAAGAAATTGCGGCCTATTTTAGGGAGGTCCGGAAAAAATATGCCCAGTTTGAAGGCAGCCTCAAGGGCGTCGATGGCCGTATTCTGGTATCCCAAGTGCCGGGCGGTATGTTGACCAACATGGAAAGCCAGCTGAAAGAGCAGGGGGCCGATGATAAATTTGATGCCGTACTGCAAGAAATACCGCGTGTGCGCGAAGATCTGGGCTTTATTCCGCTGGTAACCCCCACATCGCAAATTGTCGGCACCCAGGCCGTACTCAATGTCATCGCCGGCGAGCGCTACAAAACCATCGCCAAGGAAACCGCGGGCGTCCTCAAGGGTGAATACGGCGCCACGCCGGCGCCGGTTAATAAAGCCTTGCAGGAAAAGGTGCTCGACGGCGCGCAGCCTATCACGTGTCGGCCGGCCGATTTGTTAGCGCCGGAAATGGACAAACTGGTGGCTGAAGTGCAGGAAAAAGCCAAAGCCGAGGGCGTCAGGCTGGCAAATAATATCGAGGAAGATGCCCTAATCAACGGTTTGTTCGCACAAGTCGGCTGGAAATTCCTGGCCAACCGCGGCAACCCGGAGGCGTTTGAGCCTGCTCCTGATCCGAAAGCGCAGGCGGCCGCCAAGTCAGCGCAGACCAACAGTGCCCATAATAAGGTAGAAACCTATAGCGTTAATGTGGACGGCAGAAACTTCAACGTCGCCGTAGGCCCAGGCGGCGGCGCATTGAATATTCAGCCGGTTGCGGCCAGCGCCGCATCGGCTCCTTCGGCGGGTAGTGGAGCGGTTATTGAAGCGCCCATGGCGGGCACCACCCTGAAGATTCTGGTCAATGTTGGCAGCGCCGTTGCAGCGGGTGATGTCGTGGTCATTATGGAGGCGATGAAAATGGAGACTGAAGTACGAGCCAAAATCGCCGGCGTCGTGAGTGCCATTCATACTAAAGAAGGTGCTGCCGTCGCCGTTGGTGATGCGTTGGTGTCCTTGTAAGCAGCCGGTCAATCATGACTCATAGAGAGGGGCGTCTAATTGGATGCCCCGTTTTCTGCATAATTCCAAAATAGAGACATCCAATGGAAAATCTCATTGCACTTTGGCAGGGCACCGGTATTTACAATATTACCGCCGGCCAGGCTTTCATGATGTTGGTCGGCTTCCTGCTGCTGTTCCTGGCCATCAAAAAAGATTTTGAACCCTTGTTGCTGTTGCCTATCGGCTTTGGTGCCATTCTCAGCAATATTCCGGTGGCCGGAATCGCCGAGGAAGGCGGCATCCTGTATTATCTGTATTTCGGCATCAAGACCGGAGTCTTTCCGCTGCTGATTTTTATGGGCGTGGGCGCGATGACTGATTTTGGCCCGATGCTGGCCAATCCTAAAACCCTGCTATTAGGCGCGGCGGCGCAGTTCGGTATCTTTGCCTCATTGCTGGGTGCTTTGGCGCTTAATGTTATCCCTGGACTGGAATTCAGTTTAAAAGATGCCGCCGCCATTGCCATTATCGGCGGCGCTGATGGTCCGACCGCCATTTATGTGGCGTCCAGACTGGCGCCTGATTTGCTGGGCGCGATTGCGGTCGCGGCCTATTCCTACATGGCGCTGGTGCCTTTGATACAGCCGCCCATCATGCGCGCACTGACTACTGAGGAAGAGCGCAAAATAGAAATGCAGCAAATGCGCATGGTAAGCAGAACCGAAAAAATAGTTTTTCCGCTGATGTTGATTCTGTTGACCGCCTTGCTGCTGCCTTCGGCCGCGCCCTTGGTGGGCATGTTTGCCCTGGGTAATCTGATGAATGCCTGCGGTGTGGTGGAGCGCTTGAGCCAGACTGCACAGAATGAACTGATCAACATTGTTACCATTTTCCTGGGTTTGTCCGTGGGTTCAAAGCTCAGTGCTCATGCTTTTCTGCAACTGGAAACCCTGGGCATCCTCGCGCTGGGAGCGGCGGCTTTCGCTATCGGCACGGCGGCCGGCGTGATCATGGCAAAAATCATGAACAAATTCAGCAAAACCCCCATCAACCCCCTGATTGGCGCGGCGGGCGTATCGGCGGTGCCGATGGCGGCACGGGTGGCCAATAAGCTTGGCCTGGAAAGCAATCCGCATAATTTCCTGCTGATGCATGCCATGGGTCCGAACGTCGCGGGCGTTATCGGGTCTGCTGTCGCTGCCGGGATCTTGCTGAGTCTGGTTCGTTAACAGTCCAAGGCTGAATCTTAGTCTGGAGAGGTTCTAGGGAATTTTATATGCGCCGGGCTCGACAAGGGCATGATCGGGAAGGTCAGAGTCCGGTGGTTGTTTTTTTCCAATTCTGGATAGGCAAGTCAGAAATTGCCTTCTAGCTCAATATTTGCCTCAGTTGCTCTAATTTTCTGGAGCAGCAGCATTTAAAAAATTCCAATTTCCCATCACGCAGGTTGCGGCCCATCAAATTAGCTATCAAGGCGATGTATAAATTTTTCTGAGCGGGAGGTCATCGATCATTGCAGAAAAGATGCCTGGGGCAAGGTTTCTTTCTGGTTTACGGTTCTGTATAGCCATATGTCGGCTTATTTTGTGTGTTAGTCTTATTGCGCTGAAGCCAAGCGACCTTATCGATTGTCAATTGAATGGCATAATCCCGCAAACCGCATTGCATCAAGGACACTGTATGCGGTTATCGATTCAATGATTGAAAAAGCCGCTGGATTGCGGGGGGATTCAATGTAAATCTGGCTAGCCAAATTGTTAAGCCCGATTGGAATCAGGCTTTATCAAACCGGTGTGCCACATGATCATGATGGGCTGTGCGCTCCGTTTGTTATTTTTCCCGAAATAACGTGTCACAACCTGACATCTGGAGAAGTCGCATTTTTGATGCAATTAATGAAGAGTCCTATCTTGGACGACCTCAGTCGCCATGTTTGCCTACATCCTTGTAGGCATTGAACAGGGAAAAGGGCGCAAATATGCGGTTATTGATGCGAAGCGGATATGCGCCTATGCTCGCCAGGATTACTTGCTAACCTGGGCGATCCAGTCTTGCAGGTTGTAGTAGTTGGTGATGCGGGCGACTTTATTGTCGCGGATTTCAAAAAAGGCGCCGGCAGGCAGGCGGTATTTTTGGCCTTGGGCGGCGGGCAGTCCTTCGTCGGTTTTCAGATATTCACCCAGCACAACAAACTCGGCGGCGGCGCGGCTGCCGTCAGGGGTGGCCATGATCACCATATCGACCAGTTGCTCCTTGTAATTGTTATTCATGCAGGCCATGAACTGGGTAAAGGCTTCTTTGCCGATTTCGCGTTTGCCCTGATTGATGTCATGGATGACATCGTCGGTCAGCAGGTTCAGGAAAGTGTCCATGTCGCCACCGTTGAAAGCGGCATAGTATTGTTCTACAAGTTTGATGCTGTCTTGGTTCATAGTAATCCTGTGATTAAACAAGGTAGGTTAAAAAAGTAGCGGCTATTTTATAGTTAAATAGCGATTTTGCCTTGCATATTTTCAATAAAATGTTCTGTGTTAAGATTCCTGCCAGTCGATTTTTTGAGGAGTGGCTCTATGGCAAAGCAGACGGATTTTGAGCCCGTTGCCGGCGGCGGATTGCTGGATCGCCGTTTATTTTTACAGCGCGGTTTCTATTTTACGATGGCGACGGCACTGGCTCCTGCTGTTGCATCGGAAGCCGGCGATAGACTGCCGTGGATGGAGAAGCCCGGAAAACCTTTTTCCAATTACGGACAGCCCTCGCCCCACGAACAGAAAACCATACGCTGGACCATGGCCAACAGTATGGCGCCAGGCAATGGGGTTTCCTGGACGCCTTTGCAGGACTTGGAAGGCATTATCACGCCGAGCGGTCTGCATTTTGAACGCCACCATAATGGCGTCCCGGACATCGATCCGGCCCGGCATCAATTACTGATTCATGGTCTGGTGGATAGGGCCTTGGTGTTTACCCTGCAGGACTTGCTGCGCTATCCCATGATGTCCTGCTATTGCTTTATCGAGTGCGGCGGCAACAGCAATGCCGCTTGGCGCAGCGAGCCGATCCAGACGCAGGCGGGTTATTTTCATGGCATGGCCTCGTGCAGCGAGTGGACGGGCGTGCCATTACGCCTGCTGCTGGAGGAAGCCAGGATCAAGGGGCGCGCTCAATGGCTGATTGCCGAAGGCGCTGATGCCTCGATGATGAATATCAGTATTCCGCTGGAAAAAGCCATGGAGGACTGCCTGCTGGCCGTCTATCAAAACGGCGAACGCATCAGGCCTGAAAACGGTTATCCCTTGCGGTTGGTAGTGCCGGGCTGGGAAGGCGTGGTGAATGTCAAGTGGTTGAGGCGGCTGCATATTACCAGCCGGCCGACGATGGCGCGGAACGAAACGGCAAAATACACCGAACTGATGCCATCCGGGAAAGCCAGGCAGTTTACCTTCATCATGGACGCAAAATCATTGATTACGCATCCGTCGATCGGCCATAAACTGGACAGGCCTGGGGTCTATCAGATCAGCGGTCTGGCCTGGAGCGGGCGCGGCAAAATCAGCAAGGTCGAAGTGTCGGCAGACGGCGGAAAAACCTGGGCGGAGGCCGAGTTGCAGGAGCCGGTGCTGGCTAAATGTTTTACCCGGTTTCGCATTCCCTGGCGCTGGAACGGCGAGCAGGCCGTCCTGAAAAGCCGGGCGGTCGATGAATCAGGCTATGTGCAGCCGGAAAGGGCCGCATTGATTGCCGAGCGCGGCCAGCACGGTTATTTTCATTACAATGCCATCGTCAGTTGGGCAGTATCGCCCGAAGGGGATATCAGCCATGTCTATGCGTAGCTTTTTAGTCTGTGTGCTGGCTGCTTTTTTTAATGCGGCACATGCAGAAAGCACTGGGCCTGATTGGGGGCAGCCGGCTTCAGATGCGCTGATACAAAAATGGAATAGGGATGTCTTTCCGGATGGGGGAGGTTTGCCGGAAGGCAATGGCAGCGCCGTGGCTGGAGAGCGGGTCTATCGGGACCATTGCCAGAGTTGTCACGGCGTCGAAGGCCGGGGCGGCAGTGCCGATGAACTGGCCGGGGCGATGCATACCCTGACGGATAATCCGCCGGATAAAACCATTGGCACGTACTGGCCCTATGCCACCACGGTATTCGATTTTATTCGCAGATCGATGCCGCTCAATGCGCCAGGCAGTCTGAGCAATGATGAGCTCTATGCCGTCACGGCCTACTTGCTTTATCTGAATGGAATTATCGGCCAAAAAGAGCCGATGAATGCCAACACCCTGCCCAAGGTTAAGATGCCGAACCGGGAGGGTTTCATAGGGATTGATGCACACTACCCTTAAGGTCGGCAAGGCCAGTCATCGCTTGTATTGGCTACAAGAATATAAGCGGCGAAACCGGAACTGTGCTTTCAGGAACGCGGTGTTGTTCATCAAGGAGAGGAACAACACCTGTTGGATGTGGATTAGTCTTTTACCCA
>Ga0208625_100222_pt1 | contig 14897 bp, 16 predicted proteins | sample LakWasMeta8_HOW4_2_FD_183858 | JGI IMG/M metagenome (GOLD analysis project Ga0208625, IMG submission 183858) | Freshwater sediment methanotrophic microbial communities from Lake Washington under simulated oxygen tension - Sediment Metagenome... | ecosystem: Environmental > Aquatic > Freshwater >... | reverse complement strand
ATCGGAACTGGAAGACCTGTTCGAATCGGTTGAGATCAAGGAAAACATCATTAAAACCATGACCAAACCCGCCGAAGGAATGCCTTGGTATAAATATCGCAAAATATTTCTGACCGACGCACGCATCGATGCCGGCGTAAAATTCTGGCAGGAAAATGCCCCAGTATTCGCAGCCGTTGAGCAGCAATACGGCGTTCCCGCAGAGATCATTATCGCTATCATAGGCGTGGAAACCTTTTATGGGCAAAACACCGGTAGTCACCGGGTGATAGACGCCTTATCCACCCTCGCATTTGCCTATCCTCCACGGAGTAAATTTTTTCTCAGCGAGCTGGAAAACTTTTTACTGCTCTGCCGCGAAGAAAATATCCTTCCCTACAGTCCGACGGGATCGTATGCGGGTGCCATGGGAATGCCTCAATTCATGCCCAGCAGCTTCAGAACCTATGCCGCTGATTTTGATAACGATAAGCTTCGCGATATCTGGCATAACAAAGCCGATGTCATCGCCAGCGTAGCCAATTACTTGGCGAAGCATAAATGGCAGCCTGGCCAGGCCATAGCCTTCCCAGTGCAGGCACAAGACGAAACTTATATATCCGCATTAAATAACGACCTTAAGCCGGCCTTAACATTTGCAGAGTTACAATTGCTCAAAATTGACACATTAGGACAAGCCCCATTAAACAGCAAAATTAAACTTCTTGCTTTCGAGCTGGAAAATAGCCAGGAACTGTGGGCGGCACTAGATAATTTTTACGTTATTACCCGCTACAATCACAGTCCTTTATATGCCATGGCTGTTTTTCAATTAAGCAAGGCCATTGCAAATAAAAAGAGTCTCCTACTATGAATAAAATCATAATATCAATTTCATTTTTTCTTCTGATCAGTTGTGCTTCCGAGCAAATAAAGAGCACCGCAAGCCCTCTTTCCCGATCGACGGACGTGGCCACTGCCCCCCAGATCATATCCAGCAACACAGCCAACCATTTCAAAGAAACCTCGCTGGAAAACACCTCATCAAGCATCACTCCTGAAAACAAAGAAAGCTTCTTCCCGCGTTTTAAAAGCTATTTCAAACGCGGCATAGCTTCCTGGTACGGTCCTCGTTTTCATGGGAGGAAAACCGCAAACGGGGAAATTTTTGATACCAATGCCATGACCGCGGCATCAAAAACACTGCCTCTCGACTCCTATGTCCAGGTCACTAATCCTGAAAATAACAGCAGTGTTATTGTCCGCATCAATGATAGAGGCCCTTACGTTGGCAACCGGGTGATGGATCTTTCTTATTCGGCCGCAAAAAAACTGGGCATCCATAAAACAGGTACCGGGGTAGTGGAGATTAAGGAACTTAATCCTGCGCAGGCCCTGCCGCAATTGCAAGCTTCCGCCGCCACCCAGGAAAAGCAAGTTTATGTCCAGGTAGGAACTTTTGGCAGTCAAAAAAAGGCGTTGAAACTACAAAATAAAATTGCCGCCAACAGCAATCTGCCTACGCCTAAAATCCGCACATCTACTTTCAACCATTCGACCCTTTACAAGGTTCAACTAGGCCCCATACAGTCAACAAATGGCGCAGACAAAATCAGTGAACAGTTGGCCGCAATAGGCATAAAAGACACTCAATTTGTTACTGAAACCAAACAAAATTAATATCGCAACTTAAAAGCATTGCGAACAGCCTATCCGAAAAAATCTTTATGGCTACTCTGCCATGAAATCGCTCCGCACTCAGTAGTTCAGCCGTCAGGCTGAACAGCATTTTCGAATACGTTCTGAGCAGGTACATGTTACAATATCGGAACGTTTGATTGAGTGACTATACCCAAAATGAACCTTTTTAAAAGCCCCACACGTATTCACCTCTTTTTATTTTTTAGCTTGTTGCTTGGCCCATTTCAAGCACGTTCAGCCGAAGAAATCTTGACTCCGGAAGCCCCTACCATTGCAGCCAGCAGTTATGTGTTGCAGGATTATCATACGGGTAAATTCCTGGCGGAAAATAATGCCGACGCCAAACTGGCACCAGCCAGTTTGACCAAAATCATGACCGTTTATGTGGTTTTCAAGGAACTCAGCAGCGGCAATCTGCATCTTGAAGACAAAGCCACCATCAGCGACAAGGCCTGGAAAACACCGGGTTCGCGTATGTTCATTGAGGTCAACAATCAAGTTTCCATTAGCGACCTGCTGCATGGCGTCATTATCCAGTCCGGCAACGATGCCAGCGTAGCACTGGCCGAGCACGTCGGCGGCAATGAAGCCACTTTTGCAGACATGATGAACCAGCACGCGCAGCGCCTGGGCATGATGAACAGTCATTTCGTCAACAGTGACGGCCTGCCTAACCCCGATCATTACACCTCGGCACGGGATCTGGCCATACTCACGCGAGCTCTGATCAAGGAGTTCCCTGAATACTATCGCTGGTTCTCGCAAAAAGAATTTACTTTTAACAACATAACTCAGCAAAACCGCAACAAATTGCTGTGGCGCGATGCCTCTGTTGATGGCGTCAAAACCGGATTCACCGATGATGCCGGCTACTGCCTGGTAGCTTCCGCACTAAGAGACGAGATGCGTCTGATTTCTGTTGTGATGGGCACGAAAAGCTCTAATGCCCGAGCCAACGAAAACCAGACTCTACTCAACTATGGATTCCGTTTTTTTGAATCGCACCGCCTGTATCAAGGTAAAACCCCTCTAACGGAAGCCAGGCTTTGGAAAGGAGAATCTAAAACGATCCCTCTGGGCCTGGCGGAAGATCTTTACGTTACGATCCCACGCAAGCATTACAGCGACCTGAAAGCCGTTATCAATGTGGACAAAGGGATTACCGCTCCAGTCAAAGCGGGTGATAAATTCGGTACTGTCAATGTTTCCTTGAAAGACGAACCGGTTACAAGCCGAGATCTGATCGCACTCGAATCCATAGATAAAGGCAATATTTTCCAGCGCATTTATGACGAAGCGATGCTGCTGATGGAGAAAAAATAGCATGGAAAATAAGACCGTCTATTTGAACGGGCAGTATTTACCCCTGCATGAAGCAAAAGTATCGGTACTTGATCGTGGATTTCTCTTTGGCGATGGCATATATGAAGTCATCCCCGCTTATTGCGGCCGTTTATTCCGTCTACCCGAACATCTGGAACGATTGGAACAAAGCCTGGCAGGCATCCGTCTGGACAATCCGCATACCCGAAAGCAATGGGAGGACATTCTGACGCCATTGCTCGATGCCAACTATGATCAGTATATTTATTTACAGATCACGCGTGGCTTTGCAGCTAAACGCGATCATGCTTTTCCAGAAAAAATTCAGCCCACTGTGTTTGCCATGTGTTCCAACATTGTGCCTTTTGAAGGCAGAAACACCGGTGTTAAAGCCATCAGCCTGGATGACAGCCGTTGGGAGCTTTGCAATATCAAAGCCACTACACTGCTGGCCAATATCCTGCTCAGACAACAAGCCGTTGAACAAGAATGCGCCGAGGCTGTTTTAGTCAAGGATGGCTATGTAACCGAAGGCGCAGCCAGCAATATTTTTGCCGTCATCGACGGCCTGCTGATAACCCCGCCGAAGGGCAGTTCCATTTTGCCCGGCATTACCCGGGATGTCATTTTGGAAATAGCCGAAAAAAACAATATACCTTATGCGGAAGAAATCATTTCCCTGGATGCATTAAAAACCGCGAGCGAGATATGGCTAACCAGTTCCACACGGGAAATCATCCCGGTTGTTGAGCTTGACTCTAAAAAAATTGCCGATGGCAAACCCGGGCCTGTATGGCAACAAATGAACCAGCTTTTCCAGGCTTACAAACATTCTCTTGACTGAATGAAGCCTCCCTTACCTCCAATATCCAGCCAGCCTGCTTACAGAAATCCGCTGAGGACGAGGTGAGTTTAAAAGCTTTCCCCTTATAAACTATAGACAGCACTAACAGCCCTCTTCACCCAGAGGGTTTTTTACTTTTCTTAACTGAATGCCGAAATTTATGAGTGAAGAAGCATCTCTTTTAGAATTCCCCTGTGAATTTGCCATCAAGGCCATGGGCAAAACCAGCCCGGACCTGGATATCCTTGTCATGGAGATAGTTCGCCGCCATGCGCCGGACATCCACGAAGGTGCAGTCAGCTCACGCCCCAGCAAAGGCGGTAATTATACAGCGGTAACCATCATCATAACGGCATCCAGCCGACAACAACTGGACGCCATCTATCAGGATTTAACCGATAGCCCGCATATTATGGTGGCTTTATAGCAGCATTGGCCGCGAAGAATGCCCATTACCCAAAAGCACATAGCCATATTCGAGCCACCCGTTTGGCAGCTTAGTGAACGGCGCTTCTAAAACACAGCAAGTGCGACCCATGACATTTAATATCCGCAACCTGGGCTTACAAGATTATCAAACCACTTGGCTGGCCATGCAGCGTTTCACACTGGAGAGGACTGCACAGACCCCTGATGAGTTGTGGATTGTTGAACACTTTCCCGTCTATACTCTGGGGTTGAATGGCAAACGCGAACATCTGCTAAGCACCGGACATATTCCGGTGATTAATTCCGATCGCGGCGGCCAGGTCACCTATCATGGCCCAGGACAACTGGTTATTTACACACTACTGGACATAAAACGTTTAAAACTGGGTGTCCGCCAATTAGTTAGCACACTGGAGAATGCCATGATCAGCGTACTGGCGCAATACGGCATTACAGCCGCTGCCAGGGCCGATGCGCCAGGCGTTTATGTGGAAGGTAAAAAAATCGGCTCCATTGGCATCAGAATTAAAAATAACGCTAGCTATCATGGCTTCAGCCTCAATAATCACATGGACTTAAGCCCCTTTGACCACATTAATACCTGCGGCTATTCTGGACTTGAAGTGACCCAGGTTTCCGACTTGGGTGTGACCATTGAAAACGACGCTCTCGCCAGTCAACTTGTTCAAGCACTCATTTCGGCATTAAATAAATGACTCATCAAGCGCCATCTCGCTCTACTCCTGAATCGCACCAGCGCAACGCAGACAAACTGGCTCGCATCCCGATCAAAGTTGAAGCTCCCGCAACGACCTTGCGCAAACCCGACTGGATCCGTATAAAAATAACCGCCAGCGATGAAGTTACCCGTATAAAGCAGTTACTGCGCCAGCATCAGTTGCATAGCGTCTGCGAAGAAGCCGCCTGCCCCAACCTGGCGGAATGCTTCCAGCATGGCACGGCCACCTTCATGATTATGGGCGACCTGTGCACGCGCCGCTGCCCTTTTTGCGATGTCGCGCACGGCAAACCCGAAGCACTGGACAAAGAAGAACCCAAAAATCTAGCGACTGCGATTTCGGCCATGGCGTTAAAATACGTCGTCATAACCTCCGTCAACCGGGACGATTTAAGAGATGGCGGCGCCGGACATTTTGCCAACTGCATCGAAGCCATCCGGGAACAGACGCCCTCGACTAAAATAGAAATCCTGGTTCCCGACTTTCGAGGCCGTATGGAAAAGGCCATTGCCATTTTGACCGATCAACCCTGCGATGTTTTCAACCACAACCTGGAAACCGTGCCCCGACTCTATGCGCAGGCGCGCCCCGGCGCAGACTATGAGGGATCACTGGCATTACTGCGCCAATACAAATACGCGCAACCGCAAACGCCGACAAAATCCGGCCTGATGCTCGGCCTGGGCGAAGAAACTGAAGAAGTCCACCAAGTCATGCGGGATTTGCTTGATCACGGCTGCTCCATGCTGACCTTGGGGCAATATTTGCAACCCAGCCCCGCCCATTTGCCGGTCAAAGCCTATATCACCCCGGAACAGTTCGATGAATATGCACGAACTGCAAAGGCGCTTGGCTTTGCACAAGTCGCCAGCGCACCGCTGGTAAGGTCCTCATACCATGCCGATCAACAGGCTAAGGCCATTATCAGCGGACAAGTGTAAAAAAAATGCCCAGCTCCATCTTTCCTGGGCTCGCAATCAGCCGCCCAGGACACCAACATGGCAGCTTCGACGCCTACGAATCAATCTCCGCCTCATCTTCACCGGTTACCGTTTCATCCTCATCAAATTGAAAGATCTCTTTCAGATATCGGTAGAGTAAACGCGAAGACTTAGGCGGCCTGCCGGCTTCTGCTTCTTTTTGCGCATTACGCATTAATTGCCGAAGCAGCTGCCGGTCTGCCTGAGGCTGCTCATCAAGGAGCTCAGTCAAGGCCTCATTTCCTTCAGCGATCAGGCGATCCCGCCAGCGCTCGACGATATGATGTTCCCTCACCGCATGAGCGCTCTTGTTTTTCATGCGCGCCAGCTTGTCCTGTATGGGCGCGACTTCAATTTTATGGAATTGGCCGGCAATATATTTCAGCAAGCGTTTTCTCGCCCCTTTATGCGGCATACCCGCAACCTGCACCACGGCTTTGTGTATGTTTTCCGGCAGCTCCAGTGTCTTAATCTGAGTTTCGGTCAATTCCGAAATTTCTTCGCCTAAAGCAAAAAGAACTGCCATATCCTTTTTTATCTGGGTTTTATTGGGACGAACGGCGTAGTACTCAACTTCGTCTTCTTCCTCATAACCATATACGTATTCGTTTTCGTACTCTTCGTTCATTTACTCAAACCATTACTATTAAAAAAATAACCCACAGCACCACCACGCCCAGAGGTACCAGCACCCCAAACCAATCCGTCGGCGCTTTTTTACTTTGTGCCAGAGCTGACTTGATACCGGGCCCCATCCAAAACAACACCAATAACAGCATGGCGCCGAGCAATACCTTTTCCAAGCCTGAAAATGTTTCCATCTTTGCCTCGTCATAGAAATGAGGCTACTTTACCACAGGCTGTTTAATCACTTTCCATGCTTCTAACTTTTGCGCCCATGTTAATCCAGCGTTCGCAGGACTGGTGGATGGCAGACGTTGATAGTCCAAATATGAAAACCTCTGATCTAGCAGCGGCAGGCTATGTTTTTTGAACAGTTTCTCCGCCATGCCGCCATTAAAAAACACATGCCTGATGCTCCCATATTCGGTAAAAAAGCCTACGAAATCATTAATTTTAATCGAAGCCGGTTCTATATTTGCATCCAGACTGCCGGATCTATGGCAACTTTGCAGCACATCCCAGACCGCTATACCGTTTGCGATCAAAATCGCCTTGCGCTGCTGATAATTCATTTCAGGATCAGCACCAAATAGGGCGGCCATGATGGGCCAGAAAGCATTCTTGGGATGCCCATAATACTGCTGCCTGTTCAGTGATGCGATGCTGGGCATGGACCCCAGTATCAGCACCGTTGCATTCGGGGAAACAATGGGGGCAAAACCGTCAATTGCGCACATATTCAAATTTACTTTATTTCTCCAGCTTTAATTTTGCGATAATGCCCAACCATTCACTTTACAGAGTATAACTTACGTATGTGGTTTAAAAATCTAAGCATTTTTCGTCTTACCGAAGCTTTTACTTTAACACCAGATGAACTGGAGCAAAAACTGGAGCAAATACCCTTTCGCTCCTGTGGCGCTCATGAAGAATCTTCTTTTGGCTGGACGGCACCCTTAGGAAAAACATCCGCACAATTGGTCCATAGCGCCAACGGATTCATGATGATTTGCGCCAAAAAGGAAGAAAAAGTTCTCCCTGCGGCCGTGGTCAATGAACTGGTCCAAGAAAAAATCCTTGAAACCGAAGATCAGCAAGGCCGTAAATTATCCAAAAAAGAGCGCACTGCCATTAAAGATGAACTGCTCTTTGAGTTATTACCCAAAGCCTTCACCTTTTCGCGCAAAACATACGCCTATATCGATGCCAAAGGCGGCTGGCTGGTGGTCGATGCCGCCTCTGCAAAAAAAGCCGAGGATTTACTCAGCCTGTTGCGCAAATGTTTAGGCTCACTGCCGGCAGTGCCCCCCAATACCCTCGAAAAACCCATTGCCACGATGACGCAATGGCTGCTGAATGACCAAGCACCCGCCGATATCACCATCGAAGATGAATGCGAACTGCGCTCGCCCGAAGAAGAAGGCGGAATTATACGTTGTAAACGTCATGACCTATCGGTACCGGAAATTAAAAACCACCTCGATACCGGCAAAGAGGTCATAAAACTGGCTGTGAGCTGGGCTGATCGCCTTTCATTCATTATCGACGAACATCTGGCAATTAAACGCCTGCGTTTTCTTGATTTAATTCAGGATCAGGTCGCCGATATTGAAACCTATGATGAAGCAGAGCAATTTGATGTGGACTTTTCAATCATGTCCCTGGAACTTGCCAACTTCCTGCCGCGTCTTATCGAATTATTTGGCGGCGAACAAAAATCATGAATGCATTAATGCCAACAGGCCTACAGCAAAAATTGACTGGATTGCTCCTGCTGGCATGCAGTCTCCCGGTTTTGGCGACTACTTATTCAATGCCCAATAACCCGTCCGACAGCCTGATCGGCGACCCACTCGGTAATGATATTTACACCTACGCGAGGCATGAAGACACCCTCCTTGATATAGCCCGGCGCTTCGACATGGGGCAAATCGAAATCCTGATGATCAACCCAACAGTGGACAGATGGTTGCCCGGTGAAGGCACGCGGGTTCGACTATCCAACTACCGGTTACTGCCAGCAGCGCCCAGAAAAGGCCTGATTCTGAATCTGCCGGAATATCGCATGTATTATTTTCCGCCAGCCATACCAGGCAAACCCGCTGTTGTTAAAACCTTTCCACACAGCATAGGCCGAGTGGATTGGAAAACCCCACTGGGTCAAACATCCATCGTCGCCAAAACTCGCAACCCTACCTGGACACCGCCGGCATCAATCAGAGCCGAACATGCCGCAAAAGGCGATATTTTGCCTCCCGTCTGGCCTGCAGGCCCAGACAATCCCCTAGGGTTGTTCGCCATGCGCCTAGGGATTCCGGGCTATTTGATCCATAGCACCAACAAACCTTTTGGCGTAGGCATGAGGGTTAGTCACGGCTGCATACGCATGTATCCGGAAGATATTGAGGGCTTATTTGAGGAAATAGCCATAGGCACACCGGTCAGAATTGTCGATCAACCGATCAAGGTCGGCTGGAGCGAAGATACACTGTACATAGAAGTTCATCCGACGCTAGCTCAAACCGAAGCTGAAGATGAAGACGGCAGGATAACCGAGCCCTCCGAAGCCGACTTTCAAGCCAGCATGAAGCAGGCACTGGATTTGATTGAGGACGCCAACAACCGGCAATTGCCGCCTGTTGATAGGGAAGCCTTAACGCGCGCAATAAAAACGCGTAACGGCATACCTGTAGCCCTATATAAACGCCAGACACAAAATCAGCAGCCATAAAAAAAGCCCGGTGGAAATTCCACCGGGCTTTTTTATGCTCTGAAGCAATGATGAATTATTTCATCATTGATTTTTTGAACATACGGTCCAGTTTGCTGTTGGTGTCTTGAGCATACTGGGCAGCACGGTTTGCAGCAGCTTCAGCGTCAGCAGCTTTAGAAGCAGCGTTAGCAGCAGCAGTTTGCGCACTAGCAGCATCCGCAGAAGCTTGTGAAACTTGAGTTTTCAGACCGTCAACTTGTGATTGCAGGTTTTCGATATCTGAAGTGCTTGCGCAAGCAACAACCAAGCTAGAAGCCAGAGCGATCAGCGATAATTTTATTACTTTTTTCATGTTATTTTTCCTTATTCAAGAGTTATTATTACAAAAGTACAAAAGGCTTTTACCTGAAAAACATTTTGCACTGTTTCTAAAAAAAGTTCCAGTTTTATTTTATTTTTACCACAGTCCCTTTATCTATCCATTGACTCAAATGATCAATCTGGCCGTTAGTCATTGCTATACAACCATGGGTCCAGTTCATCATTTTATGGATTTTTTCATCGGCCCGCCCCAGTCCATGAATACCGATCTGCCCGCCTAGCGGCGTATTTTGCGGTGGTATTTGATGATGACGGTGAGCGTACATAATACGATCATAAGTAAACCGATTAATCAAGCCACGAGCCAAAGCTTTCTCCGCATCTTCCGCGGAAGGATACGAAAATCCGTAGAATTTACGAAAAGAACTTCTCTCATTAACCCAACCAATAGTATAGCTGCCTGCTGGCGTAATGCTATCGCCGCGGTGATTTTTGAATCCAGCCCCGCCCTGACCGATGGCAATGCCATCAATAGTATCCAGCGTTTGCTCGCCTTTCTTCACCTCTATTTTAAGCGCATTGGTATCCACCAAAAGCCAGATATCATCACTCGTAGCGGATGCTGCTAAAGAGAAACTACTGCCGATCAGCAAAAAAAATATTCGCAACATAAATGCTCTACACTAGATAAGAATTTTGGTGTACTTTAGTTCACTAGGTTTATTGTCGTAATCAGGATCAAACATGCAAATAGATACCATCACAACACAACCCTACTCAGATCAAAACCCAGGCACATCGGGACTTAGAAAAAAAGTTCATGTATTTAAACAACCCGGTTACCTGGAAAATTTTGTTCAATCCATTTTTGACTCCCTTGAGAACTTTGCTGGAAAAACCCTCGTTCTCGGAGGAGATGGCCGCTATTTTAATCGCCAAGCCATCCAGACCATTATAAAAATGGCGGCAGCCAATGGCTTCGGCGAGTTAATTATAGGCCAAGGCGGCTTACTGTCTACTCCTGCGGCATCCCATATCATCAGAAAAAACAACGCTTTCGGTGGCCTGGTACTTTCTGCCAGTCATAATCCCGGCGGCCCCGATGAAGATTTCGGCATTAAATATAATGTCGGCAACGGTGGCCCGGCCCCGGAAAAATACACCGATGCCTTTTTTAAACGCAGCCAAGTCATTGATAATTATAAATCAAGTCCGATCGGAGAGATAGATTTAGATCAAATCGGCAGCCAGCAAATAGACGATATCAAAATCACCATCATCGACCCGGTGACCGATTATGCCGAACTGATGCAGTCCATATTCGATTTTAATTTGCTCAGACAAAGTATCAGCGCCGGCTATATCACCCTGCTTTTCGACGCCATGCATGCCATCACCGGTCCCTATGCCAAGAGAATACTGGTAGACATGCTCGGCGCAGCCCCCGAATCGGTTATCAATGCCGAACCACTGGAGGATTTTGGCGGCCACCACCCGGATCCAAATCTGGCTCACGCCAAGGAACTGGCTGAAAGGATGTTCAGCGCTTCCGCCCCCACTTTTGGCGCCGCCTCCGATGGCGACGGAGATCGCAACATGATTATGGGCAGCAACATTTTCGTCACACCCAGCGACAGCTTGGCGATCATGGCGGCCAATGCCCATTTAATTCCGGCTTATGCCAAAGGCTTAAGCGGCGTTGCCCGCTCCATGCCCACCAGTCAAGCCGTAGACCGCGTTGCCACTAAATACAATATCCCGTGTTACGAAACACCTACCGGCTGGAAATTTTTCGGCAATTTACTGGATGCCGACAAGATCACCCTCTGCGGCGAGGAAAGCTTCGGCACCGGTTCCAATCATGTACGGGAAAAAGACGGCTTATGGGCCGTACTGTTCTGGCTGAATTTAATCGCCAGAAGACGCCAGTCGGTGGCCGATATTGTCCATGACCACTGGCAACAGTTTGGCCGCGATATTTACTGCCGCCATGATTATGAGGCCGTCGAAACCGACATTGCCAACGGCATCGTGGAACACCTTCGCAGTCAATTGCCGACCCTTCCAGGCCAGGCATTTGGCGAATACGTCGTCAAATACGCGGACGAATTCAGCTACCTTGATCCAATAGACGGCAGCATCAGCAAGAACCAGGGCATTCGCATCGGCTTTGTGAACGGTTCCCGCATTATCTTCCGTCTTTCCGGCACGGGTACCGTCGGCGCGACCTTACGGATTTATCTGGAACGCTTCGAACCTGACGTCACCAAACACACCCAGGATGCGCAAGTCGCCTTGTCTGAACTCATCAATCTTGCCGAACAGCTTTGTGAGGTCAAAAAACGTACCGGCAGAACAGAACCTGACGTAACCACTTAAGGCCCCACCTCAAGGTTCAAGGCAGCTTCCATCCAACCTTGAACCTTGAACCTTGAACCTTGAACCTAATGTATCTCAATATCGTGCGCTATGCCGTGCATGGTACAGATCAAAAAGACCCCTGCCAAAATCAGCGCAATCTGTTGCAGCGACGTTTTCATATCGGTTTTTTTATGCAGTGACGGTATCAGATCGGCCACGGCAATGTAAATAAAGCTTGATGCCGCCAGTGCCAGAAAATAGGGCAGGCTGTCGTGCAAATCTTCCAGGCTAAAATAAGCCAGTACGCCGCCCAGCACCGTCGTACAGCTGGCCAAAATGTTGTAAAATAGGGCTTTGCCTTTGCCATAACCGCTTTGCAATAAAATTGCAAAATCGCCGACTTCCTGGGGAATTTCATGCGCCGCCACCGCCAGACTGGTCACTATCCCCAATTTTACATCGGTTAAAAATGCTGCGGCAATTAATACGCCATCGACAAAATTGTGGATACTGTCGCCCAGAATGATCAAAGCTCCCGCGGACTTTCCATGCTCATGACCGTGCCCGTGATTATGTCCGTGAGCATGCGCGATTTCGTGCTGTTGGACTTCATCTCCGTGCGCTTCACAATTGCCAAAGTGGCAATGGCGCCAGATCAATAATTTTTCGAGCACAAAAAAACCCAGCACCCCGGCTAAAATTGTTCCCGATAAGGATTGAAACTGTTCTGGTTTTACTTCCTCGAAGGCGTGTGGAATGAGCCCCCAAAAAGCGACGGCCAACAATGCCCCAATGGCAAAACTGATACCATGCGGCAAAACCCTATGCTGATGCTTATCTGGCATTAATAGAAAAACAGCGGCCGCCATCACGCTTAAAACACCGCCGACGGCAGTAAAGATGATGATTAATAACAATAAATCCACGCTCAATCTCTCCAGATGAGTGTCGCCATACGTCCTGTTACTTTATCCCGGCGATAAGAATAAAAACGATCCTGTTCGGTGACGGTGCAGAAATTGCCGCCAAACACCTTGTTTATGCCCAAAGCCTGCAACTCAATGCGGGCCATTTGATAAATATCGGCCAGCCATTTGCCGTTGTCTTGCTCTTTAAAAGCCGAGCTGAATTCGGCCGACTTCTCCAGAAAAGCCGCTCTCACCTCCGACCCCACTTCAAAAGACTCCGGGCCAATGGCAGGCCCAAGCCAGACCAGCAAGTCCCGATTTTTCAGGCACGCCACCGTGTTGCCGATGATGCCGGCCAACAATCCACGCCAGCCGGCATGAATGGCGGCAACCTGCGTGCCATCCACATCACATAGCAGCAAGGGCAAACAGTCCGCAGTCATGACCGCACAGACAACGCCGGCCAAGTCAGTATAACTGGCATCGGCTTGCTGCAGCAGCTGCGATTTTGCTGCAGCCACAACCCGGTTACTGTGTATTTGCTCCAGCCAGACCGGCTCCGAAGGCAATGCCAGCATTTCTTTGATCTGCTGCCTGTTGACATGAACTAAATGCGCCTCATCCCCCACATGCATGGCAGGATTTAGGCTGCTGAAAACACCGCCACTGACTCCGCCGCTACGCAACGTGGTCACGGCATGTACATGGCTTGGCGCCGGCCAGTCAGGCTGCAGCCAGTGCTTATTAACGCTCATTTTCCGCCAGCGCTTCAAGCAATCGGGCCATGTCCTCCGGCAGAGGCTGCTCCCATTCATAATATTCATCGGTCACGGGATGCCGCAACCCCAACTTTGCAGCATGCAGGGCCTGACGCTTAAAGTTTCGCAATTCCTGCTCCAGCCTTTCGCCGCAGTCCGGCGGCATTTGGAAACGCCCGCCATAAACCTGATCGCCGACCAGCGGAAAACGGATATGAGCCATGTGCACCCTGATCTGATGCGTACGCCCCGTTTCCAGCTTGACGCGAATCAGCGTATGGCGGACAAAGCGTTGGACTACCCGATAGTGGGTAATCGCTGGCTTCCCACCCTTTTTAACCGTATAGCGTTTACGGTCGCTTGGATGCCGGGCGATAGGTTCATCCACGGTACCGCCCGCAGTCATTCGCCCACGGGCAATGGCCAGGTATTCCCGGGTGATCTCACGATCCTGTAACTGCTGAGTCAGGCTATTATGGGCTTGCAGCGTTTTCGCAATCATCAGCAGCCCGCTGGTATCCTTATCAATCCGATGCACGATACCGGCACGGGGCAATGTTTCCAGGCTGGCGTCATGATTGAGCAGGGCATTCACCAAAGTTCCGTTCCAGTTCCCCACAGCCGGATGTACCACCAGGCCTGCCGGTTTGTTGACAATCAACAGACTGTCATCCTCAAACACGATATCCAAAGGAATCTCTTCCGCCTCGCAGGTCACCACGACCTCCGGTTCGGCATCTAGCATTATCTCTTCGCCGCCTTCCAGCTTGTCTTTTGCTTTAAGCATTAATCCGTTGACCTGCACCCGTTCGGATTTAATCCAGGTTTGCAGTTTACTGCGCGAATAATCGGCAAATAGCTCTGCAAGCACTTGGTCCAAACGCATTCCGGCCATTTCTAAAGGCACTTCTACTACTAATCTTGTCATAACAAGTTCTTCTGATTAACTCATTGTTAAGTTATACTCACGCGTTGTCTAGCCATTTCAAATGTCATAGCCCTGTCCTGCGAGAAAACCTCTAATATTACAACGTGTCGTTAGCACTATGCGATTAAAATTAATAAATTTTTTCTTCATCTGCTGTTTAAGCTTGTCTTTGCAAGGCTGCGAGACGCTGAAAAGCTTGACCTCCAGTGATGCGGATACGACAGATGAATATGCCGACTGGAATGTGGAAAAGTTTCGCGCGGAAGCGGCGGCGGCCACCGATTCCGG
>Ga0208625_100218_pt1 | contig 15008 bp, 9 predicted proteins | sample LakWasMeta8_HOW4_2_FD_183858 | JGI IMG/M metagenome (GOLD analysis project Ga0208625, IMG submission 183858) | Freshwater sediment methanotrophic microbial communities from Lake Washington under simulated oxygen tension - Sediment Metagenome... | ecosystem: Environmental > Aquatic > Freshwater >... | reverse complement strand
TTGCGGCCTGTAAATCTATGAACTTCTCGGTATGCCCGCAGGAAAATGCAGCGTCTTTGCGATAGTTAGAACAGCCCCAAAACTCGCCATGTCGGCCTTTACGTAAACTTAAGCTGCCGCCACATTGCGGGCAAATGGGTTCGACAAAATCGCAACGCGGATTTTCACAGACGTTAAATCGGCCTTTTTGTTGTAAACCACTGCCGCAGCGTTGGCAGGCACGTTGGGTATGCGTGCAAAGCGGATACTGATTGCAGCCGAAAAAGCTACCGTGCCGGCTGTCTCTAGGCACCATGTAACCGGTGTGACAGAGGCTGCAAACGGCATCGGTTAATTTATCCTGAAAGCCTTCGCCTTTAAATTCATCCGCGCTTATCGGGTAACGGTTGTCGATCAGCTCTCTAACAAATGGCGATGGATTATTGCCATCGGCGATCAAATAGACATGGTGCCGGGCTCGCGTTAGCGCCACATAAAACAAGCGCCGTTCTTCGGCATGTTGATAGGCTTCCGCTTTCGGCAGCAACAATTCCAATAGCGGATGGGTGGCTTTTTCAGACGGAAAGCCGTGTTTGCCTTTGTCCAGCCCTAACACAATCACATAATCCGCCTCTTTACCTTTGGCCGCGTGGACGGTCATAAACTGCAACGATAACTGCGGAAACTCACGTTTTAAAGCGGCGAGATGCTCGGGTTTTTTAAAACCAAATCGGGCCAACAGCAAAACGCTGGCGGACTCCGTAGACTTGGAGCTAATCGCCGATAACGCCGCATGAATGCCGACGGCTTCCTGATTGGTTTTAATCAACGACACCGCGCTCTGTTTAACGCTACGGTGGCTGCGGATTTTCTTGTCGATTTGGTCGGGATTCTGCGTGACAAAGCGCGAGGCCACGTCACCGATTTGGTTGTTAAATCGAAAGGTTTTGTCGAGAACGCTGGTGGCGGTGGCGCCAAAATAGTCCTCGAAATTTTTGGTTATCGACACATCGCTGCCGGTAAAGCGGTAAATCGACTGCCAATCGTCGCCGACACAAAACAAGCTACTGTCCGGTTGTTGCGCCAGCAACGCTTTCAGCAATCGCGCCCGGCTGGCGGAAATATCCTGAAACTCATCCACCAGCAAATAGCGATACGGCGATTGATAGCGTCCGGATTCGACGTAGTCAATCGCCATGCCGATCATGTCCTCAAAATCAATGCTGGCGGTATCCCGTAATTCTTGCTGGTAGGCTTCATAGATCGGCTCAAACAAATACGCCGCCGCACGCATGCGTTCATGATCTTCATGGCGGCTGGCCAGTTCGACCATATTTTTGATGTTGAGATAAGCGGATTTGAATAACGCCAGAATCTGCGCCATCAATTGACTAAACTCCGTCACCCGCCCCAGTTGCTTGAGTTTTTGCAGCAACTCATTTTGCGGCAGCGGGTTAAATTGCACACCGGCCGCAAGTAGTTTTTCACTTAACACCTCAGTGAGCCGCCCCTGTTGTTTCAAGTAACTGTAGGTTTCGATCAGCGTCGTTTGATGTGTTTGATGCAATGCCCGTTTCCAGGCCATGCCTTCCAGGTAACTTTGTTGATCGATAATCGGCGGTGTTTGATTGCGTTCATTGACGGCAAAATGTTCAATGTAAATGCCGACATCGGGTAAATAAAAATCCGGTTGGTAAGCTTTGTAATCCGGCCCCGAGGTATTGACCTGATAGTTGGCTTCGTAGCGATAATTAATGCCTTGCCGGTACAGAAAATTGGCGATCTCGCATTCTTCGTAGCTTTTTACCAATTCACCCTGCAAGGTACGAATGTCGTTTTCCAACAAATACGCGTTGTACTCGCCGAGAGTTTTAAACTCGTATTGGCTTTTGTAAGGATGGGTAAAGCGCAGAAAGTAATTAATCAGCCGCGATTTATAGCGTTCATCATGAAGAAATTGTTGCACCTGATCGTCGACAAAACGCGCGCGCAGAACTTCATCCTCAGCCATTTTGTGGATAGGCGGCACTTCGCGTTCCACCTGGGTGATGATGTGTTTGCCCAGACTGTGAAAAGTTTTGACGGTCAGATTTTGAATGGCCAGTTTATCCTTGATGCGTTCATCCATTTCCTCCGCCGCTTTACGGGCATAAGCCAGCATTAAAATCTGTTGCGGTTGTGCCAAACCTGCTTTGACTAAATACCCGGCCCGGCCAATCATGGTGCTGGTTTTACCGGTACCGGCACCGGCAAGAATCAAATTATGCTGCTCGTCAATCACGCAGGCTTTACGCTGTTGCTCGGTAAGCGGATTGCTTTCCACCTGATCGAAAAATGCTTTAAAAATGCGGGTCTGTTGCTCAACAAAGGCCTGATTTAATCGGGCAATATGCTGATGCCCCTGTTCCAGAAACGGGAGTATTTGTTGATAATCGGCTAACGCGTCGGCATTTAAAAACTGCAGGCAGTCTTTGCGTTTAAGGCCTTGGGATAACGAGCGATAGTTGACTAACCATCGTTCCGCAGGCGCATAACGAATGTACTGCCGCCCGGAAAATAACACCTTGGCTTCTTGCTCCGCTCGTTGTAAAGCGGGTTCAAATTTCTGATAAAACCGCTGCAGATAGTTCTCAATGTGGCTATTGAGCGCCGCCTGAAGTTGCGGTGCCTGAGTTTTGGCAACACCACCAAAACGAAAAATATTGCCGTCTTCCTGATGAATTACCAGCGCATTCCAAAACCAGCCTGATTCAATAACAACGCCGGACGCAATCGCCAGCAAAGCGATTTTATGTGGCTGCTTATTTGCGTTGTTAAACACCAAACTATTTTTGGTAGCGTTGAACGCATGATATTGGTTATGCGAAGCAAACTGTCGCGCCCAGGCAGAAATACGATAGTTCAATATATTGGGCATAAGTCCTTTGCAAAGATGACCATAAAAATAGGTATTTTGTTAGCACGGCGGGGCATTGCCATAGCTGTTGAGCGTTATAATTCCGTTAATTTTACCTTATCGCCCTATTCAATGGTTTCAACGGGGCAATATTCTGTCCCCCCGGAATTCAACTCGATTGCAACCACCTGCTTTTAACACTTAAAGGAAAACGATGTCCGATCACTTTCAACTGAAAAAAATCATCCTGATAGACAGTTTCTGGGCCGGTAAAACTGTTTTGCTAAATTTGGACGGACATACCAATTTAAGCGGCACCAACGGCGCGGGCAAAACCACTTTTTTGCGTCTGATGCAGCTTTTTTGGGGCGAGCGGCCCAGCAATATCGTTGGTGGAACCGGCAGTAAAAAAGGCTTTCTTGACTACTACCTACCACGCAGCAACAGTTATTTGATCTATGAATACCAGCGTCCCCATCAGCAAGTCTGTCATGTCATGGTGCAAAGCGATGGCCGCGGTGCGCGATACAAATTTATTGACGCACCTTATAACCAAGAGTTTTACATTGATGAAAGCGACTTTCCGCGCGACAGCGGCTCGATAGACAGGCTTTACAGAAGTACAGTTGAAACATCCAGGTTAATGGGCGTTGACGATTATTGCAGCGTTATTCAATGTCATCAGGTGGGCAGCGGTAAAAAAGAATTGCGACCCTTGCAGCGCCGCTTCGCCATGGCAGCGACCCCGATTACCCATATCGAAAAAGTCATTGGTTCGGTGATTGAAAAAATAGGCGATTTCGACATCATTAAACAAATGCTGATCGATATTTCCCGAGACAAACTCAGTCACAATCTTTTAGATCAAGAACAGGAAAAAAACCCGTTTCAACTGAACAAACAGCACATTGATGCCTGGCTGGCAGATTTGAATGCCGCCAGAGAACTGGAAGCCAATCGGGAATATTTTGATGAGCTACTGCAAACCATTGCGGCGTTAAAGGACACGCTTCATGAATTGTCCTATATCCATTATTTAGCGCTGCTTAACCATCAAAAAACTCAAAGTGAAATCACTGCAATTGCTCAACGCATTGATCATTTAAAAAGCCAACGCGAACAACTTCAACAAAACCATGAGCAACAACTGGCCCCCAAAATCGACCAACTAAGCGGGCTTAAAGTACAAATTAAACAGCTGGATTTTGAAATACAGTCGCTGGAAGAACAAAAGCTTGACTATGAACAGCAGGATGCGGAAAGCTTTGCCATCAAAGGCGCGTTACTGGAGCAGCATCAACAACAGCAAAAGGACATTCAGATAGAAATCGACGCATTGGAAACTAAAAGCAAGCAGATCAATGCGCTTTATGAACAAAAATTAACCGAATTAACGCATCGCCATAACAGCCAGATACAAAAACTTAACAATCAACGCACGACCGAGCAATTAACCAAAGAACAGCAGCTAAGCGAAGCACAGTCGGTTTTTCAACAACGCAAAGACCAGCTTGACCAAGACCAGACGGCAAGACAACTCCCCGTCAATGACAAAAAATCGCAATTGTCGATTGATCTGGGCATTACCAAAGTAAAGCTTAACAACATCCCTGCCCCGGCCACTTTGCAGCAACAACTCAGTAACACCCAACAAGAACTGGAAGCGGTCAGAAAAGACACCAAGCAAGCTTATCAAGCCCAGGAAGTGGCGCAGTCAAGCTATACCTCAGCGCTTGCGGGGTATCAAGCTATTGAAGACCAAGTAAAAGCCAAAAATGCTGAACTTAAAAACACCCACCAACAACACTCGCAATGTCATAAACGCCTGCGCCCAGATCCAGGCACATTGCAGTATTTCCTGGAAAACGAAGTCGACCGCTGGGAGCAAAACATAGGCCGGGTAATTGCTCCTGAACTTTTGGAAAGCAAAGACCTTGATCCGCAACTGACCGAATCTGCGCATAACGATTTTTATGGCCTTCAGATTAATCTTGAGCGTTTAGCAGAAAGAGCTAACCTGACCGCAGATAAAGCCTCACTGGAACAGCAGGAAAAATCTTTATTCGCGCTTCTGGAACGTTTGAAAAATGACCTTGAACAACTCGACGCCAGCCTGATTACAGCCAATAAGTTGCGTGAACAAAGCCGCATAGAGCTGGATCAAGCTAAACTGCATGTGCAGCGGTTCAGTAAAAATGAAGAGCGCCTGCTCAGCGAAGAAGAAGGGGTAAAAAACCAGATCAAGGCCGAACAAGCCAAAGCCCATACTGAAATTGAACAAGAAATCCAACGTTTGTCACAGGAAATCCTCGACTGCGAACAACGTTTAAAAAGTATCAGCAGCGACTATAAAAACCAACTCGATAACCTGTATACAGAGCATTTGGGCCGCAAGGGCGCCATAGAATCGGATAGCGACAACAGTATAAAAACCATCGCCAGCCAGATTGAATCGGAAAATAGCGCTTTTACCCAAGAACATCAACGCATCAGTCGGCAATTAAAAACCGATTTGCAGGCAAACGGTGCTGATGACACGATTCTTGAACTTAATAAACAATTAAAGCAGCGTAAAGACGACGAGCAGCAAGCCAGGCGCTTTCAAAGTCAGGCCAAAGACTATCAAAATTGGCTGCAACAGCGCTGGCAACAACACCCGTCGTTATGCCAACAGCGCAGCAGCAGTCAGCAACAAATCCTGCAACTTGACGATGACATTAAGCAATCGGAAAACGATTACAAGCATCAACGGGCGCAACTGAACCAAGAACTCACAGCACAAGACACTCAGCAGGAAATAGCGCGCAGCTTACTGATCCAGTTGAATAGCACCATGGATCAACTTAAAAGCTGTCCGCCAATGTTGACGGGAGATAACCGGGAATATGCGCCCTCAACGTTACTGGGCCTAACGCAAGCGGCAATGCGTCAGCGCAAACAACAGGAATCCAGCCTGCACAAAGGCCGACAAACGCTGGTGCAATTGTTTAATAAACATCATCGCAGTCAGTTAGCCGAAGCCTGGCAAAAAGCCATGGAATTATCGACCGGCCCCACCGATTTCTTCCAGGTTGAGGCACTGGAAATCGAACAGCCTCTGATCAACGTGTTGCAGATGGTGGCTAATGTTAAGCAAGCGACCAGCCAGCAAATTGATCTACATGCCAATGATGTCAATGCCTTTTACCAGCATTTGCGGCAGTTTGAGAGCATTCTCAAAAGCACCGGCACCGAGCTATCCAAGCATGTCAGCGAAAAACAATATTTTGCCGCCTTGGGGGAAATTACCGTGACGGTACGTTCGAAAATGAACGACCTGGAATATTGGCAGGCATTGAAAAAGTTTGGCGATAATTACCATCAATACCTGGATCAGGTTGATTTGACCGGCCACGATGAAATCCCCAACACCTTAATCGAGGCAATGAGCGAATTAACCAGCATGCTGCCGACAACCGGGGTAAAAATAAAACATTTGTCACTGTTTGATATTGAATTCAGCATTATCGAAAACGGCCAAATCAAACACGCCAGGAACGCCAAGGAACTTAAAGATGTTAGCTCCACCGGCCTGTCATATCTGGCGTTAATCACCTTTTTTACCGGCGTCACGTCGATGCTGCGCAAACAAAATCACACTATTATCTGCTGGCCGATTGATGAGCTGGGCGATTTAGCGCCGGAAAACATTGAAGCCATGATGACCATGCTGGCCAAACAAAACATTCATATCATGTCCGCCACCCCGACCGCTGATCGCCATGTTCTAGGTTTGTTTGAACGGCGCTATTTACTGGATAAACAACAACTGCATGAAGTCAACTTACCGGAAAGTAAATTGGATCGATTACTGAACAACTTAAACGCGGAGGCGGTAAGCCATGTTTAAACACGTCACTGAAACACTCTTGAGCGGTGCATTTATTTGCCCGACCGCCTTCCCTGATGCCTTCGATTACTTATCGCAAAAGGACAGCTTCAAAAAAGTAGCGGCCTTTTTGGCGCAGCTGGATCGTGAGTTATGTGTGCTGGATGGCGACGAGATATTTTACGCGGCTTATAGCGTGGTCGATGACAGCAATCGCAGCAAAATCAAAGAGGCATTTTCGGAAATTCGCTCGCAATTCCGGCCGGTAGTTGAATGGATGGATATGGTCATGACCGCCATGGGCCAGGACATGCCGATCAGGGCGCGCGATGAAATCCGTTTGCATAATCTGCTGGGCGCGATTGAACGTGAACCGTCGCTGTGCGAACAAATGAACCGACTGACACAAACCAGCTTATTTCGCACCAGTAAAAGCAATATTGCCGAGCAACTGAGCTGGATATTACAAAAATTGGAGCAAGCCGGTTATCTGGTCAAACCCAATCCCCAAGGCACGCTTTATATCGTTACCGGCAAAATGAATTACCTGCACCAGATCATTGCTTTTTTAAATGATGCCGAAGAACTGGGACTGGATCAGCACGCTGCAACTAATGAACAAACCGAACAGCAGGAGTTGTTTACATGAGTTTTGATCAACAACAGATTGCCGGGTTGATTAGAAAACTGGGCAGCGCCGACCAATTATTGGCGGAAGCCTATATTAACGGCACGATATTTATTGATGATGAAAACCGCAGCCTGATCGAAGGGTTAAAAAAAACCGGTCTGTTACGCATAGCCGACCAAAGCGATGAGTTTCGTTTAACAACCGATATTAAACGCCTCATCGACCGCTTGTTATTACGCAACTTGCGCTATCGGCAAAACACCGACATGGCCAAGATGGTCAAAAGCGTTGAGGAAGATATTGACGCTTATCGCAATGCGCTTGAACGCAACGAACAGGACGAAGCCAATTATCATCTTGAACAAATAGACGACACCCTTTATGAGTCGTTGGAGTTGCTGGAAAACAGTCTCAGTGTGATGTTTTCGGCCATCACCAGCCAGTTTGGTTTCGTTAATTCTTTAGCCAGTAAAATCCGTGAAAACGAACGCGCCCTCGGCTATGCGCAGCAATTAGTGCAAGAACTTAAACACATCAATCTTAACGATTGCTATGAATGGTTAAACTGGGCGGCACCAGCCGAGTTAAGCCGCAAAATCATCCGCTTTGTCGACCAATACAAAAATATTGTCGAACGTCTGGCCAGTATTGTCGACCGTATGAAAGCACTGCTGTTTACCTTGCGGCTTCAGGAACAGACGGCAAACCGCACCCGGGCCATGGCGCAATATCTAAAGCAACATCCGGAATGGACACCACTGGACTGGAGCAACGAAAGCATTATTCCGAATCTGTTAAAACGCGGCTCCGGTTTAACCCTGCAAACGGGAATAAACACACACAATTCAAGTCTGCAGGCTGATTATGTGAGTCTGATTCAAGAGTTAAAACGGCAAGCCAAACCGATATTACCGATCGATAGAAGTGCGGCGGCATTACCCATTGATGGCTCTGCAGCCGCTGCGATTGAGCATCAGCAAGATCTCTATGAAGCGCATGTTGAATCTATGTTTGCCGACGTCCTTGGCAAACAAGGCCATAAAATTTCAGCGTTAACTTACTGGCAAATCGCCGGTTTGGATGTCAAACCGGAACTCTGGCTGGATATTGTTTTTGCTCAATATTGCTGTTTACCGCAGCGTTTAAGACGGGCTATTGCCCTGGAAATGGCAGGCAACTGTTTACCCGGCTTTAACGGTAACCAGCAGATTACCGAGATTTGGCTACGCCGGGCTCAGTAACATGAATCGCAAAATGTACCAATGGATCAGTGAGCTTGTCAGGCATCAACCCGAGCAAACCACCGAGCGCGCCTGGAGTGCAATCGGTCAATCTGTGCGGGAGCGTTATCAATGCGGGCAACAACGCAACAACAAATTGCATTTCACCTCACAAGACAAGTTCGCGTTACGTAGCGATATAAAAAAGGAATTGGGCATTGATCCTTTTGAAACGTATCAATTACCGGATAGCCGTCTACAAATTGCTGAATATCATGACAATGAAAAATTAGCCAAAAACCCGGCAAGTCATAATCATGTATTAGTTAACAGCCCAAGCGGAATCCTTAATCTGAATGGCCGGAGCATTCAGTTGCATACAGATGTTATGCCGGCCGCGGGCATGCTGTGTTTAAGTTCTGAAATTAAACACATCGACCACCCGGCGCTTGTAGTGGTCGAAAATCTCAGCATTATGGCTTGTTGCAATGTGTTGAAGATACCCGCGCAAGTTAACAGCGCCTTATGGATCTATCGGGGCGATTACAAAAGCGGCGCGAAAATTGACGCCTGTCATGCGTTATTAAACCGGTTCGGTAACGATAAAGAGATTATCGTCTTCAGTGATATGGATCCCAAAGGCTTGGAAATTGCCCTGACCATCGACAATGCCCGTTACTGGCTGGGGCCGGAACCCAATGGATGGCGCAACTGTCTAACCAGTAAGGTTGCCAGCCGGAGCGGTTTTGACAGCCAGGGTGTGGCGATGAACTACCTGTTAAAACAACAGAAAGCTGGTTCTTTGTCTGATCCCTTCAAGGAATTGATTTCACTGCTGAATACTGAGCGCAGTTCGTACCGGCAAGAACATATGTCTGCTCATAATATTCCGCTGGCGCTGGTGGCAATCAACTTGTAGTGACCTGATAAAAATAGGCATGTAGATAGGTTGATAGAGTTATGGTACGAATTCGCCGCTTATTAACTGATGTTACGCAGCAGCGCAACCAAAACTCCCGTATACCGCGCCGAGCACTGACGTTGTCATCGGGAATAGCCCGTAGGGGCACGGCAAGGATGCCGTGCGTTGACAATGGGGCAGGAGCCCCATTTGGCACCCCCCGATGACAACGGAAGCGCGCAGGAAATAAGCGGTGTCCGGGCGGCTTTTTCTTTGGATACTTTCTTTTGGCCGCGCAAAAGAAAGTATCACGCCTTCGGGTGCGGGAACCCGTTTAAATTTACGTCGCTTGCGACACAATAATTTTTAAATCTAAACTGCCGTAATAGCAGTTATTGATATGACAAATTTAACGATAAGACCAGTTCAACCCATATTCCCGCCCTTCCTCCAAAGCGCGAACCACTCGGTCAATTCGCGGGTATCGCCCAGAGCGCCGAGACGTCGGTCTATAGCATCATGATTGCCCCACACCACTTCAGCCCATGCACCACCGGCCACGCGCGATTCGATGTCCTTACAATAAAGCCCCAGGTCGCGCTGGACATAGAAGCCATAGGTACGACAAGCAACCGGACGGTGGGCGTAGATCCGGCAGGCTCCAGCCGCCTGGTCCAACAGTGGGCAGACGATAGGGCGTGATGATTGCTCGACCAGCTTGGCAATCTCTTGGTCAATTTCCAGAAGCCGCTCTGGGGGCAGCGCGGCTAGGCCTTCCCGCAGCCAATCCCATTCCTCTACCGTGAGCCGGGGTATTTCGGCAAGCCGTCGACAGCAGCCGTCGCAGCCTTGGCGGCATAGCCAATCAGGGTGGTCGTCGCGGATGGAACTTACGCGCGAATCAATATCAGTATGGAGTTGGGGGAGTGTGTTCATCTTGGTATCCGGCGGCTTTTTTAACCGCGTGTTGAAAAAGCCTTTAATTAAGAGGCTTGAGTAATAGTGGAACCGAATTTCCTATTAAGGGGCAGTGCTGCTTGCGGCAACTAAAAGCAAGCTAGCCATAAACGAGTATTTTTTGAAAAGAAAACGCCTAACTCATGCTCAATTATTTAAGGTTATCCAAGGTAATAACAAGGTTTGAGTTTTCATCATTCAAATAGATTTCTCCATCCTGAATAGTGCATTGCAATTGCATAGACCGCTTAATCATTGACTCCACGCCTTGCGCATTAATATGCAACACTTTAAGGTTGTTAAAGCGTTGTAATTTTTCTTGTTGCTGTTCCCACCACACTTTTGCCTTGCGTTCATGATAGGTGTAGATAATGACTTGCTTAGCACGCCCACAGGCTTTACGAATTCTTTTTTCATCCGGCTGTCCCAAATCAATCCATAATTCGATGTCGTCTGTGAGCGTTTTTTGCCAAAGATCAGGCTCATCATCACTATCCATCCCCTTTGTAAAGGCAAGGCGCTCACTGGCATTCGTCATAAACGCTATGAGACGCACCATAAAACGAAAGTCTGTTTCAGAGGGGTGTTGAGCCAAGGTTAATTCGTGGTCTTGGTAATACTGCTTATCCATATTGGCAATATTAATTGAGACTTTATTGATCGTTGAGCTAATAGCCATAAGCAGGTATCGATTGGGTAAATTACTGCATTTTAGAGCAATTTAGGCGCGGGGTCGCAGGAATAGCCAATGCATGGAACATTGAAAAATGGTGCTTGTAATAAAGGCTTTAGGTGGGATACTTTGAATGACTGCTTGAATGTCCTATCTGTTCCGTGGGGCTTCTTGTGTTTTGTTTAAGTTTTTCGCCACTTAAAAATCAGATGGCTTGCATAGTCTGTATCCACGCATAGAACAGGAGAACACATATGTTAAAAATAAACTTACCGAGTGCCGTGCTGTTAGCACTAGCCTTTTCCCATATTGGCTACTCCGCAGAAAACCCGGCACCTTCAAAAGCGCCGCCGATCTGCAAGCAATGTCGAACCAATTCTGGTGGCCTGAAAGACTGGATTTAGCACCTCTTCGTCAACACTCAGCTGAGTCCAGCCCGTTGGACAAAAAATTCGATTACGCTCAAGAGTTTAAAAAACTCGATCTCAAGGCTGTAAAGGCCGACATCGAAAAGTTAATGACCACGTCTCAAGACTGGTGGCCTGCAGATTACGGACACTATGGCCCGTTATTTATCCGGATGGCTTGGCACAGTGCCGGCACCTATCGTGTGGCTGACGGGCGTGGCGGTGCCGGCGGCGGTCAACAGCGCTTCGAACCGTTAAACAGTTGGCCCGATAACGCCAACCTAGATAAAGCACGACGCTTGCTTTGGCCGATAAAAAGTAAGTACGGAAGCAAGATTTCATGGGCCGATTTGATGGTGCTTACGGGTAATGTCGCGTTGGAATCTATGGGCTTCAAAACGTTTGGTTTTGCCGGCGGACGCACGGACGACTGGGAATCCGATTTAGTCTATTGGGGACCAGAAAAAAAATGGCTCGGCGATGAGCGCTACAAGGGCGATCGAAAGCTGGATAACCCACTGGCAGCGGTGCAGATGGGCCTCATCTATGTGAACCCAGAGGGGCCTAATGGCAACCATGATCCACTGTCGGCCGCCAAAGACATCCGGGAAACGTTTGGTCGCATGGCGATGAATGATGAAGAAACCGTCGCCCTGATCGCGGGTGGGCACACCTTTGGTAAAACCCATGGTGCTGCAGTGCCAGCCAATTGTGTAGGCGCCGAGCCCGCCGCTGCCGGAATTGAGGAGCAAGGTTTCGGTTGGAAAAACAAATGTGGCAAAGGCAATGCGGGTGACACGATCACCAGTGGCTTGGAAGGCGCTTGGACAATGGACCCAGCTAAATGGACCCACCAATACTTAACTAACCTGTTTACTTACGATTATGTAAAGACCAAGAGTCCGGCCGGCGCTACACAGTGGATTCCCAAGGATGACGCGGCCGCGACTTCGGTGCCTGATGCGCACGATAAAGATAAGCGACATGCGCCCATCATGCTGACGACGGACCTCGCTCTGAAAGTCGATCCGAGTTATGAAAAAATTGCCAAACGCTTCCTGGATAATCCTAAGGAATTTGAGCTCGCCTTTGCCAAGGCATGGTTCAAGCTTACGCACCGAGATTTGGGCCCTAGGGCACGCTACCTTGGCGCGGAGGTGCCTAAAGAAGATCTGATTTGGCAAGACCCGGTTCCCCCAGTCAATCACAAGCTGATCGATGCCAAGGATACTGAAGGTCTTAAGAATAAAATTCTTAAATCGGGTTTGACTGTGCCGGAACTGGTTCGAACCGCTTGGGCTTCTGCGGCATCTTTCCGGGGCACAGATTTGCGTGGTGGCGCCAATGGTGCCCGTATTCGTCTGGAGCCTGAAAAAGACTGGCCGGTCAACAATCCGGTCGAACTTACCAAGGTGTTGACGCAGTTAGAGGGGATTCAAAGCGACTTTAACCGGGTGCAATCGAAAGGAAAAAAAGTGTCGCTGGCAGATGTGATTGTTTTAGGTGGCGTTGCTGCGGTTGAGCAAGCGGCTAAGACAGCGGGTTATCCAGTGAAGGTTCCCTTCACACCGGGGCGTATGGACGCCTCCCAAGAGCAAACAGATGTGAATTCGTTTGCCGTGCTTGAGCCTAAAGCTGATGCATTCCGCAATTATTACGGCGAAGGCAATTTGCTGTCTCCAACGGAAATGCTGGTTGATCGGGCCAATATGTTGACACTGACCGTCCCTGAAATGACTGCTCTAGTTGGCGGCATGCGTGTTTTAAGCGCAAATACCGGGGAATCCAAGGAGGGTATTTTTACCAGTAAACCTGGGACATTGAGTAATGACTTCTTCTTAAACTTGCTCGATATGTCCACCAAGTGGCAGAAGTCAGCCAAGTCCGAAAGGATTTACGAAGGCGTTGACCGCAAGACGGAGGAAATTAAATGGACGGCTACGCCGGTCGACCTGATTTTCGGGTCGCACTCGGAACTTCGGGCCATTGCGGAAGTTTACGCTGCTGAAGATGGCAAACAGAAGTTTGTGACCGACTTTGTGAATGCCTGGAACAAAGTAATGAACCTCGACCGCTTCGACCAAAAATAAAGGTTAAATGTTCCTCGAAAAAGCCTTGTAACTGTAATGGTTACAAGGCTTTTTTGTTTGGCTCGGGGATCCATTCACTCAGTGAAAGCCGGAGAGGAATCATGGCTGAATAATCGAAGCCATGCCGTTGATAAAAACGTTGCGCGGATTCATTAGTGACATCGGTAAGCAACGTAATGCGTTTGCAGCCATTTAAACCCGCTAATTCAATGGCTTGCTGGAGAAGTTTAGAACCTACACCAGTGCTGCGAACCGTCGGGGAAACCACCATATCTTCCAATAGCGCAACGCGCTCACCAAGCGCCGTTGATATTGTATAAAGCAGATTAACCATACCCACCACTTGACCGTCTTGCCGGGCGACGATGATTAGCCCGACATCCGGGCTGTTGATGATGCGCGTCAAACCCCGGCGTTGTGCGTCGTCATCAGGCCTGAAGTCTGCTTCTTGAGAAAACAAAATATTCAGCAGCTCACAAAGAGCGGGAATGTCGGCGGCGTTTGCAGGAGTGATTTGCATGGTTTTGGCTGGTTTTTCTTGATTAACTTCGTCATTCCGGCAACTGCCGAGCCAATAGCTGCAAAGGATGCTCTACCTTGGTCCCAGCGACGCTGAGAAATACTCCGCAACCAAAATTACTGCTGACGACATGATCCGCTTGAGTCGAACTGATAGCTTGAAGCTTCAGCTTGCGTAATTGCCCGGCATTGTCGGGATGCGTCAACATGTAGCTGCCGCCCGCACCGCAACAGATGTGATTATCAGCCAGCGGGGTGGTTGTTAAATCGGGGATTTTTTGCAGCAGCGCATAAACGGTTTGCTGGTTTTTTAGGACGTTGCGCTGGCTGCACGGCTCATGCACTGCGATTTTCAGATTAGCGGACAGTAGTTGCAGGTCGTCCGGCCAGTGACTTAGCAAAAAGTCGTTAATATCCTGCAAGCGCTGCTGGAATAGTTGTCCCGCTTCGTCATTACGTTGATATTCGCTTAACATCGCCCCGCAACCGCTGGCAGTGTGAAGCACGGCATCGACGTCCAGCCCGTTAAACACGGCGATGTTGTTATCGATCAAACCAGCGGCCGACTGGCCGTTATGCTGATGTATCGCCCCGCAGCAGCCTTGTTGCGGCGGCACCGACACCTCAAAACCGATCGCGTTAAGCAGCTTGATCGCCGCCAGTAAAGTCTCTCTATCAAAATGTTCAGCGATACAACCGGTGAATAACGCAACCCGGCCGCGCGGCGTGACGCTAGCCGGATAGCTGGCGGCCAATGCCTGTAACGCAGGCGTTCCTAATAAAGCTTCGGCTTCCGCTAAGCCCAGCTTTTTCAGCAAGCCGCTAAGCCGCAACGGTTTTTGTAGGCCTGATTTTAAATAAACCACC
>Ga0208625_100215_pt1 | contig 15096 bp, 13 predicted proteins | sample LakWasMeta8_HOW4_2_FD_183858 | JGI IMG/M metagenome (GOLD analysis project Ga0208625, IMG submission 183858) | Freshwater sediment methanotrophic microbial communities from Lake Washington under simulated oxygen tension - Sediment Metagenome... | ecosystem: Environmental > Aquatic > Freshwater >... | reverse complement strand
CTTTAGCGGCTATTTGATGAGGCTTACTGGGGCCGTCATGCCCTAGACGATCAGGGTTGCCCTTGGTTAATTCACTGGTTGCAAGCGCCAAATCGCCGTTGTTGAAGTAAACCGTGATGCGCTGCGCAAGCTCCGGCAACTTTGCCAGTTTGTGATCGAACTCGAAAGTATCAGAATCTTCATCGGCGGCGGTCAAGACGATATTATCGAAGATACGTGATAACGAAACGTCGTTGGTAATTTTTTTAGCCTGCTGCAAGGCATGCCTCAGCACGTAGTTGCCCATGCTGTGTGCCATCAGGTTGATTTTTTGTTGGCAGGCTTCTTCCTTATCAGCCCCTTTCAAAAAAGCAGCCAGTTTCATCAAGCCGCGGGCGAAGGCATAGCCGGAGGCCTCGGCATCGTGGCGGTCGTTAACATAACTGCTCACTTCGCCATCCGATGGCCAGGAAAATACAAAAATATTCGGTTGGTAGGTTTTATTGGAGAGCTTGGCATAACGTTCACCAATGAGCGCAGCCGATTCGACAGCGGCTTTAAATGAGACATTAAAGCCATGAATAAAAAGCAGTGAATCCATTGACTGTGATTTCATGGACTGGCGCAATTGCGCAAATAACGCCTTCGATCCCTGGGTGGCATTATCCGGCAGCACTTGAATCGAGTTGGGGTCCAGCCTCCCTTTTTTGACTTTCGCCTGGCCAAAACGAAGATCGCCCAAACTGGTCTCTGAAAAGCCCTTGCCGAAATCGGTCGGGGCTTCGACATTGTCAGGGTTACGGTTGGTCGCAAAGTAAATGGTCATCATAAAAGTCTCCTTCAAGGTTTAAAAACCCGTAATTTTGAACTATTTGCCTGCAGGGATAATGGGAGATACCCCTACTTCCCAGACAATCAGCTGATAAATCCGAGACGAATATTAAGCGTTAGGCATTGATTTAGCAAAATAAAACCAAGTTCAATTGCGCGATTCAGGCCGGCACGAACAATGGAGTCGCGCCAAAGTCCCGTATTAAGCTGATAGGCGTTAAATAGTCGTGTGAAGACGTATTAACGGACAAAAAAAAGGCCGGATCAACGCCGGCCTTTTTCAACGTCCTGTTAGTGCAGCAAGCCCTGTAATAATCCGTTCAGTTTATGCACGAATGCGGCGGGATCTTCGAGCTGTCCGCCTTCTGCCAGTATGGCCTGATCAAACAGGATCTGGGTCAGATCGGCAAAGCGCGCATCGTCCTGTTCGGCTTTCATGCGTGTAACCAGTGCGTGGTTCGGGTTGATTTCAAAAATGGGCTTTTTGCCAAAACCCATGGACTGGCCCGCTTCCTTCATGATGCGTTCCATGTGCAGGCTCATGCCGTAAACATCGGAGACCAGACACGCAGGCGATTCGGTCAGCCTATGGCTCAGGCGCACTTCGCTGACTTTATCGGCCAGGACGTCCTTGATCTGCTTCAACACGGCTTCGAAATCCTTGTTGATTTCTTCCTGCTCTTTTTTATCCTCTTCGGACTCCAAAGCGCCCAGGTCGAGTTCTCCTTTGGCGACTGACTGCAAATGCTTGCCGTCGAATTCGTCTAGGCTGCCGACCAGCCACTCATCAATGCGGTCGGACAGCAGCAGCACCTCGATGCCTTTTTTGCGGAAGATTTCCAGATGCGGGCTGTTTTTGGCCGCCGAGTAGCTGTCCGCGGTGACGTAATATATCTTGTCCTGGCCTTCCTTCATGCGGCTGACATAGTCTTCCAGCGTGACGTCCTGCTTGGCTGAATCGTTGTGTGTCGAGGCAAAACGCAGCAGTTTGGCGATGCGCTCCTTGTTGCCGTGGTCCTCAATCGGGCCTTCTTTGATGACCGGGCCAAACTGGGACCAGAAGGTCTCATATTTTTCCGGCTCATTTTTGGCCAGCGCTTCCAGCATGCCCAGGACTTTTTTAACGGCGCCGGATTTAATGGTGTTGATTTGCTTGCTTTGTTGCAGGATTTCGCGCGATACGTTCAGCGGCAGCGAGTTGGCGTCGATGATGCCTCTGATAAAACGCAGATAACGCGGCATCAGCTGTTCGGCATCGTCGGTAATAAAGACTTTGCGGATGTACAGTTTTACGCCGTGTTTGGCATCGCGGTCCCACAGGTCAAACGGCGCGCGCGAAGGTACATAGAGCAAGAGTGTATATTCGTTGGCGCCTTCCACCTTGCTGTGCACATTCGTCAGCGGATCCTGAAAATCGTGCGCAACGTGTTTGTAGAATTCGTTGTAGTCTTGCTCGGAAATGTCCTGACGGGCCTTGGTCCACAGGGCCGAGGCGCTGTTGATGGTTTCTTCGACGATTTCAGCCGGTTTTTCTTCCTCGCCTTCTTCAGCCATGGACGGCATGACTTCCTTATCCATGACGATAGGCAGGGATATATGGTCGGAGAATTTTCTGACGATGGAGCGGATGCGGTAGCCGTCCAGGAATTCGCTTTCGGCTTCTTTCAAATGCAGCACGATTTCGGTACCGCGTTTTTCTTTTTCCACCGTTTCCAGGGTGTAATCGCCCTCGCCCGCCGATTCCCAGCGGACGCCTTCGCTCTTGTCGGCGCCGGCTTTGCGGGTCGTTAAGGTGACTTTATCGGCGACGATGAAGGCCGAATAAAAGCCTACGCCGAACTGGCCGATCAGTTCGCTGTCTTTGGCCTGGTCGCCGGTCAGGGCTTCAAAAAACTGTTTGGTGCCGGATTTGGCGATGGTGCCGATATGCTCCTGCACTTCCGCACGGGTCATGCCGATACCGTTATCGATGATGGTAATGGTGCGTTTTTCCTTATCGTACTCCAGGCGGATTTTCAGTTCGCTGTCGCCTTCGTACAGGCTTTCATTGGACAGCGCCTGAAAACGCAGCTTGTCGGCCGCATCGGAGGCGTTGGAAATCAGCTCCCGCAAAAAGATTTCCTTGTTGCTGTACAAGGAGTGAATCATCAAATGCAGAAGATGTTTAACTTCGGTTTCAAAACCTAGGGTTTGTTTTTGTGCTTCAACAGTCATTTTTACTTTTCCTGATTACTAAGGTGAGTAACGCCGATGTGGGGATGGCTTCATTTTTTTCAAGCCCCCTACTGGACACAAGCAAATGTCGGGTTAAACTTCCCGCATGATGACGCCGAATCTCAAATCCAAAAAAATCCTGATCGTTGAAGACTATCCGGTCATGCGCAAGGCTATCGAGCAGATGCTCTATACGCTGAATGCGCAACAGATTGTGACGACGGATACCGGCCTGGGCGCGATCAGCGAGATGAAAAAAGCCAAATTTGATATCGTCCTGTGCGATTACAATCTCGGCACCGGCAAAAATGGCCAGCAAGTGCTCGAAGAAGCCAAATATCACAAGCTGTTGCCGTTCAATGCCGTATTTATCATGATCACGGCGGAACAGAATCAGGGCATGGTGCTCGGCGCGATGGACAACAAGCCCGACGAATATCTGACCAAGCCGTTCAATGCCCAGCAATTATTCAGCCGCCTGCAAAGAAATTTCGTCCGCAAACTCTACTTGGTCAGCGTTGAACGCGAAATCGACAAAGGCAATTTCGCCCTGGCCACGCACAATTGTGAAAAATTATTAAGGCAAAACGACCCGAACATGCGTTTGCCCCTGTTAAAACTGCGTGGCGAACTGGCGCTGAACACCGGCGATCTCAAAACCGCCCAGAGTGTTTATCAGGAAGTGCTGCAACAACGGGATTTGCCTTGGGCCCGGCTGGGTTTGGGCATCATTGCTTTTCATCAGAATGATTACGAACTGGCCATCGCCACTTTCCAGGACCTGATCGGGCTTTATCCGATGATGCTGGAAGCTTACGACTGGCTGGCGAAAGCGCATGAAGCCGCAGACGATCCGCAAGAAGCGCTGGAGACCGTCAATTTGGCGCTCGATCTCTCGCCTTCGGCTATTTTGAGACAAAAAAAACTCGCCGCCCTAGCCGACAAGACCGAAAACCTTGAACTTGCCGAGAAAGCCTACAAGACCGCCGTAAAATTGGGTAAAAATTCCGTGCACAAATCGCCCAGCGATTATTCCGGCCTGGCCAGGATCTATGTCAAAACCAACGCGCCCCATGAAGCCCTGCAAACACTGGAGGAGCTGCACCAACAGTTTGCAAACGAGCCCGAAGCCGAACTGCGGGCGGCCATTATAGAAACCGAAGTCTTTCAAAAACTGGGCGACGACACCCTGGCCCTGCAAGCCTTTGATAAGGCGCGTCAATTAAACGAGCAGTTCGGCAAAAACACGCCCGAGGATTTACGCCTGGAACTGGTCAAAACCTGTTTTATGCAGGGCGATCATTCAACGTCCGAAAAAATTATCGCCGACCTGGTCAGAAACAACATCGATGACCCTCATTTTATCGATGACATCAACAAAATATGCACCGGCTTCAACCATAACGCGTTTTCTGAAAACCTGATTCAGCGCACCCGACAGGAAGTAGTCACCATCAACAACCGAGGTGTCAGTCTGTTTAAACAGGGTAAAGTTAAGGAGGCGCTGGAGGTTTTCGAAAATGCCTTCAGCAAAATGCCTAACAACAAAACCATCATCCTGAACATGGCAAAAATTATTGTCTACGATATTAAAGCCAACGGCAGCAGTGTAGAAAAAATGCTCAATGCCAAGGTCGTGATTAAAAAGGCTATCCAATTGGGCGTGGCGTACAATAAAATCGCCCCGCTGCAGCAGGAACTTGCCAGTCTTGCCAATGATCACGCCGACCGCCGGCCCGCATTGGCGCCGGAATAACCTCCCTTTTAACCTGACGTGATGGGCGACCTACCGGTCTTCCGCTGCGATAAATCCATTTAAATGCAAGAGACCGATCCTCAAACCATCAATTTTCCGGGCATTCTGGCGTCTTCAGTGCATGACATGAAGAACTCGCTGAGCACGCTCATGACGCTGATTGCACGACTCGAAAAAATGTATCCGGACGCCAAGCCTCCGGAATTCCGGCAGCTGCAATTTGAAGCCAACCGCATGAACAACAGCCTCGTGCAGTTATTGATCCTTTACAAGATTGAGTCGTCCCGGTTTAGCCTGTCCATCGACGCCCACCCGGCGCAGGACATCATCCATGACATCATGACGCAGCAGTCGGCCTTGTTGTCGCTGAGCCCTGTCCGGCTTTTGAATGAATGCCCTGCCGATTTGATGTGTTATTGCGACAACGCCCTGATCAGCAGCGCCATCGGCACCATCGTCAATAATGCGCACCGCTATTGCCGGGAAAAAATTCTGCTGTCTGCGGCCCAGAAAGACGATCATGTCGTTTTTTGTGTTGAAGATGACGGTGCGGGTTATCCCGATCAATTTGTCTCTGCCGAAGCCGGCGCCAGCATCCCGTTCGAGCCGGGCACCGGCAGCACCGGCCTGGGTTTGTACTTTGCCGCCACGCTTGCCCAGATGCACACGAACGGCGCCCAGCGCGGCTTTACAAAAATCGATAACAACAGCCGGTTTGGCGGCGCCCGGTTTAGCCTGTATTTGCCATAATGGCCGTAGACGCCAGGCGAAGACATATCTCGCGCAAGGTCTCCCAGGCATCGCCCGGTTGTTGCCCCTTGATTTGCCGATCCGCCTTGGCGCTCAATACCAAAACACCCTGCAGATCATGTTCATTCAGACGGCCCAGAGCCTTATTGACGAGCAGTTTACGTTTGTCCCAAACCTGGTTGTTTTTAAACACCAGATCCTTGTTCTGTCCTTGAGCCAGCGCCTGCTTAATTTTGATCAGGGTTCTCGCCTCCCGCGTTAACGCCCACAGCACCACCGGCGCGGCAATGCCTTCGGCCTGCAAAACCGACAATACCCTGAAAATACGATTCAGATCAGCCGCCAGCACGCTGTCGGTCAGTTTGAAAACATCGTATCTTGAACTGTCCGCCACCACCTCGCTAATCTGCTGTTGACTCAGGGGCCCCTCGCCGTACAAGACATAGAGTTTTTCGATTTCCTGCGCCGCGGCCAGCAGATTGCCTTCGATCCTGGACGCCAGCAGCTGTATGCCGGCTGCTTCAGCCTGCAGCCCGCGCCCCTGCAGGCGTTGTTGCAGCCACTGGAGCAAATCCTGCCCTTCCAGCGGCCAAACCTGAATGACAACGCCCGCTTTATCGAGGGCCTGACACCAGCGTGATTTCAGTCCGTCCTTGGACAGTTTGCCGGCAGTGATCAGCAACAGCGTATCTTCCGGCAATCGCTCGCAATAGGCTACCAACGCTTTTGAACCCTCTGCACCGGGGCTTGCGGAGGGCAGTCTTAAATCGATGATTCGCTTGTCGGCAAAAATGGAGTAAGAATCGGCCGCCACCGTCAAGTCCTGCCAGGCGAAGCCGGTGTCCTCGGATAAAATCTCGCGGCTCAGAAAGCCGGCCTTTTTTGCCGCATTTCTGACCGCATCGGCCAGCTCTCCCTGCTGCAACGGCTCATCGCCGCAGATGAAATAGACCGGCGCCAGGCCCTTATGCAGGGCGCCATTCAGTTGCTCCGGCTTCAGGCGCATGTTATTTGCCGCTGGCCGCTAGCGCCATCCGGGCACGGCTGATAATGGCAGTCACCGCCTGCTGGTACAATTCGGCACGAATGGTGTTTTCCTCACTATCCGTAGCCATAACGACTTGCTGGTCGTAATAGAAGCTGCGCCTGAGCTCAATCGGCTGGCGCTCCAGCAGCGGCTCATTGCCCGCACCCAGCAAGTCATAATCCACCCGCAAGCCCAGCTCAAATTCGTTACTCTTGCCCGAGGAACTCAAAGACAAGCTCCGCGTTTGGCTGTCCTCGTCGAGTATTCTGACCGTAAGCCCACCTTCTGTCGGCGCACTGACCAGCTTGGCGGAAGTAGACCTTAATGCCTTTTTGAACTGCTCGCGCAACTGCGGCGATCCGCCCTCGAGATAAACGTTTTTCAAGCTTGACGGCAAGTCAACTGCGCCGCGCAAATGATAGCCGCAGCCGGTCAACAATAAGACGACGGCAAAGATAAGGAATTTTTTAATCGGCACTGCGCTTACTCCAACGACACGACTCACTAAACAACGATGTTGACCAGTTTTTTCGGCACTACAATCACCTTTTTAACCGGTTTGCCTTCAATAAAACGCTGCACGTGTTCATCATTCAAGGCCAGGGCTTCGAGTTCATCCTTGCTCGCATTGATCGAAACAGAAATTTTACTGCGTAATTTGCCGTTGACCTGCAGCACCAGCTCGATCGAATCCTGGACCAGGGCGGAGGCATCGACGCTCGGCCAGGCGACGCTGACTATCGGCTGGGTCTGCCCCAGATCGTGCCATAATTGGTGGCATATATGCGGCACCATCGGCGACAACATCAGGACAATCGCTTCCAGCGCTTCCTGCCGAATGGCTTTGGCATTGTCGGAACTGTCGGTAAATTTGGTCAGCGTGTTGACCATCTCCATGTTGGCGGCGATGGCGGTATTAAAAGTATAGCGCCTGCCATAATCATCCGTGACTTTCTGGATGGTTTGATGCAACTGGCGTCGGACGGCCTGCTGTTCTTCCGTCAAATTCAGCGCGGATACATTCGCCGCGGCAGGCGCGCCGCCGGCTTCAATATGCAGATACACCTGACGCCAGAGTCTTTTCAGAAACCTGAAGGCGCCTTCAACGCCGCTGTCAGACCATTCCAGGGATTGCTCGGGCGGCGCCGCGAACATGATGAACAGACGCACGGTATCGGCGCCGTATTGATCGATCAGGGCTTGCGGATCAACCGTGTTGCCTTTGGATTTGGACATTTTGCTGCCGTCTTTCAGCACCATGCCCTGCGTCAGCAGTTTTTTGAACGGTTCGTCACAAACCAGCAAGCCTTCGTCGCGCAGCAGTTTGGTGTAAAAACGCGCATACAATAAATGCAGAATGGCATGTTCAATACCGCCGATATATTGATCCACCGGCAGCCAGTGCTTGGCGCTTTCAGCCAACATGTTGTCGGCGCTGCTGCCCGCAAACCGTGCAAAATACCAGGACGACTCCATAAAGGTGTCGAAAGTATCGGTTTCCCGGCGCGCCGCCTTGCCGCATTTCGGGCAATCCGCATGCGAGAAAGTCGGATGCGCAACCAGGGGCGACTGCGAACCGTCGAGAATAACGTCTCTGGGCAATTGCACCGGCAAATCCTGTTCCGGAACCGGCACCGTGCCGCAGTCATCGCAGTAAATCACCGGTATCGGCGCGCCCCAGTAACGCTGCCGGGAAACTCCCCAGTCGCGCAAGCGGAACATGGTCTTGCGCTCGCCTTTGTTCGCCTTTTCCAGGGTTTCGGCAATGGCGGCAAAAGCCTGTTCAGAAGTCATCTCGTCAAACTGGCCGGAATTGCGCAGGATGCCCTTAGCCGTATAAGCCTGCTCCGAGCAATCATCGGCAATTGCTCCCTGCATTGCTCTACCACCTGCATCCATGCAGTCGTCGTCAGCGCCATCGGCGGCGAATATCACCTGCTTGATGGCGATGCCGTACTTTTGCGCAAACTCGAAGTCGCGCTGATCATGCGCGGGCACCGACATGACCGCGCCGGTGCCGTAACCCATCAACACGAAATTGGCGATCCATACCGGCACTGGCTCGCCGGTGATCGGATGCAGGGCTTTAATGCCGGAATCGATGCCGCGTTTTTCCATGGTTTCCATGGCCGCTTCGGAAGTTTCCATGACCTTGCATTCGTCTAGGAAGGCGTTGATTTCGGCATTGTTTTCAGCCGCTTTCAGCGCCAGCGGGTGTCCCGCGGCCACGGCCAGATAAGTCACGCCCATCAAGGTGTCCGGGCGAGTGGTATAGATACGGACCGGCTCCTCCATGCCCAGCACCGGAAAATCCATTTCCACGCCTTCAGAACGCCCTATCCAGTTGGCTTGCATGGTTTTGACCTGCTCCGGCCAGCCGTCCAGGGTATCCAGCGAAGCCAGCAGCTCATCGGCATACGCGGTGATTTTCAAAAACCATTGGGCGATTTCTTTTCTCTCGACCGGGGTATCGCAGCGCCAGCAGCAGCCGTCGATCACCTGCTCATTGGCCAGAACGGTCATGTCATGCGGACACCAGTTGACCGGTGCGGTTTTTTTATAAACCAGACCTTTTTCCAGCAACTTCAGGAAAAACCATTGTTCCCACTTGTAATAATCGGGATCACAGGTCGCCAATTCGCGATTCCAGTCATAGCCAAAACCCAGCCGCTTGAGCTGGTCGCGCATATAAGCAATATTTTCATAAGTCCAGTCGGCAGGATGAACGCCATTTTGCATCGCCGCATTTTCTGCCGGCAAGCCGAATGCGTCCCAGCCCATGGGCTGCAACACATTTTTGCCCAGCATGCGCTGGTAGCGGCTGATGACATCGCCGATGGTATAGTTGCGTACATGTCCCATGTGCAGTTTGCCACTGGGATAGGGGAACATCGACAAGCAATAATACTTTTCCTGCGAGGAAGACTCTGTCACATTAAATACACCTGACTTTTCCCAGGCTTGCTGTACTTCTTGCTCAATAGCCAACGGCTTATAATTTTCTTGCATGCTTCTCGTCTTTTACCGGTCAAAAGCGTTAGAATACCGTACAGCAGCTTAAATCTAAAGCGTCATTTTCAGGAGTTGAACCATGAATAAAAATAAACTTATCGCCGCCTATACCGATTTTATGAAGCATCTCCATGAAGCCATGGAGGACACGTTGCATACGTTTGCCGAAGCATTAGAAATTTCGAAAGAAAAAACAGGCAAAAATAGCGACTTGACTGACGATGAACTTAACAAAATTTCAGACTATGTTAAACACGATATTGAACATGCCGCCCACGGCTTATCAGACAAAGAAGATAAAGATTCGCTCTCAGAGTGGTTTAAATTTGATATTGAATTGATTGAAAACTTCGCGCTGGACGCTTTTTTAAGTGTTGCCGACAAAACACGCATAGAGCTGGAAAAACTGAGAGAGTTAGCGGAAACAAACACCTATCATAGCGGCGACATTACCGTGCCGGGAACCTTTGTTTGTAACGACTGCGGTAAGGAAATCGCCTTCAAATCGACCAGCGAAATTCCCCAGTGCCCGCAATGCCATGGCGAAACCTTTGTTCGTATTTGATATTACTGGCCCAAGCCTTATAATGTTTTATTTATCTATCTGATTTTACGGGGAATAATATGCGCAGGGTCATTTTCAATCAGAAAGGCGGTGTCGGCAAATCAACGATTACCTGCAATTTGGCTGCAATCAGTGCCGTTGAAGGCAAACGTACATTGGTGATCGATCTGGATATTCAGGGCAACTCAACACAGTATCTGCTCGGCAATAAAATCACTGACAGCGACAAAACCATTGCCCATTTTTTTAAAGACTGCTTGAGCCTTACCCTGTTTGGCAATCATCAATCCGGGCTTGATAACGTCATTCATGAGACGCCCTTCCCCAATCTGTTTGTTATTCCCTCCCATCCGGACCTTGAACCCTTGCAGGGCCGCCTGGAGTCCCGCTATAAGATCTTCAAACTGAAAGAAGCGCTGCAACAACTGGAAGGGTTTGACTGCATCTACATGGACACGCCGCCTGTGCTGAATTTTTACAGCCAATCAGCCCTCATCGCCGCCGACAAATGCCTGATACCTTTTGATTGTGACGCCTTTTCCAGAGAAGCTCTGTATACCCTGATGCAGGCATTGACCGAGGTTAAGGCCGACCATAATCCCAACCTGGAAATCGAAGGCATCGTCGTCAATCAATTCCAAAAGCAGGCGAAACTGCCCCGCCAGCTGGTCGATGAACTGATTGCGCAAGGCCACCCCGTGCTTTCCGCGATGATTTCGCCATCCGTCAAGGTCAGAGAGTCACACTCGGAAGCGCAACCTCTGGTGCATTACGCCCCGCATCATAAATTGACTGATGAATTCCGCGCCTTGCATACCGAAATTCACAGCCATTGACAGCTTTTGTTCAGGAGCCGGGACTTATCATCGGCTCCTGAACATGATTCCCGCCTGACGCCACCTCTGTAGCGGCCCTTATTTAGCCGGAATAGTGCCTGGCCCCTGATGAAAGACCCATTCCATTATCGGCTGTCCGCCCACCAAATGCTCCTGGATAATGCGCTCCAGTTTCTGGCTGTTGATATCGTAGTACCAGATGCCATCGGGTTGCACACAAAGCAATGGCCCGGATTTACAAGGACCTAGACAGGCGGCGCGGGTCTTTTTGATGCATGACGCGCCTTTGTCCAGACCCAATGCCTTCAGCCGCGCTTTGAGTTCGTCATAAAGTGCTTGGCCTTCGCCGTGCTCGGTACAACGCGATCCGACACAAACCAGCACCTGGCGCTGGTAATCCGGCATTTCCGGTTTAATCACTTCAGTCATCTAGGTCTATCTCCAATTAACTTTTTTGCTGATGTTGGTTTTTGAAAGCGCTGAATAGTTTATGGATGGCAAGCCTAGACAGAAAGTCATCTCGGCGTCACCAGAAGATATCCTGCACTGAGGCCTGATCAGATTCTCCCTGTGGCTCAGAATGCCAAAACCAGCTTTTTCAGCGACTAAGTATTCGTACGAATAAACATTGTCTGCATTTTTTGATAAGTTGCTGCTGTCGGAAAGTACCGGCTCCCGGGCTTTTTGACGCTTTGTCTCTACTCTACAAAGACCACCATTATGCCCCCGACAGTTGATGGTGGTCTTTTTTTTACTTTCTCTTCTCTGTCCGGCGCTTCAGCCAGTTAAGCAACAGCAATATGGCAGTACCCGCCAAAAAAGAAGCCAGCAACGCCAGCCAGGCGGTTTTATTCCACTCCACCCCATAAACATCCGGATTGGCCGGCGCTGATATGCCCGGAATGCTGGGCAGGTCGCCGTCACCGCCGCCCACCTTGATCTGCGCCTTCATGCCCTTTTCCATGTGCTGAGGGACTTCGCAATGCACCAGATAAGTCTTGATCTGACTGGGCAGTATAAACGAAGCCTTCTTTTGCCCCGGTCCATTGACTTCAATGGTAAACATGCCTTTGGGATAAATATAACCGGGCAAATCGTGGATCATAAATTGATGCCGGATCTTGTCGTCATTGATGAAGGTCACGTTAACCCGGGAACAAGGCGCCACGTCCCATTGCTGCTGGTCAAAGGCATACATGGTGCCGTTGAATTTTTTGGCGTATTCATGCCCGCCGCGCACGGTAATGTCAACGTCGCCGGAAATCTTCGGACAATCACGCGGGATCTTGTCGTTGTTGAAATTCATGATCATGCCGGTTTCATCCATGACCATGCCCTCCATGCCGGCCCGGGCATGCAATGACGGCAACGCGAGCGCCAATATCAGGAATAAATGTTTGATAGAGTTCATGGTTACTGCTCCTTTTTAAAGCTGCGCAGGAGGTAGAACACCAGCGCGAACAGCAATCCGATTGTCAGGCCGAAGGCGATAATTTTCAGATAATTCGGGGGCAGACTTCCAGCTTCGCCCAGTTGCTGCTCAAATTCGCCCGTAGCCCATATGGGTTTTTCGCGCGCGTAATAAGAGCTGGTAAAGAACTGATCAAACATGCCTTCATGCACTTTCGGCATACCCTGCTCATCGATGTAATCACGGTATACGACCAGAGAGATATTACCCCCCGGGCTCACACCATCATTGGTCGCGCCGACCTCGACATGGTCATGAAACATCCAGACACCCTCGCCGTCGTTATGGAGGCCGTCATTGGTCGTATCCAGCTTGATATCGACGCGTTGCGCTGAAGCAATATCGACCACATCGCGAATGACTTGCATGGCCTCGGGCTGCTTGATGCCGTCGTAATGCGTGACCGTGGCCTTATGGCCGTGGAAATGCAGCGCCACGGCCGAATTCTGGGCATTGGCGACGCGAAGTTTGATCTTTTCATTGGGCCTCGCAACGATCAGGTCATCGCGCAACGTATACGGGAAGGCATGGCCGTTCAGCAGGAAATAGTTTTCATGCGATTCGATCATATTGTATTCGCGGTTCATTTTTTTCTCGATCAGACGCGGATCGTTGGCTTCCTGGATGATTTTCGCCAGATGCTTGTCGACGGACTGATAATGCAGGTCATATTCCTGGGTGTACTCCTCTTTGACTCCAGCGGACGGATGCCGCACGTGGCCTCCGCCAATATTGAAGGTCTGCACCCAGTTGTTGGGGCGATTTTCTTCTACGATGAACATACCCGCCATGCCCATCATGACGTGCTTGTCAGTCTGTACATGGCAGTGATAAAGCATAGTACCTGCTGTCCGGGGCTTCATCTCATAAATGTGGTTGTCACCCGGAAAAACGCCCATGTCGCCAGAGCCGCCGTGCGCGTCGCCATCGTTATCGTTGCCAGCCGCTGTTTGCCAGGGGTGGTCAACGCCGTGAAAATGAATCGTGTGTGGAAAATAATGCGTATTTTCCAGAGTGATATAGACCTGATCGCCCTGTTCGACGCGAATCACCGGCGACGGCGCACGCAGGTAATCGTTAGCCTGCCGGGAGCCGTAATTCTTGACCGCCATATCGCTGGTTTTCGGCGCAAACACCCAAAGTCCCGGGTGAATGCCTGGCGCAATATCGTAGCCCGGAAAAACAAAATCGCCGTCGGGCGTTGAACCATTCAATTCAATCACTTCCAGCTTGATGCGTATGATGTCCGGATCACCGTCATTATCCAGATCATCCGACATGGTCAGGGCATCCCCGGATAATTGCGTATTCATCCAGGTGCTCATGGAAATATTATTCATGCCCTTAACAAAAGCCGCGACGTCATAAGGATTGTCGGGATTGCACGCCAGCGACTCGTCGATCTTGACGCCGTCGATGACCTGCGCCTCGCGCCATTCCGGGTGCTCATTCTTGCAGGGTATTTCCAAACCGGTCTGTTTTGACATCGCCTCGGGGCTGGTCTCGGGCGGAGTGAGACCGGCCTCCTCGATCGCTCCCGGTTTTAACCAGAACGCCAGAGGGATCAGCAAAGCGATAAGGAGGACAATCAATACACGTAAATATTTGTTTTGCATTTTATAAAAGCTGTACGCAAACCGGATTAACAACAAAGGCGCTCACTATACCGAAATTTTGCCGCTATGGAAGACTGCCGACTATACTTATTCTCCGGCAACCCACTTATGCCGTGTCCTAAAAATCGAGCGCCGCTCCGGGCTGGAACTAATGCCGAACCATCCTGTCTTACCGCCCGTTTTAGCGATGCAAACCTGTTGAGACAGTTGTGTGCCGACACACAGAACACGAACCCTAATCAACCTTTGCCCAGCGTAGCTTCTTCATCCCGGCAACCTTGGCACGACCTTAAAACCGGCCTCCCGAATCCATTCATCAGGCATTCAGTCGCCGGCACCTATGCTCTCATTTCATTTACAACTCAGGAGTCAACATCATGATCAAAAACCTGTTCATCGCCTTATCATCCTTATTGCTGGCCGGCGGTCTCTCGCTGCAAACAGCCGAAGCGGCAAAACCTGAAAAGGCGGCAAAAGCCACTAAAACCGAAAAAACAAAATCCCGCAGCCAACCAAGCGATAAATTACAAGGCGTGGAAAAACAGCAGCAAAAGAAAATGGATCAGGAACGTAAAGAACTGGATGAAGGTTCTGAGCAAGGCATGGAAATGCGCGACGATCACAGCAAAAAGTGGTCAAACTTTGAGTAAATAATTGACCTCAAAAAAACCGATAACGGCCTGCAAAAGGCCGTTGTTTTCCGCATCAAGCTTTTTCTCGGCAGCGAGAAGCGTTAAAAAATCTTCCACACTCTGGCAGTATCCCTCCCTAATTACACAGCCCGGTAGGCCGGAACAAGGCCGCTCGCGCAAAGTTGCAACGGATTTTTCAGTTTGCTGTCGTAAAGACATGAACGAAATTTCCCCACAGCGCTTGCGTACCCATGTCTATGAACTGGCCGGCAAAATCGGCGAGCACAATATATTTCATCCGGATGCCCTGCATGCCGCGGAGGCTTATATTACGGAAGAATGGCGGCAGCAAGGCTATGCCGTCGACAAACAGACCTATACCGCACAAGGCGTTGAATGCGCCAACC
>Ga0208625_100213_pt1 | contig 15167 bp, 12 predicted proteins | sample LakWasMeta8_HOW4_2_FD_183858 | JGI IMG/M metagenome (GOLD analysis project Ga0208625, IMG submission 183858) | Freshwater sediment methanotrophic microbial communities from Lake Washington under simulated oxygen tension - Sediment Metagenome... | ecosystem: Environmental > Aquatic > Freshwater >... | reverse complement strand
ACAATCTCTTCCTGGCCTATGCCCTTACCGGTATCGCTCACTACAAACGAGTGTTCATCCAGTGCAATCGTCACTTCTCCTTGGCGGGTATAGGTAAAGGCATTTTTTATCAGATTGCTCATCAGCATCGATATGATGGGGCGGGGTGCATGAATACTCGGGCTGCCCTGAATTTTCTTGATGACCTTCACCTCTTTAGCCAGCAATACGGCATGGTCCTCTATGAGTTGTTCAATCATCGCATCCAGTCCGGTTTTATCCATGACCTCCTTATGGTTGGCTGGGCTGCGGGCCAGACTTAACAACATATCCAGACGCCCTGCCATATCCAGCGCCGAGCGTTGAATGCGTTCTATTTTTTGCCTGATTTCATTGCCCAGTTCCGGCCTTAGCAACAAGCCTTCAGTAGCGGCCATGATTACAGCCAGCGGCGTTCTTAACTCATGACTGGCATTGCCGGTAAATTCTCTTTCGCGCTGAATCAAGGCCTGCAATCGTTCCCGGTAGGCGTCAAATTCCAGGGCCAGAATGCCGACTTCATCATTCGTGTATTCATGAACCAGATAAGGCGCGGCATTTTCCGGGTTAAGCGTTTTTATTTGCGCCGCCAGAGAAGTGACCGGTTCAATGACTTTTTTGGAAAACCAAAGACCATACCAGACCGCCAACCAGAGAATAATCAATATGGCGACCAACAGATAACTCATTAAATCGTATTCCAGCGATTCAAAGTCGGCGTCGTCGTAAAGTATGTAATAGCGCACCTTGTCAAGCTGCTTGATGGCGATGTCATAGCCGCGCCGATTATACTCAAGGTCATAGATGCCATCGGGATAACCCGAAAGAAAAGCCAACTCCTCGGGATGCTGGTTGACATCAACTTTATAGACTACCCAATTTTTCGAGCGCTGCGTTGTTAAAGCCGGGTTTTGCTCGGTCAATTTGATGAAGTGTTCCAGCTCTTCGGTAAGATAGGCATCCATAAACCGCTTTTCCAATGAGATAAAGGCCAGTTTGACAAACACCAGCATTAACACGCTTATCAGCAGGCCCAAGACCGGATAGGTCAGAAAAATCCTGAATCTGATTTTATGGCGATACGGCATCGCTAGGCTTCAATTGGTAGCCGACGCCGCGTACGGTATGCAGCAATGGCGTGGCAAATGACTTGTCGATAGACTGCCGCAAATGATGAATATGAACGCGCAAAGCTTCGCCTTCAGGCGGCATATCGCCCCAGATACTGTATTCCAGGTTCTGTCGGGTGACCACGCGAGGCGACTGCCGCATCAATAATTCCAGAATCTGAAATTCAATGGCCGTCAGTTCTATCGCTTTGCCGCCGCGATGGACTTCTCGGGTCTCGGGAATCAGCGTTAGATCGGCAATTTGTAGCGTCGACGACGGATGAATGCCGAGCGTGCGACGAGTCAAGGCCGTTAATCTGAGTTTTAATTCCTTTAAGGAGAAAGGTTTGATCAGATAATCATCGGCTCCCTGCTCAAAACCCTTGATCCGATCGGCTAATGTATCCCTGGCCGTCAGCATTAAAACCGGCAGCCATTTTCCGGCATCGTTGCGCAAGCGTCGGCAAAGCTCCAGGCCATCCATGCCGGGCAGAGTCAAATCCAGAACAATCGCATCGTAATCATTGACTATGGCCAGATGCAAGCCGGTCACGCCATCAGCCGCGGTATCGATCGTATCGCCCTGCATTTCAAAAAAATCCGCCAATTCGGCGGACAGGTCCTGATTATCTTCAATGATGAGTAAGCGCATTTAATGCTATCGGAAAATAAATAATACCGGCTGCTCGGGCGGACGCGAGCCTGTCGAAATGCCTGATCGGTTCATAGCGACAGGCCCGAAGCGGCCTTACTGTTCGGTTTTATCGGTGATAGCACCTTTACCGTCAACCGACACGCTCCAGTTTTTGCCTGAAGCGCTCACTACCAGGTCATATTCCTCACCCACGCCATTCGGATTGACCACCAAAATCGCCTGCTTGATTTCAAAATTGTTAAACGCGGCTTTTAAATTGTCATTGATTGCCGGGGGTATCAGATTGAGAGCATCAATCTTTTCGCCGCTGACGTAAAAATGCCCGTCAGTCCGATAGAACTCAATCAGGCTGGCATCACCATCCTTGAAGTAAATGGCGTACAGGGACTGACCAAAATGGGTTTTGGGTTCCGCCGTAATATCCAGCGCATTCGGATGCTGTTTGTGCATCTGTGTCATGATTTTTTCGGGGATGGCCTCTTTAGCGATTATGCTTCCGGCATGGACCCAACCGGAAGCAACCGTCAACATGACCAAACTCAGTTTTAATAAATAGTTACGCATTTTATGTATTCGCCCGTAAATGGAGTTGAAAAAATCAGATGGTTATTGCCGTCAAGAGTTCCTGAGAACTCAATCTTGCTCTAGTTATAGCGGATGTCACTGATCGAAGGTTTTTTATCATCACCGAAAATTAAACAGCCTATGGCAAAAGAAAACTGAGGCCGCCCGGCCACTTCATGGTTTTACGGCGATCCGCTGAAGAAATTACAAAGAGCGCGTATATTAACCGCCCGACCGCAACTTTTCCAACATCGGTTGCCGAGTTCTAAATTTTCGAGGATGGGCCGAAAATCCCCTGGAAGCCGGTTAAAGGATTTAGCCGTTCCGGAATTTCTCGGCTAAACTTGCGCTTTTATTTAAACGTAGTTAAAGGCAAAGTATTTTGAATCGCTTACTCGCCTATCGCTGGTCTGATTTGCCAATACTGACAGGCTGGGCTTTGGTCTATGCCGCGTCTATCTATCTTGTACTGGGCTATTTGATCACCGATGTCGGCACCATTTCAATCATGTGGATTCCCGGCGGGATTGGGCTGGCGATGCTGTTGCTGGGCGGCAATCAATACTGGCCGACACTGTTTACGGGCTCGCTGCTAGCCCGCGCTTTGCTCGGCTACTCGACAATGCCTTCGATTTGCGTCGCCTTGAGCAATACCGTGGAGCCCCTGCTCGCGGTTTGGATGCTCAACCAGGGACTGCCCAGAATGGGCTTGATGCAGAAACCGTTCGACCCTCAGTTATTATATCCAATCGACTATTTATGGCTGGCGTTTGCCGGCGTGTCCGCAGCAATGGTAGCCGCTCTCATCGGCGTTGCCAGCTTTTGGCAGGCCGGCATACTCGACATGCAGCTCATACCCCAAAGCCTGCAGCATTGGTGGATGGGCAACTCGCTCGGCATCATCCTGGTCACGCCGATGATATTGGTCTGGCGACAAGCGCCCAAAGGTTGGTTCAAGCATAGGGGCGTGCTGGAAACCACCGCTTGTTTCGGACTGCTGTTTTTGGCAGGGCAGATCATTTTCCTGGACTGGCTGCACGCCGCCCTCGGCTTTGTAGCCCAGGGATTTTTTATATTCATTTTCGTGATTTGGGCGGCTGTGCGATTTAATCGACACGGCGTCCTGCTGGTTATTGCCATCACGGCCTTGCAGGCGTTATCCGGCGCCCTGCAGGGAACGGGTTATTTCGCGCACGATATAGCCCAGTCCGGCCTGACGAATCTCTGGCTCTATATTATGGTTCTGTCCGCGGTTGGCATTATGCTGGCATTGATCATCAACGAGCGCAATCGCGTCGAAGAAGAATTACGCTCGCTGTCCGTTGCCATCGAGCAAAGCCCCACTTCAGTAGTCATTACCGATTTGAACGGCATCATTGAATATGTAAACCCACAATTTACCGTTGTTACCGGCTACAGCTCCGATGAGGCTATTGGACAAGACCCGCGCATTTTGAACTCCGGTTTAACTCCCAAAAAAACCATTGTAGAGCTGTGGAGCACGCTCAAACAAAATAAACCCTGGCAGGGGCAACTTATAAACCGGCGAAAAAATGGCGAAATTTATTGGGAAGAGGCCTATATCTCGCCGGTCAAAAATGCGGCGAGCCAGACCAGCCATTATGTTGCCGTCAAACTCGACATCACGCACCGTCACCTTACCGAACAGCACGAACGTTCACAGAGTCAGGTGCTGAAAATGCTGGCGCAAGACGCCCCCTTAAGCCAAATCCTGCAAGCCATCGCACTGGCCGTGGAACAGGACATGTCCTCTTCGCTGTGCAGTATCCAGCTGCTGGATAAGGAAGGCAAACACCTGCGCACGCTGGTCGCCCCCAGTCTGCCGGATTTCTACACCGCAGGCACGGCTAACATCGAAATCGGAATAGGCGCAGGCAGCTGCGGCACAGCCGCCTTTACCGGCGAACGCGTTATTGCCGACAGAATCCAGACACATCCCTACTGGATCACTTATAAAGACCTGGCGGCCCAGGCGAATTTAGGCGCGTGCTGGTCTGAACCCATCAAAAACGCAGCCGGCAAAGTCCTCGGCACGCTCGCCATTTACCACCCTGATCCCTACAGGCCCTCTGAAAACGACATCCACCAAATGGAACAGACGGCCAATCTCATCGGTATTGCCCTTGAAAAACAGCACGCCAGCGAGGCATTGCAGGAAAGTTCGCAACACCTGCGCACACTCATCGAGACCACACCAGACTGCGTTAAGCTTGTCGATAGCCAAGGCATACTGCTATCGATGAATGGTGCCGGCCTCAAATTGATTGAAGCCGACAACGAGCAAAGCTTACTGGGTCGAAACATTTATCCGCTCATCGCGCCGGAATACAGGGAAAGCTTCCGCCTATTCAACGAACAGGTGTGCCGGGGACAAAAAGGCACGCTCGAATTCGAAATCATTGGCTTACGGGGAACCCGCCGCTGGGTGGAATCGCATGCCACTCCTTTTCCTACTAAACCGGAAGGCGGACTGGTGCAGTTGGCCTTGACCCGTGACATCACCGAAAAGAAAAAATCCGCCGCACAAATCTGGCGCCAGGCCAACATTGATCCGCTCACCGGCCTGCCCAATCGCCACATGTTTCATGAGCGTCTGAAACAGGAAATCAACAAAGCCCATCGTGATGGCCTTACTTTGGCGCTGCTATTTCTCGACCTGGACCATTTCAAGGAAATCAACGATACGCTCGGGCATGACATGGGCGACCTCCTGCTAAAAGAGGCAGCCCGACGCCTAACACATTGCGTACGTGAAACAGACAGCATCTCACGTCTGGGCGGCGATGAATTCACCATCATTTTGTCTGAACTGCACGACCCAAGCAACATTGAGCGCATCGCCCAGAACATCCTGAATAAATTATCCGAACCGTTCCAGTTACAGGATGATGTCGCCTATATCTCGGTCAGTATCGGCGTAGCACTCTATCCTGATGACGCCAAAGATACCCAGGTGCTACTTAAATGTTCCGATCAGGCCATGTATCTCGCCAAAAATACCGGACGCAACCGATACGGCTATTTTACCAAGTCCATGCAGGAAGCCGCGCACACGCGCATGCGGATTGCGACTGACTTGCGCAGCGCCCTCGCCGATGATCAGTTCCGACTCGTCTACCAACCCATCGTCGAACTGGCCACGGGCCAAATACACAAAGCGGAAGCGTTGCTTCGCTGGCACCACCCAACCCTCGGCCTGGTCAGCCCCGCGGATTTCATTACCATTGCCGAGGAAACCGGAGTGATCGTTTCTATCGGAGACTGGGCGTTCCGCAACGCGGTAAAACAGGTGCTGCATTGGCGCACCAAGCACCATGCCGAATTTCAGATCAGCATCAACAAATCGCCTGTGCAATTCCACAATCCGAACAATCCCCATCAATCCTGGTTCGACCATTTACAACTGCTCGGCCTTCCCGGACAAAGTGTCGTCATTGAAATTACCGAGGGCCTCTTGCTGGATGCCAATATCAGTACCAGCGATCAGCTGCTTAAGTTTCGCGATGCCGGAATTCAGGTAGCGCTGGACGATTTCGGCACCGGTTACTCGTCGCTGGCCTATATTAAAAAATTCGACATTGACTACATCAAAATCGACCAGACTTTCGTGCGCAATCTTGAGACAGATACCGACGATTTGGTATTGTGCGAAGCGATTATTGTCATGGCACACAAGCTTGGCATAAAAGTTATCGCGGAAGGCGTCGAGACCGCGCTGCAACGTGATCTGCTGATAGCAGCCGGTTGCGACTATGGACAGGGCTACCTGTTCTCAAGACCGATACCTCCCGATCAATTTGATGCCCTGCTCAGCGCCCGCCAGAACGGTTGTTTGCCCCTTGGCGAGCTCATTGATAGGGCATCAGAAAACCTCGTCACCTGAAAATCCGCCCGCCCGCGACAGGCTTAGCGGAAGCAACATGGCCTAATCGTCAGCGCATTACATCATGCGGGCCCAGGGCAGCAGACCAAGGCAGTTTATCGTTGTCCTTATTTTTCAGTTCCATTTCAGCTTGACGCGATAGAGTAACTCCACAATTTGCACTAAGGAGTACGACAATGAACTCACAAGACAAGATTAAAGTATGGGATCTTCCCCTCAGAATTTTTCACTGGCTGCTGGTGGCCGGATTTTTTATCGCCTACTTGACTGAAGATGATCTGTTAGACGTGCACGTCTGGGCGGGTTATCTGGTGTTCGGCTTATTGATTTTCCGATTGATCTGGGGATTTATAGGGAATGACTATGCACGCTTCTCCAATTTCCTGTGCTCGCCCATGCAATCGATCAAGTATATTAAAGAGGTCGCAGCCTTTAGGGCCAAACGCTATCTAGGCCACAACCCCGCCGGCGCCGCGATGATTGTTTTGCTATTGCTCAGTTTGTTAATGACTGCCTTCAGCGGTTTTGCTGTCTACGGCGCGGATCAGGGTGCCGGACCCTTGGCCGGCATAGGGCCTCAACATGAGGAACTGTGGGAAGAAGTGCATGAATTCTTCGCCAATTTTACCCTTTTTCTCGTTGCCATCCATGTGGTGGGGGTTGCGGTGGAAAGCATTTTACACAAGGAAAGTTTGGTAAAAGCGATGCTGACCGGGTACAAAAAAAGGATAATGCCGGATTCATCGGACAAGCCGCAGGATTAACCGCATGCATTTGCCCCACCTTGTCATAAGGGGAAGGTCCGCGCAATTCGACACGGCTGTCCATAATGCCGGATTCCTGTTTTTTGACCGGTGCATATTTTCTAGGGTTGGGCAACCGACAACGACAGACTGATCATGACGAAACCACAGCCAACGACCACGCGCTCAAAATCTGAAAATATCATTGCCTTGATCAGTCTCCTCGGCATAACCATTTTTCTGTTGCTGCGTTATGCCTTCGATATTGGCCATGAACACCACTATTCGTTGTCTTTGAAGGCCTCCTTGACTTCGGCGTTGAACAGCCTTTACGAAGGCCAATTCATTTACCAGATTTCCCTGGTCGAGCTGCCGCTGATTGCCGTCTTGGTGCTTGGCGGCGTCCCTTTGGTTTATCAGCTGATCATGAAATTAGCTCGAGGTGATTTCGGCGCCGATATGCTGGCAGGTTTATCGATAGTCACGGCCGTATGGCTGGATGAATATCTGGCCGGCAGCCTAGTGGTTTTAATGCTTTCCGGCGGCGCAGTGCTGGAATCCTATGCGGTAAAAAAAGCCTCTTCGGTGCTTGAGGCCTTGGCCAATCGTATGCCCTCGATCGCACACAGGAAATTGAATGATGCGCTCATTGACATTGGCACGGAGCAGGTCATTATCGGCGATACCTTATTGATTCTTCCGCACGAAATCTGCCCGGTAGACGGCACGGTGCTGGAGGGTTCGGGCACTATGGACGAATCCTATTTAACCGGCGAACCTTACCTGATGTCGAAAATTACCGGTTCGCAGGTACTCTCCGGCGCTATCAACGGCGATTCGGCGCTGACCATTCGGGCGGATAAATTGGCCGTCGATTCCCGCTATGCCAAAATCATGGAAGTCATGCATTCATCGGAACAACACCGACCCAAACTCAGACGGCTGGGTGACCAGCTGGGCGCGCTTTACACGCCGCTGGCCATCGTCATTGCCGTTCTGGCCTGGACGATGAGCGGTGATGTCATCCGTTTTCTGGCGGTGCTGGTGATCGCCACGCCCTGCCCTTTATTAATCGGCATACCGGTCACTATCATCAGCTCCATTTCACTGGCCGCGCGCCGTGAAATTATTATCAAGAACCCCGCGATTCTCGAAACCATCGGCACATGCAAGACTGCAATTTTTGACAAGACCGGCACCCTGACTTATGGCCGCCCTTCCCTGACAGCCCTCATTCCTGGCGCGGCCTATGCTGAGCAGGAGGTGCTGACTTTAATCGCCAGTCTCGAACGTTATTCCAAGCACCCCTTGTCCAGTGCGATTGTTAACGCGGCAGAGAAATCGGCGTTGCCGTCATTGAGTGTCGCCAATATCACGGAATTACCGGGTCAGGGGCTTAAGGGCAATGTGGCAGGTAAACGAATTCAGATTACCAGCCGGAAAAATTTTCTGGCCCTGCAGCCGGAGGCTTTGGCAGATTTACCGCCGGTCAGCGGCGGCCTGGAATGTATTGTGTTGATTGATGATGCCTATGCGGCGACCCTGCAATTCCGCGATGAAGTGCGCACTGACAGTTCATCCTTCATCAATCATTTGATGCCCAGCCATCTGTTTGACAAAGTCATGCTGGTGTCGGGCGACCGGGAATCGGAAGTCCGTTATCTGGCCGAACAAGTCGGAATTGAGCATATTTATTTCAGCCAAAGCCCCGAACAAAAACTGGACCTGGTGCGCGCAGAAACCCGAACGGCAAAAACCGTATTTCTGGGTGACGGCATTAATGATGCGCCCGCGTTAACCGCCGCCACCATCGGCATTGCCTTTGGTCAAAACAGCGATATCACCGGCGAATCTGCCGATGCGGTAATCATGGACAGTTCGCTGTTAAAAGTCGATGAGCTGTTCCATATCGGCGAACGCATGCGCACCATTGCCCTGCAAAGCGCTTTAGGCGGCATGACATTAAGCGCCATCGGCATGGTCTTTGCCGGCCTCGGTTATCTATCGCCGGTTGCAGGCGCCGTTACCCAGGAAGTGATTGATGTGTTCGCGGTCCTAAATGCCTTAAGAGCGGCTATCCCGCCCAAATCACTTTCGGATTTTTAAATAAGGAGAGCATTTTGCGCCTGTTACTGATTGAAGATGACCTTGATCTGGTCAGAATACTCAAAAGAGACCTGGAAAAAGCCGGTTACGCCGTTGACGTCGCCCATGATGGTATCGAAGGTGAGTATCTGGGCAATGAAGGAATTTATGCCCTTGCGGTGCTGGATTTGGGTCTTCCTCAACGCAATGGTCTGGAAGTTTTGAAAAACTGGCGGAACAGGCAGAACGCCCTACCTGTACTGGTGCTCACCGCCCGTGATGCCTGGTATGAAAAAGTGGACGGTTTTAAAGCCGGCGCCGATGATTATCTCGGCAAGCCTTTTCATAGTGAAGAACTGTTGGCCCGAATCAGCGCCTTGATTCATCGCGCCCATCAGCAACCCGGCGGCCAGCTGCAGGTCGGCGGGTTAATACTGGATGAAAATCATCAACGGGTGACCACGGAAACAGGCCTGTCGTACGAATTAACCGGCCTTGAATTCAAGCTGTTGCGCTATTTTCTGCTGCATCCCGGCCAGGTCATCAGCAAATCAACCCTGGCGGAACACATCTATGACTTTGATTCTGACAAAGACAGCAACGTGATCGAAGTTTATGTCAATCATTTGCGCCGAAAACTGGGCAAGCATCGTTTTGAAACGCGCCGGGGCCAGGGCTATGTCTTCAAGGAGCAAGTGGAATGAAATCCCTGCAACTGCGGCTGGGCATTGGCTTGCTGATCAGCCTGGTCAGCGTTTTCATGGCTTTATGGTGGTTGACCAGCAGTTCCATCCGTTATCTGGCGGAAGAATATGTTGCCTCGCATTTGGCGCATGATGCCGAAAGCATCATCGAGGCCGCACATTTTGAGGACAATAATACGCTTGAGCTGAAGGATGATCAAATTGAGCCGGTCTACCTGCAACCGTTTTCAGGGCAGTATTATCAGGTCATCAGCGGCGGGCACGTATTGCGCTCACCTTCCCTCGTCGACCAGCGTTTGACCATCCCGGCACTGAGCCCCGGCGAAACGCGCCGGCTTTACAGCACAGGCCCTCAACAACAAGCCCTGATCATCATGGCCTATGGCTATCAACGGCAAAACCGGACGATCACCGTCGCCGTAGCCGAAGACCTGTCGCCCCTGCTCACGCTCATTAGCGCGTTTCAGCAGCGTTATGCACTGATAGCGCTGGCCTTATTATTGACCTTGATCACAGTACAGGCCCTGATCTTGCATAGCGGATTTCATCCCTTGAAACGCATACAGCAGCAGATTCGTGACTTGGAAAAAGGCGACAGAAGCCAGCTCGACACCGAGGTACCGCTGGAAGTATCGACACTGGTGGCTGAAGTCAACTGGCTGTTGAATGTGCTGGAACAACGCTTGCAACGCTCACGCAATGCGCTTGGCGACCTTGCTCACGCCCTAAAGACGCCGCTGACCGTGCTGCAGCAACTCGCTCGAGAAGACGCCTTACAAGCGCATGTCGACATTTGCCGAACCTTGGAAACACAAACCAGCAATATGCAAAGAATCATGGCGCGCGTGCTTAAGAGGGCTCGTATGGCGGGTTCCGGTCCAGCACTTGCCAAATTCGACATTGCACAGGAGATGCCGGCCTTGATCAATGTGTTGCATACTATGTACCGTGATAAACAGCTCACGATTGACTTTGCCTCTCCGGTAACCGGCACTGTCCTCATTGATCGCGAAGATATGCTGGAATTGACCGGCAACCTGCTCGATAATGCCTGCAAATGGGCCCGATCCCGAGTAAACCTGAGTATTGCCATCAATCATAAAGTGTGTTTGAGGGTCGAGGATGACGGCCCGGGCGTTCCAGATGCCGATATTGCCCATTTACTGCAACGAGGTACCCGGCTGGACGAAAACGTCAGCGGTCATGGCCTGGGATTGTCCATCGCCAAATTAATCGCGGAACAATATGGCGGCCATCTTAAACTGGGCCGCTCCAAAACGCTGGGTGGTTTCTCTGCGGAAGCCATCTTGAGCAAGACTGAACCCCTGTAGCTAAAAAGGACAGCCCATGCCTAGCCAACACCACGAAATTCACCGCAGCCATCGCATCGGCTGGTTACGCGCCGCCGTATTAGGCGCCAACGACGGCATCGTCTCAACCGCCAGCCTAATCGTCGGCTTTGCTGCAGCCCAGGCTACGCATCATGATATTTTGTTGGCCGGTAGCGCTGGTCTGGTAGCCGGCGCCATGTCGATGGCTGCCGGCGAGTATGTTTCGGTCAGTTCTCAGGCCGATACCGAGCAGGCCGATTTAAGCCGCGAGCGCCGTGAGCTGGCCGAAAACATCCATCATGAAAAAAAAGAACTGGCCAACATCTATGTCCTGCGTGGGCTGGATGCTTCATTGGCCGAACAGGTTGCCGAGCAACTGATGGATCACGATGCCCTCGGCGCCCATGCCCGTGACGAACTGGGCATCTCCGAAACTGTCACTGCCCGCCCGATTCAGGCCGCACTGACTTCGGCCGCCACTTTTGCCGTGGGCGCGATTTTGCCCCTATTGGTTGTTTTGTTTGTACCGGTTTCCGAGTTAATGCTTAGCGTAACCCTAGCCTCGCTGCTGTTTCTTGCATTTCTGGGCATTGTAGCCGCTTACGCTGGCGGCTCGGGGCTCTTTAAGAGTGCATTCCGCGTCACTTTCTGGGGTGCTTTGGCGATGGGCCTGACCGCAGCGGTCGGCTCCGTATTCGGGACCATCGTCTGATTGAGTGGGCATTCGCAGTGAAGTGGTCTGTTTATATGATTCTCTGTACCGATAGTTCGCTTTATACCGGCATTACAACTGATATAGACCGGCGTTTTCAGCAACATAAGAAACTGCAGGGCGCCAAATATTTTCGAGGGCGTCAGCCTGACCGCCTGGTTTATCTTGAAAATGGCCACGACCGCAGTTCGGCCAGTCAACGCGAATGTGCGATAAAAAGCCTGAGCCATATTAAGAAATGGCAACTGATTGCATCCGACCTGAACAAAATTAACGAGTCCGTATCATGAATATTCTTTATCAGGATGATGACCTGGTTGCAATCAACAAGCCTGCCGGTTTGCTCGTGCATCGCTCCAACATCGACCGGCATGAAACGCAGTTTGCCGTGCAAATGCTGCGCGACCAACTCGGTCGCAAGGTATTTCCTGTGCATCGGCTCGACAAGCCCACGGCAGGTATCCTGTTATTTGCCCTAAATTCTGCCGCTGCAAAGCAAATGACGAATCAATTTATGGGCGATGGCATCAAGAAAAACTATCTGGCCATCGTTCGAGGCCATACCGTTGAAGCAGACATCATTGATTATCCGCTGAAAGAGCAACTAGACAAAATGACCGATGCCAAAGCCGATCAGGACAAGCCGGCGCAAGCGGCGATCACTCGCTATACGCGTCTTGCGACGGCAGAGCTGCACTATTCGGTAGGTCGATATCCTAGCAGCCGTTACTCCCTAGTGCGGCTAAGCCCAGAGACAGGGCGAAAACACCAGCTTAGAAGACACATGAAGCATATTTTCCATCCCATAGTCGGCGATACCACGCACGGCGATGGACGCCATAACAGTTTTTTCCGAGAACATTTTAACTGCCATCAACTCTTGTTGGCAGCTACCGGATTGTGTTTCGAACATCCTTATACCCGCACAACTGTCAAGATATCGGCGCCTCTGGATAGTGTTTTCAGGGAAGTGATGAAAAAACTAGGCTGGGATTATGATTTGGAAGGTCCACATACGCCGGATTTTAGATAAACACCCTCAATCGCTACGGCGTTGATACGGCATCGAAGCGTCATTAATTGCCCGCGTGGAACCGTAGTCCTTCAGCTTTAAAAAACCAGGCCGTCATTAATATTTACCGCACCATTATTTTTATAACATATTCTTTTATCATGGTTTTTTTTCTAAAAAATATTTCCCCGAGGCACCTGTTAATAAAGCCAATAGAATTAGTTTTTATCCCGGATAAAAATTATTTTATTTAGTTTTGCTCTCCTTGTATTTTTAGGCTAAGATTTATTCCAACTAGAGTTTGAGCCGGCTTTTTGCGAAGCTGGGATTTTAAAGCCAATCTCAAATTGGCGATTTTTTTACGTAAGAGTGTAATATGGCAGAGCAAGTTGTAGGTACCGTTAAGTGGTTCAATGATGAAAAAGGTTTTGGATTTATTGAACAGGAAGGTGGCAAAGATGTTTTCGTACATCACAGTGCAATTAACGGCACCGGCCGCAAAACCTTGAAGGAAGGTCAGAAAGTGACCATGCAAGTAACCCAAGGACAAAAAGGCCCGCAAGCTGAAAATGTAACCCCAGCATAGCAAACTGATAAAACGAGCCCAAAAGCGATATCGCTTTTGGGCTCGTTCCGTTTACAGCCCATTACCAAACTCTGCCCTCGAGCAGAGCGCTCTCCTTTGGCGCATGCGCCATTGTCTTTATATTGCCAAATCCACCGGCAATTTGATCAATGTCAAACCGTATACCTGTTTTACTGCCTGCTGTCCAGTGCTTGTCCTAGAAACGTAACCTCCCGGGATCAAATAATGGATAATCAAAATGCAATCCCACCGCTATTGATTGAATTTGCCATGACTGTGGCCTTTTCTTTTGTTGTCGGACTGGAATTTCGCAACTACCAGCGCAGCAATCAATATAAGTATCATTTTGGCAGCACAAGAACTTTTGCGCTGATCGGTTTATTGGGATTTATTCTTTATTCGATAGACAGCAGCCGATTATTGTTTGCAGCCGGCCTGTTTTTACTGGGCAGCCTGTTGCTGATCTATTACTGGCGACTATCCGCAAAAGAACTGTTTTCGCTGTTCAGCGTCTTGCTGTCGCTGCTGGTTTATCTCATTGGTCCCATCGTCAACTATTTTCCCAGCTGGTTTCTGGTGCTTTTTATTGTTTTACTCGTTTTGATCCTCGGCGAAAAACCACTAATTCATCGCATTTCCGATCAACTGGCTAACGAAGAAATAGTCACCTTATCCAAGTTTCTGATTCTTTCCGGCGTCATTCTGCCTTTGTTGCCCGACCAGCCCATTGCGCCGATATTGCCGGTTACCTATTATAAAGTGTGGCTTGCGGTCATTATCGTCTCCGGATTTTCTTACCTGAGCTATCTGATTCACAGTTATTTTTTCAAGAGCCGCAGCCTGTTAATAACCGGTCTATTGGCAGGTCTTTACTCCAGCACCGCTGCCACCATTGTGATCGGCCGTCGCGCCCATGACCTGGGTGCAGCCGGGCCGGATGTATCTTCGGCACTGATTATGGCGACGGCCATGATGTATATCCGTCTGCTGATTATTATTTTTCTGTTTGCACCGAATGCCGGACTTCGCCTGCTGGCCCCGTTTGCCACAGTGATTTTACTATCCTTTCTGGTCATAATCGGCTTGCTGCATTTCAAAAACCATCCACAAAGCCAAGATGAAACGATTGAGATCAAACATCCGCTGGAATTATCAACAGCAATTTTATTTGCCGCATTATTCGTACTGTTCACCTTCATAACCCACTATGTAACCACGCATTTTGGCGGCCGTGCCTTGAATCTGCTGGCCATCATTGTCGGCATTACCGATGTTGATCCTTTTATACTCTCGCTGCTCAGCGGAGAATATAAAGTCACCAATTCCGCCATCGTTTCGGCCGTCATTTTGGCCAGCGGCGGCAATAATCTTTTAAAAGCAAGCTATGCTGTTGTTCTTGCCCGCAACCGCTCGGTTACGCTTGCCGCTGTGTGGCTGGTGATTTTGTTTGTTGCATCGATCGTTTATGCCTATCAATTTGCCTAACGCCGCAACTCACACTCAAGTTTAAATCCAAAACTGTATAAGAGCCTATGTTCACCAAAGCAGCAATATCGGCGATACCTCGAACGGTATGGGCGCTCGGCACCATCAGCCTGTTTATGGATCTCTCCTCCGAACTGGTGCACAGCCTGTTGCCGGTATTTCTGGTGACGACGTTGGGAGCAAGCGCTTTAACAGTCGGTTTGGTTGAAGGCATTGCCGAAGCAACAGCGCTGATTGTCAAAATATTTTCCGGCGCTTT
>Ga0208625_100212_pt1 | contig 15231 bp, 14 predicted proteins | sample LakWasMeta8_HOW4_2_FD_183858 | JGI IMG/M metagenome (GOLD analysis project Ga0208625, IMG submission 183858) | Freshwater sediment methanotrophic microbial communities from Lake Washington under simulated oxygen tension - Sediment Metagenome... | ecosystem: Environmental > Aquatic > Freshwater >... | reverse complement strand
ACGGGGCGCTGAGATCAGGATGGGAAACGCCATCGAGATGACCGAATAGCCGGAGGTAAAAAGCTGTATGTTTCTCCAGGCATGGGTCTGTTGTTCCCAGGTATCGATAATATCCTGAAAAAGCACCTGCAGACGCTTCTTCTCCTTGTTTTCGCCATGCACCAGGGCGATAGCCAGCGAGTTTTCCCGCTCCCGGACCAGCCGATAACGGAAATTAGCCTCGGCGGTTTGTTTGGCGTCCGTTGCCTTAATCAGGGGACGACCGATTGTCCAGCCCAAAAACGAAGCGCCGGACGCATAAATCAAGGCTATCCAGACCAAATGGCCATAAATGGGGATGACAGTAAATCCCAAATCCAGCATAACGGTACCCGAAAGCGTCCAAAGGATTTCGGTAAAACTGATCAGCAGCAGCAGGCTGTAAAATAAAGAATGGCTAAGCGCAATGGCTTCTTCGGTGGCTATACGAATGTCTTCGGCGATCCGGCCGTCGGGATTATCATGCTCGCCCGGAATATGGGTGACCTGATAATGCCGGCCATTAGTCATCCATTGGCCGATGACACGTTCTGTCAACCAGTCACGCCAGCCGATCTGCAAGCGCCGCTTGACGACCATATGTGTGCCGGTTATGGCCATACTGGCTAGAAAAATCAGAATGAGCAATCCCACCTGAGTCAATAAGCCCGACATGGATCGTTGCTCAAGGGCATTGTAGAGCGCTGCGGTCCATTGGGTGATGACGACGGCTACCCAGATTTGCAGGACGGTAAGCACGATTAAGGCCAGAGACTGTTTGCGTATCGTCGATTTGTTTTCAGAATTCCAGAAAGGCCCAGCTAACCTTATGAAATCTATTAAAAATTTCTTTGATCCCTTCATGGGGATTCTCCGCGTTGAATGGAAAAAACATCATTACCAGGCTGCAGCCAGGGCGCTGAAAGTATTCGTTCTTTAGCCGATGCCGCGATTTCAATATTAATACTAAATTCATTATTAGCAATCATGGCGTGTCCTTTCCTTCGCCATGAACGCGCCTGTTCGGTTTTTCTCATAAACTTGTTTTCTGCCAAGGTATAATCGTCGTCTGCTTCTTTTGAATATGAGAACCCGCATTATGTTGAGTTATCCGAATATTGATCCCGTTGCCATTAGTCTTGGACCCTTAAAAATTCATTGGTACGGCCTGATGTATCTGATCGGCTTTGCCGCGGTCTGGCTGATAGGTCAAAAACGGGCCGAACAACCCTGGTCACCGGTTAAACCCGAAGCCATTGAGGACCTGGTGACCTATGGCGCCCTGGGCGTGATCCTGGGCGGCAGAATCGGCTATATCCTGTTCTATAACTTCAGCGAATTCCTGAGCAATCCGGCCATCTTGTTCAAGATATGGCAGGGCGGCATGTCGTTTCACGGCGGCATGTTGGGCGTGTTTGTCGCCATGTGGCTGTTTGCCAGAAAACAGCAATGCAGCATGATGCAATTAACCGACATCATCGCGCCGCTGGCGCCCATTGGTTTGGGCGCCGGCCGGATCGGCAATTTCATCAACTCGGAACTCTGGGGCAGACCTACCGATGTGCCCTGGGCCATGATATTCCCGAATGGCGGGCCTTTACCAAGACACCCTTCACAGCTTTATGAGGCCTTTCTGGAAGGCCTGGTCCTGTTCGTCATCCTCTGGATTTACTCCAGCAAGCCACGACCCATGATGGCAACCACCGGCCTGGCCGTATTTTTGTACGGCTGCTTCCGGTTTTTTGTCGAATTTTTCCGCATGCCCGACGCGCATCTGGGCTATCTGGCTCTGGATTGGGTTACCATGGGTCAGATACTTTCAACTCCGATGATCATCATCGGCGCCTTGATATTTTATTTTGCCCATAGAACGGCAAGGAAGCAGGCGGTAGAGTAATGCGGAAACAATTACCGGGAAAAGGCGCATGAAGCAATATCTGGCATTACTGGAACAAATCCAAAGCGAAGGCAGCGTAAAAGGCGACAGAACCGGCAGCGGCACGCTGTCCATTTTCGGTCACCAAATGCGTTTTGCCTTGGATCAGGGTTTTCCGCTGGTGACCACCAAGAAGATCCATTTAAAATCCATCATTCATGAGTTGCTCTGGTTTTTAAAAGGCGAGACCAATCTGGCTTATCTGCACCAGCACAAGGTCAGCATCTGGGATGAATGGGCCGACGCCCAGGGAGAACTGGGGCCCGTGTACGGCTATCAATGGCGCTCATGGCCGGCTGCGGATGGCCGGCACATCGACCAAATCAGCCAGATCATAGAGCAACTGAAAACCACGCCCAACAGCCGCCGCATTATCGTTTCCGCCTGGAATGTGGCCGACCTGTCCGATGAACGCATCAGTCCGCAGCAGAATGTCGAACAAGGAAAAATGGCCCTGGCGCCCTGCCATGCATTTTTTCAATTCTACGTGGCCGACGGCAAGCTTTCCTGCCAGCTCTATCAGCGCAGCTGCGACACCTTTATTGGATTACCGTTCAATATCGCGAGTTACGCCTTATTGACGCATATGGTGGCCCAGCAATGCGATTTGGCCGTGGGCGACTTTATCTGGACCGGCGGCGATGTGCATCTGTACCTGAATCATCAGGAACAGGCCAAACTGCAATTGACCCGAAGTCCTTATCCGCTGCCTGCGTTAAGAATCAAGCGCAAACCGGCATCGATCTTTGACTATCAGTACGATGATTTTGAAATCGTGGATTACCAGGCCCATGACCATATCAAGGCGCCGATCTCGGTGTAGCGCAAAGAAGAATGTCGAGTCTGAGCCTCTTTTTTAACAATATAGAATCCGCGTCATTACAGATTTGCTCTTATGTTAATTAACAGTCTTTCTTTATTGTTCAGCTATACCCCTTTCATCAGTGAATTTGAAGCCGCACTGTTATTGGGGGCGATCTGCCTGCTGGTTGCCATGATTACGCCCCAACCGTTGCCGCAGTGGCCGATCCGGCGACCCGGCAATTTATATCTGTTTTTGCAATCAGCCTGGCTGGGTCAGGCGCCGTTGAAGGATGCCTTCTGGCCTTTTTTCATACTCTTCAATGCGGCGCTGTTCTATAACGACTATCGAGCCATGGAAGGCACGTTCACAATCGCCAGCTGGACCACAGTGCATATCATGCTGGCAATGCCATTGATTTACTGGACAGGTGCGGTGTGGCGCTGCTCGGATAAATGTTCAGGAAGAATTTGGTCAGCACTGGCCCGGTTTTTAACGGTAGCCGCCTATCTCGACTTCGGCCTTCGTTGGGTGATCCGCGAATACTACCCACAAATCCTGTTCAACTGCCAACAGATGATTATCGAATGGGGCGATTGTATTTGAGATGATCAAACTTTGCTTTGATTTCAGCAAGAAGTACGTAGCCCTGGAGGGAGCTTTGCGGAATCCGCGACAAAGTAACTTCAAATGTCACGGATTAGACTACGTTTCATCCGGGCTACTTGCTGACCCTATTGATCTATTGTGGCAATGAAACATAATTGTCGTTCTTTCAGAACAAATATTGCTGAGAGATGTTGAAACTGATTTACCAGGTGCTTATAAACTTGCATCAAATTGTAATATTCAATGGCTCGATGGTCTTCAGAACCTTGAAAGTGTGAATTGATTAATGTTTTATTAAGGTTCAAAGGAATAGTATGGCTATTGAATATGTGTCATTGGGATACATAATTGGGAGATATAATTATGAAAAAAATTGGTTTAAGTTCTGTAATCGCCGGTTTATTGATTGCCAATGTGGTCGTAGCGGGCCCAGTTGCAGTCAAAGGTGGAGCTGTTTTTCTAGCAGGTAATAACGAGTTTACTGTGGATTCCGTCGATGGTGGAGTCTTGCCTGCGTCGTGTGGTTTAGATTCAAAGGTAGGCGTGTTTTCACTTCCATTTACAGGCGCAACTGATGTCGTGATCAGCGACGGTAAGGCGTTCGTTACAGGCATCAATGAGGCTGGGAGAGTTTTAGTGACTATTGTTGATGTAGATTCCTGTTTAGTACATACAAACAGTTGCGATGCTGAGCCAACCGTTGATTTGGATGCCGGAGTTTTACTCATTCCCTGCTTAGAAGCCAATGGTAAAAGATATGACATCACGATGAATCAGCGGGGCAATTCGATGAACTGGGAAGTCACTGGAATCGATGATTCAAGACACCATCATTCCGATGATTAATTGAAATCAAAAAACCGATGGAGTCAGAGTTACTGATTTTGTAACTTTTTGGGGACTGGGCCTTGGGCATACTGATCCAAGGCCTAACACAATATTCAATCCGTGCGCGGCCATTTGGCACTTTAGCTATTGTTAAGAGTTCACCGATCGCACCCGGCTGCTACTTAGGGCAGATAAGCTCAAAGGCTGACGCATGCTTTTCATATCCACGCGAAATAGGCGCCTCTATCCTACGATGGATGCGCGGCACTGAACAGATGCCAGAAAATTTTGGGTAAAATAGCGATAACAAACGGGGGCTTGACTCAATGCAATAGGCATTGCCTTGAACCTTTTTTCAAGAATCCGCTTTGTCGTACTTGCGCTGGATCGCCTCATCTCGCGCATCATTTATTTCCCGCATGATGCTTTTCACGTCAGCCTTTTTGGTGCTGCTCTTGAAATGGCCCGTCAGTTTGGCCTCTGGAGTCAGGTTGCCGCTTTCATACAGCTTCCAGATTTCCTTGCCATAGTGGGTGGCCAGCAGTTCGGGCGCAAAACGGCCAAAGTAGGCAGCCAGATTATTGACATCGCGTTCCAGCATCCGGGGGGCATTATTGTTGGCCGCCGCATCGACAGCCTGGGGCAGATCGATAATGACCGGGCCATGCGCATCGACGAGTATATTGAATTCGGACAGATCGCCGTGGACGATTCCTGCACAGAGCATCCTGACCACTTCCTTGATCAGGATGCCGTGGTACTCCAGCGCCTGCTCGCGGGTCAGTTCAATATCGTTCAGCCTGGGTGCTGCAGAGCCGTGTGCATCGGTGACCAGCTCCATCAGCAACACGCCTTCGACAAAATTATAAGGCTTGGGAACACGCACACCGGCGGCGGCAAGACGATATAAGGCATCGACTTCGGCGTTCTGCCAAACCTCTTCCTGCTGTTTGCGCCCGAAGCGGGTGCTTTTCTCCATGGCCCGCGCCTGTCGGGTATTCCGCACTTTGCGCCCCTCCTGATACAAAGCCTGTTTATGGAAGCCTCGTTTGTTGGCTTCCTTATAGACTTTTGCGCAGCGGACTTCACCTTCGGAGTGCACCACGTAGACAGCGGCCTCCTTGCCGCTTTTTAGCGGGCGGATCACTTCATCGACAAGACCATCGTGCACCAGGGGCTCGAGACTTTTTGGCGTTTTCATGGTCGCCCCTTAGCATCTGCTGTCGAAAAACTTGGAAAATGTGGCTTTGATACGGTCATGCTTTTGCGAAAAATTAATGGCATTGTGGGCGAGGTCGGATTCAAGAGTATCTGTTTCAATCTATAGTTTAGATCATACAGGAAAGCATGATTACCAGACAATGAGCCATCGATTACGCCCTGCCGTTTGTACGGGCGACAGTGATTGGTGGCTTATAACGATGGGTGCAGGCGAACGGGTTTGCTTTTACGCGTCAAGATAGGATTGACCGAGCACCAGAGGGCGTGAAGGGCGCTTGTAATGACAAGGCCTAAAATGGACTGACGAAAAACGTATCGGGCGACCGATGCGTCTTGCCTCCGCTATCTTGATTGCAAAGTGGGCTTAGGAATTTAGTAAATTTGGGGACTGGCTCGACAGGGCGTATTTTCGATATAAAACTCGTGCGTTCAGAATCCATCATTAAATTGTTAGGAAGGACTCTCGCTCCGGCCAGGCATTCTTTTGATGTGTAAGATTTCTATGACATGTCCCCAAAGGGCTTGTTCCTGCTGTCATGGCTGAACCGCATAACAAATTTTTTTTTCAAATAATTTGAATGAATTACCTGTATTTTGTTCATAGCGATTTAGGAAAATTGAAATAATGAATCAATGAATGGTCTATTTTTGTATTAAGGCTTAACAAACTTTTGTGGGGGTTATCATGAGTATATTTGAGCACTACAGGTCAAAATTTGACGAACTGAAGGAAGAAGAGCTGTCGCTTCAGGAGTATTTGGATTTATGCAAAAAAGATCCTCTGGCCTACGCAAGTCCAGCCGAAAGGATGCTGAACGCGATCGGTGAGCCGGAATTGCTGGACACGCATAACGATCCCAGACTCAGCAGGCTGTTCTCTAACAAGGTCATTAAAATCTACCCTGCTTTCCGTGAATTTTACGGCATGGAAGAGGTGATCGAACAAATCGTGTCTTTTTTCAAACATGCCGCCCAAGGCCTGGAAGAAAAAAAGCAGATCCTCTACTTGCTGGGCCCGGTCGGTGGCGGTAAATCATCACTCGCTGAAAAGCTGAAATCTCTGGTGGAAAAGACGCCTTTCTACGCCATAAAAGACTCGCCGGTATTTGAATCGCCGCTCGGTCTTTTCAACGTCAACGAGGACGGCGATATCCTTGAACAGGATTACGGCATACCCAAGCGTTACCTGAACACCATCATGTCGCCTTGGGCCACAAAACGCCTGCACGAATTTAATGGCGACATACGCCAATTTAAAGTCATCAAGATACGGCCCTCGATCCTGAAACAGATTGCCGTCACCAAGACGGAGCCGGGTGATGAAAACAACCAGGATATTTCGTCTCTGGTAGGCAAGGTCGATATTCGGAAGCTGGAAAAATACTCACAGGACGACCCGGATGCGTATAGCTATTCAGGCGGCCTTTGCCGGGCAAATCAGGGCCTGCTCGAATTTGTGGAGATGTTCAAAGCCCCCATTAAGGTGCTGCATCCTTTGCTGACCGCGACGCAGGAAGGCAATTACAAGGGCACGGAAGGCTTCCCCGCGATTCCTTTTCAAGGCATTATCCTCGCCCATTCGAACGAATCCGAATGGCAGGCCTTCAAAAACAATAAAAATAATGAAGCCTTTCTCGACCGGATTTATATCGTCAAAGTGCCTTATTGCCTGAGAGTTTCTGAAGAAATCAAGATTTACCAGAAACTGCTGGAAAACAGTTCCCTGCATGATGCGCCCTGTGCACCCGGCACCTTAAAAATGATGGCGCAATTTGCGGTGTTGTCACGGTTAAAAGAGCCGGAAAATTCCAACATTTTTTCCAAGATGCGGATTTACGATGGCGAAAGCCTGAAAGACACCGATCCTCATGCCAAGTCGTTCCAGGAATACCGGGATTACGCCGGGGTGGATGAGGGCATGACCGGCCTGTCGACCCGGTTTGCCTTCAAGATTCTGTCCAGAGTGTTCAACTTCGATAACACCGAAGTTGCGGCCAACCCTGTCCATCTTTTATATGTTCTGGAGCAGCAGATCGAGCGCGAGCAGTTCCCCGCCGAAATTGAGGAAAAATATTTATCCTATCTGAAAGGTTATTTAACGCAGCGCTATATCGATTTCATCGGCAAGGAAATCCAGACGGCCTATTTGCAATCCTATTCCGAATACGGGCAGAACATATTCGATCGTTACGTGACTTATGCCGACTACTGGATTCAGGACACCAATTACCGCGATCCGGATACCGGCGAGATGTTCGACAGAAGCGCCTTGAACGATGAACTGGAAAAAATAGAAAAACCGGCCGGCATCAGTAATCCGAAGGATTTCCGTAATGAAATCGTCAATTTCGTATTACGGGCCCGTGCGAAAAATGCAGGCAAAAATCCTACCTGGACCAGTTATGAAAAACTGCGCGTGGTCATTGAGAAGAAAATGTTCTCAACCACTGAGGATTTGTTGCCGGTGATTTCGTTTAATGCCAAAGCATCGCCAGACGACCAGAAAAAGCATGAGCAATTTATTGATCGGATGGTGGAAAAAGGTTATACCGAAAAACAAGTACGTTTACTCAGCGAATGGTATTTAAGAGTACGTAAATCATCTTAGCCTGGGGTGAATTGAGTGATTCAAATCGTAGATAGACGACTGAACGGGAAAAACAAAAGCGCCGTAAACCGGCGCAAGTTTATCCATCGCTTCCGCTCGCAAATCAAGAAAGCGGTTGCCGATGCGATCAATGAGCGCGGCGTGAAGGACCTGGACAAAGGCGAAAAAGTCTCCATCCCGGCCAGGGATACGGCTGAGCCATTTTTTCACCACGGCGGCCAGGAGGGCTATCGTGAACGCGTCCATCCGGGCAACAAGGAATTTCAACAAGGGGACAGGATCGCCCGGCCGGAAGGCGGTAAAGGGCGCGGCAACGATGCGAGCAATACGGGCGAAGGCCAGGATGAATTTGTCTTCGAACTGACCCGGGAAGAATTCCTCAATTTCTTCTTTGAAGATCTTGAGTTGCCCAATCTGGTGAAAACGCGACTGGCCACCCTCACTGAGACTAAAAAAGTGCGTGCGGGACATACCAGTGCGGGCATCCCGAGCAACATCAATGTCATTCGCTCATTGCGAAACGCATTAGGCCGCAGGATAGCCTTGCGCGCGCCGTATAACGAGAGTTTGATGGAGGCTGAAAAACAACTGGAGGATCTGCTCCAGAATCACGATGACACAGACCCCGCCGTCATCAGGCTGCGCAAGGAAATTGAGCAGCTCAAGGAAAAAATGGCCGGGATTCCTTTCATCGACACTTTCGATTTGCGCTATGACAACCGTATCGACCGGCCGAAACCGACTACCCAAGCCGTCATGTTTTGCATCATGGATGTTTCCGGCTCCATGGGGCCCGAAGAAAAAGACATCGCCAAACGGTTTTTCATGCTGCTGTATCTTTTTCTGACCAAGACCTATGAAAAAATTCAGGTCGTTTTCATTTCCCATCACACAGAAGCCCAGGAAGTGGATGAGGATACTTTTTTTTACTCCAGGGAGACCGGCGGCACCGTTGTTTCCAGTGCACTCAATCTGTTGAGCAGCATTATTGAGGAGCGCTTCCCGATTTCTGAATGGAATATCTATGCCGCTCAAGCCTCGGATGGAGACAATTGGGACGACGATTCGATTGTTTGCACGAAAATCCTGAACGAAAAGATCATGCCTCATATGCAATATTATGCCTATATCGAGATTACCGAGGACAGGCATCAGAATCTCTGGCATGAATACTTAACGATTAAAGAGCATTGGGATAATTTTGCCATGCAGCGCATTGAAGCATTGACAGATATTTATCCGGTATTTCGAAAACTTTTTGAGAAAAAGAACGTATGAACAACAAACCTCTATCAGAAGCATCGGAGTGGACTTTTGAGCTGATAGAACGATATCACCAGGAAATCGCACGCGTCGCCGGCAATTTTGGCCTGGACACCTATCCAATACAGCTCGAAATCATAACGGCCGAACAAATGATAGACGCCTATGCTTCCGTCGGCATGCCTATCGGTTATAGCCACTGGTCATTCGGGAAGGAATTCGTGAGCAATGAGGCGCGCTATAAAAAGGGCCAAATGGGATTGGCCTACGAAATCGTGATCAATTCAAATCCCTGCATTGCTTATTTAATGGAAGAGAACAGCATGATGATGCAGGCATTAGTGATTGCTCATGCCGCTTATGGGCATAATTCGTTCTTTAAAAATAACTACCTGTTCACTACTTGGACCAGCGCCGACTCCATCATCGATTATCTGCTGTTCGCCAAAAATTATATTGCCCAATGTGAAGAACGCTATGGGGAAGAACAGGTCGAGGCTATTCTTGATTCCTGCCATGCCCTGAGAAATTTTGGCGTAGACCGGTACAAGCGTCCTCCCCGGTTGTCCCTGCAGGAGGAAAAGGACAGACAAAAGGACCGTGAAGAATATCTGCAATCTCAGGTCAATGAATTGTGGCGGACAGTTCCGGCAAAAAAAGTCATGCGCAGTGACAAAAAAGACTGGCGATTTCCCCAGGAACCTCAGGAAAACATCCTCTATTTCATAGAGAAAAACGCGCCTTTTCTGGAGCCCTGGCAACGCGAAATCGTGCGTATCGTGCGTAAACTTGCCCAATATTTTTATCCTCAACGCCAGACTCAGGTCATGAACGAAGGCTGGGCGACTTTCTGGCATTACACGCTGCTCAACCAGCTTTATGCGGAAGGACTGGTGACGGATGGATTCATGATTGAATTTCTGCAATCACATACCAATGTCACTTATCAACCTTCGTTCGAAAGTAACTATTATTCGGGCATTAATCCCTACGCCCTGGGTTTTGCCATGATGTCAGATATCCGCAGAATCTGCGAAGATCCCACAGACGAAGACAGGCACTGGTTTCCTGATATTGCCGGCAGTGACTGGAATAAAACGCTGCATTTCGCCATGCAGAATTTTAAAGATGAAAGCTTCATTGGTCAGTATTTGTCGCCTAAAGTGATTCGCGACTTCAAGCTGTTTTCGATCCTTGACGATGATGAGGAAAAAGAAATAGCGGTAACCTCCATTCACAATGAAAGCGGCTATCAATATATCCGGCAGGTTCTGTCAGAGCAGTACAATCTGGGCAGCAACGAACCCAACATCCAGGTTTATGACGTCGACAGCAAAGGCGACAGGGCGCTGACCTTGCGGCACACGCAATATCACCGCATGCAGCTGGACAGAAGTCTCGATGAGGTTTTGAAACATGTGGTCAGGCTTTGGGGGTTTGACGTGCGTCTTGAAACTGTCAACGAGGCGGGTGCGGTTACTCAGGTCTTTGAATGTAAACATTAAAGCGCACTGAATGACGGGGCGCCCGGCTTTCATTCGCGCCATGCCTGTTCGTCTGAGTTGCGTGGGGTGAAAGCCCGATTCGGAAAATGCTAGTTCAGGGTTAAAAGATTTTCAGGAGGCTTGTCTGATCCGCAAATGTCCAATATTACTCAGTATGGCCACAGCACTAATCTGATCGGCTTGCCGACGGCTTATATCGCCAGTCGGGCTTTTAATGAAAATCCAAAGTCCTTGCATATCGCGGGCACCCGGGAAACGGCTTCGGGCCTGTTCGAGCAATTGGCCAGACAGGAAACGCGCGAAAACTGCGGACGTATTTTTCAGGACTATATGAGTGTCATCTTCGGTTTCGAGACCGAGCAAAGACTGCGGGAGGATCGACTGGGAAGGCGTCGTTTTCGCAACAGCTATCTCAAGCTCATCCAGGATTGGGGCAGGGATTCAAACAATGCCCAAGGCGCCGTATTCAAAGGCTGGGTGGAAAGCCGCTTCGGTTTGTTTCCCACTTATCATAAAGAGAATATCGCCAGCTTCGTCAGCAAGTCCTGGATTACTTATATAGAAGAAAAAATGAACAGCCGTTATCACAATAACTGCATCTACATGCAACTGGACCTCCTTTACGAATTTTGTCAGTGGATCATCGAACGCTTTCATTTTCCTTCGGCCACCCATAAAACGCTCTATCGCGGTGTCAATTCGCTGGATGAATATTGTCTGCTGCAGAGTCATGATAAAAAATTCAAAGTCGTTCGCCTGAATAATATTTTGTCTTTTACCGACCGTCCCAGTGTTGCCAGCGAATTCGGGTCTTATATTTTGGAGGTGAAGGTGCCTATGGTTAAATTGATTTTTTTTAACGAACTACTGCCCAGCCATGCCTTGAACGGCGAAGCGGAATATCTGGTCATCGGTGGCGATTACCAGGTTAAAGTTGTAAACTGAATATTTGCCATGAGCCAGAAATTGATCTTGAACAGAGCACTGGGCGCCTATTTGGGTTTTGCCTGCGGCGACGCCCTCGGCGCAACGGTCGAGTTTATGACGCCCAAGCAAATCCAGAAACGCCACGGCGTGCATAAGGACATGGTCGGCGGCGGCTGGTTGGCGCTAGAACCAGGTCAGGTCACCGACGATACGCAAATGTCGCTGGCACTGGGCCGAGCGATTATCGACCATCAAGGTTGGAATATCCGGGCTGTCGCCGACAATTTTGTCGCCTGGCTGGAAAGCGACCCGCCTGATATAGGCAATACCTGCCGTCGCGGCATCAGCCGCTACCGGGATCGGGGCTCAATCTTCGGCCCCGTACGCCTGGACGACGCCGGCAACGGTGCTTGTATGCGGAATCTCCCCGTGGTCCTGGCGACCTTAAACCAGCCGGGAGATTTTAACGACTGGAGTCTTGAGCAATGCCACATAACCCATAATAATCCCTTGTCTGATGCCGCCACCCTGACCCTGGGGCGAATACTCAGGCATTTGATTAACGGACAAGATATGACGGTTTGTAGACAGGAGGCCGAAGCATTAAGCGATCAATATCGTGAATTTAGCTATGTGCCGTACCCGGGCAAGGCCTCGGGGTATATCGTCGATACCCTACAGACGGTGCTGCATTATTTTTTTGGCACCGACAGTTTTGAATCCTGCCTGATTGCAACCGTCAATCAAGGCGACGACGCCGATACCACGGGCGCTTTGGCGGGCATGCTCGCCGGCGCTCGCTATGGCGTGCAGCAAATTCCAGAACGCTGGCTGGCGCGCCTCGACCAACAGATCGTTGAGCAAATACAGCAACAAACTGTTGAACTTATCCGCCTTGCAGACTTAGCATCGCAGTGAATGAGCTGAGACACGATAGGGCCTGTTGCTATACTTCTCTCGTCCAGAGTCGAATCCGTTTTTAATTGAGCGGTGGATATTGTTAAGCCGCTGCAACGGGGTTTGGTATCATAGACACCTCTATAACTAATCAGAAAACAAGATGCAGAATTCCGTTGAACATGAACAGTTAAGCGCTGATCTTACTCCTCACTGGATCATGGTAGGCATGATGTTTGCCTTGCTGCTGATGTCGATTGTGATCTGTCAGAGTATGGGCGAGCAGTTGCAACAAGCCCTGCCAGAAAATCAGCGGGTAATAATCAGAACGGTGTTGTATGTCATAGCCATTGTGACTTTTCCGATGACCAACCTGATCCGGCATATTCAACTGCGGCTCAATCAAACCATGCCAGGCAACAAGCCGGCGAAAAGCCGTTATCTGCTGACCATCATCGTGTCCATGTCGCTGGTTGAAAGTGTCGGCGTGTTTGGTTTGGTCATGTTTATGCTCGGCGATGATTTCAATACCTTGTATATATTCACCGGCTTATCGGCGCTGGGATTGTTTTTATACCGCCCCAAACTGGATGAATACGAACAAATCGTTGCGGCCTTGTCGGCGCAGCGGCAGGAGTGAATTATCGGCCAGTGCCGATTTTCGTGGGGAAATCTTCGTTTAGCGGACATAAAAAAGGGCAATCCGCGGATTGCCCTTTTGGTGAGGTCGGCAGCGTCAGCCGGGCGAAAGCCCAGACTCAGCCAAGTTCATTAACGGTAGTTGTGTCCGTAAAAGATTTCCGACATCTCTCTTTGCAACTGCCGCTGAATCTCGACTTTCTGTTCGTCGTTTAAGCTGCTTTCCTTCTCGAACAGATAGTTTTCCAGCTCGGTTTCCTTGAGCATCATCTTGGTGTGGAAAATGTTTTCCTGATACACGTTCACGTCGATCATCTGATAGCTTTCTTGCGTATCCTTGGCAATATAATTCTGAATCGAAGTGATATTGTGGTCGATATAATGTTTTTTACCGGAAATATCGCGGGTGAAGCCGCGCACCCGATAGTCCATAATGACAATATCCGACTCAAAACGGTGGATCAGATAATTCAGCGCCTTCAGCGGCGAAATCTGGCCGCAGGTGGACACGTCGATATCAGCCCTGAACGTGCTGATGCCGTTGTCAGGATGACTTTCCGGGTAGGTATGAACGGTAATATGGCTTTTATCCAGATGCGCCAGCACGGTGTCCGGCAATGGACCTGGCGATTGGGTGTTCATGCTGGGCGGAGGCGGCAAATTGCCTTCAGAAATTAGCATGGTCACGCTAGCGCCTTGAGGTTCATAATCCTGATGGGCAATATTGAGAATTTGAGCGCCTATGATTTCAGCAACATCTTTTAGAATTTGCGTTAGCCGGTCAGCATTATAGGCTTCATCAATATATTCTATGTAAGCCTGCTGTTGCTCAGCCGGGGCGTAGCAGACATCATAAATATTGAAACTCAGCGACTTTGTTAAATTGTTAAAGCCTTGTAATTGCAGTTTTTTCAATTCATTAAACCTCTATAACTTCATAATCATGGGTGATTTCCACCCCTGCCTTGCCTAGCATTATCGATGCAGAACAGTATTTTTCTGCAGACAATTTCACTGCACGTTCAACAGCTGATGCTTTCAGGCCTCGGCCGCTGACAATAAAATGCAGATGAATTTTGCTGAACACGCTGGGAATGGCATCAACCCGTTCGGCAGATAATTCAGCAACGCAGCTGACGATATCATTTCTGCCTTTTTGTAAAATCTGCACCACATCAAATGATGAGCAGCCTCCTACGCCCAGTAGCAACATTTCCATGGGGCGTACGCCCATGTTGCGACCGCCGTGATCGAGCGGGCCGTCCATCACCACGGCATGGCCACTGCCAGATTCGCCGACGAACATTACGCCGTCGACCCACTTGACTGTTGCTTGCATTTTGTTCCCCGGTTAAAAAATGTGGGATAGGGTAGCATATAATGAAAAATTTACAGAGTTTCTGTATTGATTTTTTTGCTACAATCCGGCAATGTTAATTAAATCCAATTGACACCATGGATATTAGGATGAATTGTTGCCATGACTCATATTTCTCAAAAAGATAATTATAAAGAAGCGCTGGAACAGTTTTTACACTATTGCCATACCAAGTCCTATCCAGCCAAGACCACGATTATCAGACCCGGCGATACCGGCGACCGGCTGTTTTTTATCATTGATGGATCGGTCAGCATTTGCGCGGAAAGCGATGATGGGCATGAGCTGGTCTTAGCGTACGTCAATAAAAGAGAATTTCTAGGGGAAGTCGGCGTTTTTAAGAACACCGATACGCGCAAGGTCAGCGTCAAAACCCGCAGCGATTGTTATTTGGCGGAGATAGGCTATGAACGTTTCCGGCAAGTCTTGAAGAATGAATTGCTCAAATATGCGCCCGATTTACTGTTCATGTTGGGCGAACAATTATCAGCCCGGCTGTTAATTGCCAATCGTAAATTTTGCGACTTGGCCTTCATGGACGTTGAGGGCCGGATAGCGCGGGCCTTGCTGGATCTGTGCAAGGAGCCGGATGCGATGACC
>Ga0208625_100208_pt1 | contig 15362 bp, 9 predicted proteins | sample LakWasMeta8_HOW4_2_FD_183858 | JGI IMG/M metagenome (GOLD analysis project Ga0208625, IMG submission 183858) | Freshwater sediment methanotrophic microbial communities from Lake Washington under simulated oxygen tension - Sediment Metagenome... | ecosystem: Environmental > Aquatic > Freshwater >... | reverse complement strand
ATTCAGCTACGGTGCAAGATGGCACTTTGAACACTACGATCGTTTATGGAAGATATTTGGGGCTTTCCCCTCTGATCGCCATGAAGTCAAAGTTCCACAGGCTTAATTCAAAGTTTTTGGGAGGGAACTGTGGACAAGAGCGTCAACCGATTTTCCAGCAGGACTTTAATCAAAGGGTTGGTATTGAATGGCATTGATAAACCATACTTTTCGGCCTTCGGGAGTGACGACAGTGACTTCGTCATCGACTGATTTTCCTATCAGCGCGACCGCCATCGGGGAATTGATACTGATGGCTTTGGTGTGCGGATCAAACTCGTCTGAACCGACGATACGGTAGCGAACGATTTCTCCCGCCTCGTTTTCAAGCTCAACCCATGCGCCGAAGAAGACCTTTCCTTCTTGCTGTGGTGAATACTCTACGATTCGTAGCACTTCCAGCCGTTTTCTCAAGAAACGGATTCTTCTATCTATTTCTCTTAAGCGACGCTTGCCTTCTTTGTACTCGGCATTTTCGGAACGATCACCATGTGCGGCCGCCTCGGTAACGGACTGGGTTACCGCTCTGCGCTCAATCCGCCAAAGGTAGTCCAGTTCGTTCTCTAATTTTGTCCTGCCTTCGCGTGTTATCAGGTTATTTCTGGGTGTCATCATGCTCTACTATGAATCAGTACATGGTCTTCAATACGGGTTTGGCTCTAGGCCTATATCAAAAATACCTTTGCTGATCAGACGCTTATTAACAATAAAATTGAGGTAAAACCGAAAAGTGATCGCCGATATCACTGCAGACACAAAACCCGGCAAATTCTCATCCAATTTCACAGTCCCGGCATCACTCCTTGGACATTGCGTCGATTTTCTTTTTCATCTCCCGCATGGAGAGATAGCCCACTAATGAACCCCATAACAGCACATACAGACTGTATAAAAAAATTTCAAACTTGAAGCTGTCGACATTTCTGAAATAATCTGAGATGTCGTCAGCGAGGATCATGGCTAAAACCAGATAGACCAAACTCTTGAATTTGATCTTGTGTTCGTAAAAAAACACGATACCGATGATGACGAAACCGGTAAAGAAACGGATGGCGCCGTGAATTAATAGCTCCGTACTCAAGGGTTCTATTTTAAATGCCGCCCCCATGAAATAAACGGGTATCAATCCCAATACCATAATGACTGCCACTATTTTCACGCTTCCATCCCCTTTATTATGATTGTAGTATTAATTTTAGTCCCGGCGGCAAAGCCTCACCAAAAATCTGCTGCTCTGCTTTTTCATCGAGTTCCTTGACTTGCTCCACCATGTCCAGCCACGATGTAGGCGCCTTGTTCAGCCTCAATTTTTCAATAACTTCCAGACGCATTTTTTCATCAATGTCGCGCGCCCTATCCCCGCTCATGCGTGCAATCAGGGTCGCAGCAAAGCCGGCCTGGGGTTTTTTCTTCCAGTCTTCCTGCAAAATTTGCTTCAGCCATTTGTCCACAGTCTCCGCGGGAATCACATTGTGGCTGCTGCCGTGAAATGGTATTCGCGCTCCGATTCGGCCGACCGCCCACCAGGTTTGACTAGGCTCTCCGGCTTTTTGCAGACGTTTTAACAGCCATTCACCCAATTGTATTTTTTGACTTACCGGCAAACGCTCCAATACGGCCGACAGGCGCACCATATCATCATAACCGCGACTTTTGATGTGCTTGGCAACGCCGGGCTGTCTGGCAGCTGACGGGTTAATGAATTTTGCAATATCGTTAAAGATTTGCTCCTGCGCATCGCTGTCCAGACCGCCTGCAATACGCCGCCACAGCGTCCACCATTCGGTCCAGTTCTGGGTTTCATTAACAAACTGAATGCCTTGCGGGTAGGTTTTCCAAAGCTGCTCGACACGCCAGTCGTCGAGAGGGTAACCGAAGCCCGGGCGCAAACAAAAGCCCACCAGGCTGAGCCAGACACGTTCATGATGTTCCGAGCGGCGGCGGTATTTTGCCCCTTCCAGCAGCGTTGCAAACAAGGCCCTGAGTAAAGGCGTTTCCCATTCGGTACGCGCGCAACCAAAACATTTCTCAAGATCGGCGCGCAAGTTTTTTACCGCTTTAGGGTCAATCTGTTTGGATTTTGAACCAAAAATAGCCTGAATTTTTTCAATGGCTGCGGAGGTTTGTGCCGGCAAGGCCGCATCGGCGTAAAGCCCGGCACTGCTTTTTTTTCTGATTTGAAATTCGACATCCCAGCGTTGATCGCTGTCGTCAACCGACACACATTGAATTTTTAATGTGCCTACTTCTGTCTGCGTCACAGCCAGCTGCACTACCACTTCGGTATTCGCCTCTCCCCCTTCCAGGGCAACAGCCAGCGGCGGCAGCGAATGGAACAAATCGGTAATTTCGACCAGATCGCCCGCTTTGAAGGGGCTGTCTCCGGTAATCGAAGCCAGGTGAAAACGTACCGGCTGGCCTAGGCGCAAGGCAAAATGTCGGTCTTTGAGAACGATCTCATCGCCCTCTTCGCTGCCTCTGGGCAGGATGCAGACACCGTGCTGAATGGATTCATCGCTATCGACCAGCAGAAAATAACTGCGTGCCGAACCGCCGCCAATCTTGATTTTTCTGTCGCGCCTGGCAATTGCATAGGCAACAGCCCCCAATGCAACTGCCAGTTCAGGCTGCCTGTTTTCCAGCAAGGCCGGCGTTTTGGCGCTCCAGGAACCGATTAAATCCAGCAATCTTTGCGTGATGGGCTGACTGCGGAACACGCCGCCGTTCAGCAAAAGCGCATCAGGTACGCGGCTTTCTCCGTGTAAAGCATCACGACAAGCATCGGCATGTAACCTCAAAAAGGCAGCAATGTGTTTGCTGACCGCCGGTTCGGCCGCATAAGGCAATCCGAATTCAACCACGCCGCTACGCTTGCGGTCGGGTAAATCATCAAGCCCCGACAAGGGAAAAAAGCCATCCAGGGCTATGTTTCTGACTTCATCCCGTGTCAGTGAAACCGAGCGCGAGCTGCCTATCAGTTTAGATCCGCCGCCCAGCAGCGTCACGTTGACTTGCTCGGGGGCATCATCGGCCAACAGACGCTCTTTGGCGATCCTGCATTGTTCAATCAACTGCGATAAATCGGCTGCGGACAAGCGTTTTTGCTCGCTGATTAAGCGGCTTTCGGCCAGATGCGCCAGCGCCAGATCGATGTTATCGCCGCCCAGCATTAAATGTTCACCGACGCCGATACGCGTCAATTTGGGTTCGTTCTCGCTCGGCTCTACTTTGATCAGGGTTAAATCGGTGGTGCCGCCGCCGACATCACAAACCAGGAGCAAATGCACATCGGCCAGCGCCTGTTGAATCGTGCCGGCATGACGCCTTAGCCAGTCGTAACAGACTGCCTGCGGCTCTTCCAGCAGTCGAACATTATCAAGACCTGCGATGCGCGCCGCCTCCAATGTCAGGGAGCGGGCCGCCTCATCGAAAGAAGCCGGAACGGTAATGACAATATCCTGCTTTTCCAGCGGTGCATCCGGGAATTTATGCCCCCAAACCGTGCGTATATGAGCCAGATAACTGGCGCTGGCATCGATAGGCGAAACCTTGCTGATGTCATCGCTACTGCCCCAGGGCAGGATATCGGCGCTATGATCCACCGATGGATGCGATAACCAACTCTTGGCACTGGTTACAAATCGACCTTTGCTTTTGGCACCCAATACTCGAGCCGCCTCACCGATAACGGCTGTATCTCGGGCCGGAGAGAAAATAACATCTGCTGCGGTCAGCTCGCCCTCGGCAGGATGGTAACGCACGGAGGGTAACAAGGGGCGTTCCGCTACCTGCCCCGGAGCAATCAGTTGCTCTACCTGAAATATTTGTATTTCTTGAGCTGTTTTATCGGCTTTCGCGAAAGCTACTACGGTATGAGTCGTACCCAGGTCTATGCCAACTAAATAATGTGAAGTCTGCTTTTGCACGTTGAGTTTTATGATTCTAAACAAGTTCCTGTATTTTATATCACTTTCTTTGCGTAAATATACCAGGCATGTTGAATCGATCGAGCGCCGGAATACTGTAACGACTTCGCCTCGAACGAGGCGTTCCAATCTTGGCGTGTGAATTTTCGGTTAAGCGAACGCCTCCTAATCAATGATAATTACCCATATTGCTTGCAAAAGTCTATAATCAGAACAATTGACGGCAATTCCCTCAATGGGAACTTGCGTAATTTAAGTTCGATCGAAGTTGCTAGTAAATTACTTCCGATAGCCATGTGAATAGACTGATGTGCCACTTCCACCTAATTGATTCATATTCCCGCAATCAGATCCATGTTGCTGTTTCTTTTGAGGAAAAACATGCATTATGCTGAAAAATAGACAGATAATTATCCGACTGCTGACTTTGTATATTGGGGTCGTTTTAGCCGGAATCACTGTGGCACTATGGTTTATCGTTAAAGAAGAAGTGCAAACCTCGAAATATCAGGCGCGTTACCTGTCTGCCATCAGTAAACAGCTGAACTTCAAGCTGGAATCCGGCGCAAGTTCATCTATTCGTTATCCCAAAGACGGGCCCTACGATCAACGTCTGGGCTACACCCTGCTGCCGGAGGTAATTCCTCGCTTGCAGCATTATGGATACAACGTTACCGCTCAGGCATCGTCATCACCCATGATGAACGAGTTGTTCGATTATGGCCTGTACCCTATTTACCATGAAAAAACTCAGGCGGGGCTGCGCATCATAGACCCCTCCAAGCAGGTACTTTTCAGCACTATCTATCCAGCCCACGGCTATCCTAACTTTGAAGCAATTCCACCGTTGGTGCTGAACACCCTGCTCTTCATCGAAAACAGGGAGTTGCTTGATGAGGCTCGCGCCTACGTCAATCCAGCCGTTGAGTGGGATCGTCTGGGCTTTGCGGGACTGCAGTTAATGGCGAAGAAACTGGGCGCCGACATCAATGTTCCCGGCGGCAGCACCTTGGCAACACAATTGGAAAAATATCGCCATTCACCGGGTGGTTACACCAGTTCAGTGGTGGAAAAATTTCGCCAAATGGGCAGTGCATCGGTACGCGCCTATTTGCAGGGGCCTGATACGCTTGCAATGCGCAAAGAAATCGCACTCGCTTATTTGAACTCAATGCCGTTGGCCGCAAAGGCTAAATTGGGTGAAGTCCATGGTTTGGGCGATGGCTTATCGGCCTGGTTTGGCGCCGATTTTAACCAGGTCAACCGGATGCTCAGCACCGATGCACTCAAAGCAACCGAACACGTCAGCCCGCAACAGGGGCAAGCCTATCGGCAGGTTTTAAGCCTGTTATTGTCGCAACGTCGGCCTTCCTATCTGCTGGGCCCCGGCCATGAGGCCCTGCAACATCTTACCGATAAATATTTGCGCTTGTTAGCCGCCCAAGGTGTCATTTCAACTTCATTACGCGATGCCGCCTTGCATGCCCCCGCAGAGCCAATGAAGCCCGATGCCGCACCAAGCCGAACTTTTGCCGAACAAAAAACCCAGGCGGTGCTTCGAACCCGGCTGGCCAAAACGCTGGGGATGAAGTCCCACTATGAATTAGACAGACTGGATCTGACTGCCACCACGACTATCGACTACAGCACGCAACAGGCGGTTACCAATGCCTTATACCGCTTGAGCGATCCAGAAACAGCGCGTTCTGCTGGGGTGCTGGGATTCAGATTACTAAATCAAAGCAATGATCTCTCCCCTATTGTCTACAGCCTCATGTTGTTTGAACGCGGTAAATCAGGCAATCTTCTGCGTATTCAAACCGATAATTATAATCAGCCGCTTGATATCAATGAGGGCATCAAGATAGATCTGGGCTCAACCGCCAAACTCCGCACCATGGTGCATTATCTGGAACTGATTGCCGAGATCTACCAGCAGTATAAAGGCAAATCAGCCCTGGAACTCGGAAAAATCGAACTGCATCCGCGCGACTTCTTGTCTGCCTGGGTCATAGAACAACTGCGTTTGCAAAGCCAGATCGGTCTTGAAGATCTCTTGAACAAGGCCTTGGATCGGCGCTATTCGGCCAGCCCCGGGGAGAGTTTTTTCACCGGCGGCGGCGTACATACCTTTGCCAATTTCACGCGTGATGAAAACGGCAAAATCATGTCTGTACGCGATGCTTTGCGGGACTCGGTCAATCTGGTGTTCATTCGACTGATGCGTGACGTGGTCTATCACCACCTCTATAAACCGGACGGCGTAGCACGCTGGCTAGAAATCGAGGGCGATCCGCGGCGCCAGCAATACCTGGAGCGCTTTGCAGACCGCGAAGGCCGTGTGTATCTGCAGCGCTTTTACGACAGATACAAGGGCAAAACTGCAGAAGAAGCTTTAGCCATGCTTACGCAGCGGGTCACTGTAAAAGCCTCGCGCCTGGCCATGCTGTATCAGGCTGTTTACCCTGATCATGACTACTATGACCTCACCCAGTTTTTAAAAGCACGTTTGCCGGCCGCGGTCTTGGCCAAGGAAGATGTACAAGAACTGCACGAAAAATATTCGCCGGCGAAATTTGATTTGCAGGATCAGGGCTACATCACAAAAATCCATCCTCTCGAACTCTGGCTGGTAGGCTACCTGGCGAAACACCCTGATGCGACCCGCCAGGAGATTATGAATGCCAGTGCCGAACAGCGTTTGGCCGTATACCGCTGGCTGTTCAAAAGCGGCCGAAAAAATGCCCAGCACCGGCGCATTATGACCCTGCTTGAAGCCGAGGCCTTTAATGCCATTCATGCGGCATGGAAACGCGTAGGTTACCCTTTCGAGACAATTACACCTTCGTATGCAACCTCAATCGGCGCATCTGGTGATCGCCCAGCGGCCCTGGCGGAACTGATGGGTATTTTGCAGGCCGATGGACGCAGACTGCCTGTTGTCCGCTTTGACAGTCTGCACTACGCTTCGGCAACGCCGTATGAAACCCTACTCAACAAAAAGCCTGACCAAGGTCAGCAGGTTTTGGCTCCGGAAATTGCAAAAGTGGCACGCGGCGCGCTGACCAATGTGGTCGAAGCCGGCACGGCAATACGCCTTAGAGGCGCTTACACCACAGCAGATGGCAAAGCCATGACGGTAGGCGGCAAAACAGGAACCGGAGACCATCGCCGCAACATCTGGGGGGGAAGAGGACGGCTGATTGAATCGAAGTTCATCAGTCGCGCCGCTACATTTGCATTTTTTATGGGAGACCGTTTTTTTGGCGTCATCACCGCTTATGTCGAAGGGGAGGATGCCGAGCGCTATCACTTTACCAGCGCACTGCCGGTACAGATCTTAAAGTTTCTTGAACCCACTCTTTCACCGTTGCTTAAAAGAACGCCAGAAGAAGGCTTTACGCCATTACCCAAAGTGACCCTGGCAAAAAACAGTAACAATGAGACTTCGGACATACACTGAGTAGGCCCTGCCGGCTAAAGGGGCCGGCGCAATCGAAGGCATTGACCGGATTCAGGTGGTACGCTATTCGGATGTCATCTGCAATGTCATTCATGTCGACACGGCAGCAAGTCCGGAATACGCTCCCGCTGCCTGGCAATTGGGTGAAATATTTCGGTGTGGTGCCTCAACCTGGCAGGCTCTCGCGAAAAACCATCCGCCGCCCGATGTATCAAGCCACAATATTTACTCATCCCCATCAAAATTCGGCCTGTTGATCGCGGGCCACTACTTCTGCAATAAACTTGTCTTTATTTTTTCCTCGGATCAATACCAAACTCCATGCGTTTTATACACACAGCCGACTGGCATCTGGGGCGCATCTTTCATGATGTCTCCTTACTGGACGATCAGCGTCATGCGCTTGAACAACTGATCGCTGAAATTGAACAGCGAAAACCCGATGCAGTAATTATCGCCGGCGATGTCTATGACAAGGCCATTCCGCCGGAGGGTGCAATCCACTTGCTGGAAGACTTCATTCATCGTGTGGGTGGGCATTTGGGCGTTCCGATCATCATGATCAGCGGCAATCATGACAGCGGGGCAAGGCTCAGCTTCGCCTCGTCGCTTTTGGCAAAAGCCAATATCCATATTATCGGTAAAACGACTTCGGCTATGCGGCCCGTCATCCTGCATGATGAACATGGAGAAGTCTATTTTTATCCCCTGTCTTATTTATCGCCCCTGGCTGCCCGCTCGTTCTATCAGGACAGCGAAATCAAATCGCATCAGGATGTTATACAACGTCAGGTTGATGACATCCTCAAGGATCACCCGCAAGACGAACGTTCCGTGCTGATTCTGCATGAATTTGTCATCGGTGCCGAAGAAAGCGAATCGGAACGCGTGCTATCTATTGGCGGCGCATCTCATATCGAAGCCGGCATCATCAGTGCTTTTGATTATGTTGCCATGGGTCATTTGCACCGTCCACAAGCGACCGGAGTGGAACATATCCGTTATTCGGGGTCTTTACTGAAGTACAGTTTCAGTGAAGTCAGCCACAGCAAAGGCGTCACCGAAGTCGTCTTCAATGCGGCAGGATTTGAAAGGGCCGAGCATATTGCGATTAAGCCTTTACGCGATATGCGGATTATTCAAGGAAAACTGGACGACCTGCTGCAGGCAGCCAGCATCGATCCCCGCACAGACGACTTTGTTTGTGCCGAGCTGCTGGATGAGGGCGTTCTTTATGAACCGATGCGCCGCCTGAAAGAAGTCTATCCCAATGCCCTGGAAACCAGGCGCCTCATCAAGGCCAACCACGAGGGCATTAATACGGAGAAAAGCTTTCATGAATTGCACAGACAAGATATCACTGAATTATTTGACGCCTTTTACCAACATGTAACCGGCAATCCGCTCGACCAAACTCAGCAACAATTCGTCACCAGGCTCGTTGAAGAATTGAATCACAGCCATAATTAGGAAAATACCTCGATGAGACCGCACCGTCTGACTATCACCGCCTTTGGTCCTTATGCTGAAAGTCAGGTCTTTGATTTTGATAGCCTGGGCGAGCACAATTTGTTTTTAATCACCGGCGATATCGGTGCCGGTAAAACCACAATCTTTGATGCCATTTGTTGCGCCTTGTACGGCGAAACCTCCGGCGGCGAACGCAGCGTCGAAGAAATGCGCTCCCATCATTCCCTGCCGGAAACAGCCACCGAAATTTGCCTGGATTTTTCAGTCCAGGGTGAATTTTATCGTGCCTGGTTTTCGCCCAAGCAGCTGATCCCCAAAAAAAGAGGCGAAGGCTTTACCGAACAGAACGTGCAATCAGCCTTGTATAAAACCGATTTTATCGGGCAGGCCTCCGAAGCCGCCTTGTTAATAGGCGAAAGCATCAGCAAAACCCGACCGGCAATTGAAGGCCTGATCGGTTTCAACGTGAATCAATTTCGTCAGGTGGTGATGTTAGCTCAGGGCAAATTCCGGGAACTCCTGAATGCCAATTCGGCCGACCGGGAAGCTATTTTAAAGACCTTGGTGGATACGGAGTTCCTGTCCCAATTTGAACGCAAACTGAAAACGCTGGAATCCGATCTGAAACAAAAAACCGGTGCCTTGGAAGCACAGATTAAAGGCCTGCTCGACAGTGAAAATGTCGAAAATGCCGATGCCTTGTTGAGCCAGCAGCACGACGTTGAGCGGCAATGGCTTAACGCCGATCTGCAGCTGAGCGAGGCTGAAAAAGTCAGGGCGACAGCCGAAATCGCACTTAACCAGGCCAAAGCACTCAAGCAATTGTTCAGCAAAAAGGAGGGCTTGATGGTCGAACAGCAGACTCTGGCTGAACAAAAAGGCCTGATGTCCGTCATCGATGCCGCACTGAAGGAACATTCAGAAGCGGAAAAGCTGTGGCCCGAGTACTGCCTTTATCAGGAAGCCCAAAACGCATTAAAGATCGCCAATGCCAACCTGACAAAAGCGCGCGAGGAACAGGCTGCAAACGCAAAATCGGCCGAGACTGCAGCCAAAATGCTGATGCATATCGAAGCTGAAAAGCCTGCCCAGGAACAAAGAAAGCTTGAATACCATACCTTGCAACAAATCAATAAAGCCCTGGTCTCGCTGGCTGCCGACAGGAAAAATCACCGCCTGGCGCTAAGGCAATTGGAGCGCGCGCAGCAAAACTGCCTGCAAAATGAGAGCGATTTGCGTAACAAAAACGAACAGCTGGAACAAACTACGGATGCCCTGGCCGCCTTAAGCCAATGCGACACCTTATTGGTTAGCACAAAAAACAGTCTGGAAAAAAAACAGGAGCAATTCAAACTGTTAAAGCGCATCGAAGAACAGCAGACCCTGCAAATCTGCAGCGCTGAAGAAGCAGATCGATTAAACCAACGACTGCATGAGCAAGCACACCTGGTGGAATCGTTAAAGGCTAACCTGCAACAACTTGAACAGAAACGCCTGCAGGATATAGCCTCCCATTTGGCAGGCCGATTGCAGGAGGGGCAAGCTTGTGTTGTCTGCGGAAGTCTCCACCACCCTGCCCCGGCCATACGCCCCGAACATGTGCCTTCGGAAGCGAACATTGAACAGGCGGCCACGGAATTACAAAAACAGGAAAAAGCACTGCTTAAACTCCGCGAACAGCATGCTCAAACAGAAAAAAAACTGGCGGGTATAGAAAGCCTGTTGAAGGAATTGATCGGGAGTTTGGAAAACGACCCGGTCACGATCAGTCAATGCGCTGAAGCGATTCAAACATTGACGAGACAAAAACAACAAATCAAGCTGCAACTTCAGCAAAAAAACGCTATGCAGCAACAGCAAATCGAACTCAAAGCGGCGATCAAAGCCGTCGAAGCAATCCTGACAGGCGACAGACAACAACAAAATGACTATCAAACACAAGTCAGCTTGCTCGCCGGCCAGATCAATAGTCAGTTAAAAAATATTCCCGAAAATTATCAGGACAAAACCGATATCAATGCCAATATGGCCGCATTGGCGCATACCATTCAGCAGTTTGACGAGCGTTTGACCGAACTCAGCAGCGCTCATCAAAACGCGCAACAAAAACTCAATACCTCACTCGGGGCATTGAACAGTGCGCAAACACAGCAGCAATATTCAGCCAACGATTTTCAGCTTAAAGAAAACAGACTCCAGCAAGCGCTTGCCGACTCCCCTTTTGCAGATCTGGCCGCACTCAAATCGGCAAGGCTGCCGGAACACGAAGTCATCCAGAAAAAAGAGCAACTCACCTATCACCAACAAGAAACCCTGCGCATTCAGACCCAGCTCGAGGAATTATGTCCGCAATTAGCCGACAAAACTCAACCAGATCTGGGTCCCCTGGAAATCGCCTACCATGAAGCGCAAAGCCGAAAAAACAGCCTGCTTGAACAAAAAGGCCAGTTGGAACAACACCGATCAGCACTGGCCAGACTGATCCAGAAAATCGCCTCGGAAACAGAACGCCTGAACCGAGTCATGCAGGACTATCAACAGGCGAGCCACCTGTCGCAAATTGCCAATGGCAGCGGCTATCAGGGCAGTAAACTCAGCTTCAGCCGCTATTTGTTAGGCCGTTTGCTCGATGAAATTCTTGCGGCCGCCAGTACTCGACTGGATATCATGAGCGAAGGCCGCTATCAATTGATCCGTAAACGGGATCAATCCAATAAAAAATCCGCTTTCGGGCTGGACATCGAATTAATCGATGCCTACACGGGCCAAAAAAGATCGGTCAATACCTTCTCCGGCGGCGAAGGCTTTTTGGCCTCGCTCTCGCTGGCCTTGGGCTTAAGCGAGGTCGTGCAGAACAATGCCGGTGGTATCCAACTGGATACGCTGTTCATCGATGAAGGCTTCGGTTCCCTGAATGATGAAGCCCTGGAACAGGCCATCAATGTATTAACCACACTGAGCGGCGATGGCCGTCTGGTCGGTGTGATCAGCCACGTCAATGAATTGAGAGAACGCATTGATGCGCAACTGGTCGTCAGCAAAACCGCCAAAGGCAGCTCAGCCGAGTTTGTGATGTAAATGCGGTTTTAAAATATGTGACCCTGTATACAAAAGCCACAAAAACAGCGGCTTATCAATTTCTTACCAAAACGCTTGGTTTATAATCTGGCCGTAATCATTTTCTTACAGAATCGCACAACAAAATATTACAAAAAAAATATCAAATAACTAACACAAATAAACAAGGGAAAAATTGATGGCGCAAGATTTTGAAAAATTAACCCGCTATGCCAAATCCTTTAGCGGTTTGACACCTGAACTGGAAAGTTCATTAATAGAGGCCGGGGCAGAAATCAAACCGAAACTGTCGGGCATAACCGAAAACTTTTACGAACATTTATTATCAATCCCGGAGGCCAAGACTTTTCTGGAAGACCGGGTTGAAGCGTTGAAAACCACGCACAGACTGTGGCTGGAAGGCCTGTTTACCGGGCCGTACGATACAACTTATACCGAACATATGTATAAAGTGGGCGATGTTCATGTCAGGGTTAATTTACCGGTTGAATTCATGGCCGGCGCAATGACCTTGATTAATAACCGCCTGATCGAATTGGTCGTCGAGACCTTTGGCGATAACAAGGAACGCTGTGCGCAAACGCTGGTGGCCATTAGCGCCATAACCGGCATGTCGCTGATGATCATGCAGCAATCCTATCAGGAAGCCAGCCTGGCCGAAGAACTGGAAAAGTTTCTGAAGATATCCGGCATGAGTCGAACTTTGTTCACCAATTTGGCTGCGGCCTACAAATAAAAAAGGGAAATCAATATGCGTTCAGATATGCTTACGTCCATCCTGACCGATCTCAACGGTTCTTCTGCCGATATAGAAGCCAGCGGGGTCATTTCGACTGACGGATTAATGATGGCCGCCGTCCTGCCCGCTTCGCTGGATGAAGATCGAGTCGGCGCGATGAGTGCCGCGATGTTGTCGCTGGGCGACCGGACTGCCCAAGAGCTTGCCCGCGGCGACTTGGAACAAGTCTTAATCAAAGGGGAATCAGGCTATGTTCTGATGACCTATGCCGGTAAAGAAGCGGTATTGACCACGCTGGCTAAGCCCAATGCCAAACTGGGCTTGATTTTCCTGGATGTTAAAAGAGCAGCCGCCAATATCGCGGAACTGCTGTAACGGAAACACTCTCCTCAGTGGAACAATTCTTCGACAAGCCCAGGATTACTGTCGTCATGCGCTTGTCGAATTATGCATAAAACGACTTAACCTGCCGAAGGGTTAACCAGTCCCGCGATTTACGACAAGCTTCTTACAGTGCTTGACTGTAATGAAAGCCTTGATCCAAAAATACATATTTCTATCCCCGCAGTCCGGTCATGTCTTCGTTGACATCGAATCATAACCGGAAACCACATCAAATAATTCCTCGTCGATACTGCGCTGACGGATTTGATGAAAGGTCTTGTTGAGTTCATCCAGCAGCTCATCGATATTTTTTTCGGCGCGCTGCATGGCCGCCAGGCGGCTGGCGTTTTCGCCGGCCAGCGACTCGGCGCAGGCCCTGAACAGCGAAACAAAGAGGTACTCACGAATAAATGCCCGTATCGACACATCGTAATCGCCGACGGTCTCCGGCAAGTTAGCGGTCGGCCAGACGGACTTGGCATACGTGAGCCGCCAAGCGTCATCCAGCGGCAGCAGACGCACGCAAACCGGTTCATAAACAGCGCCGGGGCCTGCTTTGGGTCGATTGTGGAACAGATAAAGCGGTGTTTCATGATCCAGATTCTGGGTTTCGGTTTCGATTAGCAACTGGCCGATCAACGGCGTAATAGCCGCCACCGAATTTGGGTTATCGAACACACCGGCGACCGCCACCCCCGAGTCAAGCAACTGCGAATGAATACGTTCGCCCACCGTCCATACTATTTTTTCACCCGCTATGTCCTGCAATCGGGCGCTCGCAAATTCAACCAATAACTCATTAAACTGTCCGACCAGACCCTGATCGGTGCCGAATACAATGACGCCGGTCCGCTTGGCCAAATGATGTCGATCGGTTTCGGCATAGGCTCCCGCAACCGGTCTGAAGCAGACCGTCAATGCCAGTTCGACGGTGCGGGCATAATCCCCCAAGGAACGCACGGCTTCTTCATACTGAACGATGCTGGAAGCCGCCAGTGCCTTCATGGTCCTCACCACACTTTTAAGATCGTCAGCACCCTCTATCTTACGGCGCAAATGACTAGGCGTATCGGTCATTTTTGCAAAGGCGCCAGCGCCTTTCCGGCCAGTTCGACTATGAAATCGCGATTTGAGTCTGTCAACGGCGCGCCCGATAACAAGCTTTGGCTGAGTACATCGGGCAACGCCGATGCTGCTTCGCGAACTGCGCGCTCGGCTTCCAACATCCGCTCCAGCGGCACGGCATCGAAAAATCCATGAGTCAACGCCAGCAAAACCATGATCTGTTCGGCGACTGAAAACGTTTCAAACTCAGGCTGTTTCAGACAGGAACGGATACGGCGGCCGTGCTCGATGATCTTGCGCGTATGTTCGTCCAGGCGGGTGCCGAAACGGGCGAACGTTTCCAGTTCCTCGAACTGGGCATAAGCCAGTTTGAGATCGCCTGCGACAGTCCGATAGGCCGGCCGCTGCGCTTTGCCGCCCACCCGCGATACCGATTTGCCTACATCGACGGCCGGCAGTACGCCTAATTCGAACAGCGTCGGCGACACATAGATCTGGCCGTCGGTGATCGAAATCAGGTTGGTCGGAATATAAGCGGCCAGGTTCTGCGCTTCGGTTTCGATAATCGGCAATGCGGTCAGCGATCCACCGCCGAGCTCATCGTGCAAATGGGTCGCCCGCTCCAGCAAACGGGAATGGATATAAAAAATGTCGCCCGGAAAGGCCTCGCGCCCGGGCGGCCGCCGCAGCAACAACGAAAGTTCGCGGTAAGCGCGGGCGTGGTGGGTTAAATCGTCGTAAACAATCAGCACATCGCGTCCCTGCTCCATAAAATACTCGGCGATGCTGGTCGCCGCATAAGGGGCAATGTAAGCCAGTCCGGGCGGATCGTTGCCCTCCGTGACCACGACCAACGTATAATCCATTGCGCCTTTTTCCTGCAATGTGGCGACAACCTGAGCCACAGCGGATGAACGCTGGCCGATGGCGCAATAGATACACAGGACATTCTGGTCGTGCTGATTCAGGATCGTATCAATCGCTATCGCGGTCTTGCCGGTTTGCCGGTCGCCCAGGATCAATTCGCGCTGGCCGCGGCCTATCGGTATCAATGCATCGATCACCTTGATGCCGGTTTGCAAGGGTACGATCACCGGTGAACGGTCCATAATGGCCGGGGCTTCGCGTTCTATGGGCCGGCGTCCGCTGTAATCGAACGGTCCCTTGCCGTCCAGCACCCTTCCCAAGGGATCGATGA
>Ga0208625_100207_pt1 | contig 15453 bp, 9 predicted proteins | sample LakWasMeta8_HOW4_2_FD_183858 | JGI IMG/M metagenome (GOLD analysis project Ga0208625, IMG submission 183858) | Freshwater sediment methanotrophic microbial communities from Lake Washington under simulated oxygen tension - Sediment Metagenome... | ecosystem: Environmental > Aquatic > Freshwater >... | reverse complement strand
CGAGTATGGATTTCGCCACCCGCGATCATTATCGCCACGTCGTCGAAAACATCGCCAGAAGTACGCGGCAATCGGAAAGTGACATCGCAAGACTAGCTGTGCAGCTAGCCCACGAAAGCGCGGCCGACAAAGGTGGCAATGACCGAACGGCGCACGTGGGCTTCTACCTGATCGACAAAGGCTTGCCGCAACTTGAAAAAGCCGCGGAAGCCCGGTTGTCACTGCTTGTCGCGCTAAAAAGAATAACCTGCCGTTTTCCGTTATTCTTTTTTCTTGGCGCCATCACGGTACTGACGGCTTGTTTCACTGGTCTTTTGGTGTTGAAAAGCTATGACGATGGCTTACGCGACTGGAGACTTGGGCTCTTGGCTGTGCTCGCAACCATAGGCACTAGCCAACTGGCAGTGGCGTTGGTGAATTGGCTGGCAACCTTGTTAACGACGCCACATACCCTGCCACGCATGGACTTTTCCGACGGGATTCCAGCGCAAGCCGGCACCATGGTCGTCGTGCCCACCATGCTGACCAGCACTCAAAATATTGAAGACCTGACCGAAGCGCTGGAAGTCCGATTCCTAGCTAATCGCGATGCAAACCTGCATTTTGGCTTGTTGACTGATTTTTTGGATGCGCACACAGAAACGCTGCCATCGGATGACTCTTTATTGCTGCTGGCGAAGACCAGAATCGACGAGCTAAACGCAAAATACCCTGCGTCGGCAGGCGATACTTTCTTTCTTTTTCACCGCCCACGCCGCTGGAATCCACGAGATGACATTTGGATGGGGTACGAGCGCAAGCGCGGCAAGCTTGCCAATTTAAATGCGCTGCTGCGTGACGAAGGAGCGGACGGTTTCTCACTCATTGTTGGTAATACGGTAAACCTGTCGAAGATAAAATACGTTATCACGCTGGACACAGACACCCAGCTACCGCGCGACTCTGCCCGCCAGTTTGTCGGCACCATGGCACATCCGTTAAACCGAGCCTGTTACGACGAGACTAAACAGCGTGTGACTGAAGGCTACGGCATCTTACAGCCACGCGTCAGCGTCAGCCTATCAGGTTCAAGCCCATCAAGGTATGCGCGCTTATATGGCGGGGAACCGGGTATCGATCCTTATACCCGCGCCGTCTCCGACGTTTACCAAGATGTATTTCATGAAGGCTCATTCATTGGCAAAGGTATCTATGATGTCGATGCCTTCGAGCACGCCTTAAGCCACCGTCTTCCCGAAAACCGCATCCTGAGCCACGATCTGTTAGAAGGCTGTTATGCGCGGGCCGGACTACTCAGCGATGTGCAGTTGTATGAAGAATATCCCACACGTTACAGCGCCGATGTCAGCCGACAGCATCGCTGGATTCGCGGCGACTGGCAGCTTTTGGGATGGTTGTTGCCAAGCGTTCCCGGATTTGGTGGCCGCCGCCAAAAGAATCCATTATCAGCATTATCGCGCTGGAAACTCTTCGATAATCTTCGTCGCAGCCTGACCTCATCGGCATTAACTGCACTGTTGTTGACCGGCTGGCTGCTATGGCCATCGGCTTGGTGTTGGACCGCAGCCGTGCTGGCAATACTGCTAATTCCTTCCTTAAGCGCCGCACTCCTGGATCTGTTTCGTAAGCCTGCCGAACTGTTACTAAGACAGCACCTTGTTGCCGAAATACGTTCGCTGGGTGGGCGCTTGGCTCAAGCGGCACTGACGCTGAGCTTTCTTCCGTTTGAAGCAAGCTTCAGTCTGGACGCCATCATGCGTACAGTCTGGCGGATGTTGATTACGCGCAAACGGCTGTTGGAATGGAACCCGTCCAGCGAGGTCAATCTTTATAGCCGCAATGATCTGCTCAGCTCAATCCGTGTCATGTGGATTAGCCCACTTATTGCCATAAGCACTGGCGGCGTTCTGGCAATCATCCGACCCGAGGTGCTAATCCTGGCGGCACCTATTTTGGTGTGTTGGTGGTTTGCACCCGTCATCGCTTGGTGGATCAGTCAACCGCTCGCTCGCCGCGAGGCAAAGCTTAGTGCCGAACAACTTTTTTTCTTACGAAAAATTAGTCGTAAGACGTGGGGATATTTTGAAACCTTCGTCGGCCCGCAAGATCATTGGCTGCCACCTGATAATTATCAGGAATATCGAAATGTCGGCGTTGCTCACCGTACCTCGCCGACCAATATGGGCCTTGCATTGCTTGCGAATCTGTCCGCTTACGACTTTGGTTACCTTCACGTCGGCGGTTTGATAGAGCGGACCAAGAACACGCTGGGCACCATGGCGATGCTGGAGAAATTTCATGGCCACTTTTACAATTGGTATGACACCCATTCGCTACAACCCTTACTGCCGGTGTACGTTTCAACAGTCGACAGCGGCAACCTTGCCGGGCATTTGCTAACGTTGCGGCCTGGCTTGCTTGAACTCCCTGATCAACCTGTCTTGGGCGCACGCTGGTTTGATGGCCTACTTGATACCTTCGGAATTCTGGTCGAAGCCACTGGAGGCGTTACGCCCATCCAAATGACTCAATTTCAGGCAGATCTGAAATTCGCCTGCGGGTCTTATCCATCGTCGCTGGCAGCGGCATATGTCAGCCTGGATCGACTGGCAACCCGCGCAGAAGAGTTTGCCGATAGCCTCCATGCCGTTACCGAAACCGACGTCGATGGCTGGGGGCGGACGTTGGCCCGACAATGCCGCGCCAACTTGGACGAGTTGTTATTTCTAACACCATGGATTGAACTGCCGGCGACGCCACGTAGATTTGCTAATCTACCCAGCATCAACAAGATTCCAACACTTAAGGAACTCTCTCGACTTGACGAACAGGTCTTACCGGCCATTGACCAAGCCCTAACCGAACCCAGCACGGCCGACGAGCAACTTTGGTTAGGTCAGCTGCGGCGGCTTATTCAGGAAGCCAGCCGCCGCGGTATCGAGCGGCTTAATGAAATTGAAGAGTTGGCGCAACAGTCCGCTGATTTTGCACAAATGGACTATGAGTTTTTGTTTGATAAGCCGCGTCGCCTGCTTGCCATTGGCTACAACGTCGGCGAGCGGCAACGTGATACGGGTTATTACGATTTACTGGCGTCCGAAGCCAGGTTATGTAGTTTCGTGGCGATAGCTCAGGAACAAATACCGCAAGAAAGCTGGTTTGCGTTAGGGCGATTATTGGTAACTACTGACAACGAGACCACGCTGCTGTCTTGGAGCGGTTCCATGTTCGAATACCTGATGCCGCTGTTGGTCATGCCTACTTATGAAAATACCCTAATCGACCAAACGCAACGCGCGGTGATCAAGGGCCAAATTGACTATGGCAAACAACGCGGCGTGCCCTGGGGTATTTCTGAATCCGGCTATAACACTGTCGATGTGCATCTCAACTACCAATACCGCGCCTTTGGCGTACCTGGCTTAGGGCTTAAACGGGGCCTTGCCGAAGATTTGGTGATTGCTCCTTATGCTTCAGCACTGGCATTGATGGTCGCACCTGAAGCCGCATGCATTAATCTACAGCGACTCGCAGCTGATGGCATAGTCGGCAAATACGGTTTCTACGAAGCGGTCGATTACACACCATCAAGGCAACGCCGGGGAGAATCGAAAACCGTCATCCAATCCTTTATGGCCCATCATCAAGGCATGAGCCTATTATCGTTGGCGTATTTATTACTGGATCGCCCAATGCAACGGCGCTTCGTATCTAATCCATTATTTCAAGCAACGTTGTTATTGCTGCAGGAAAAAATCCCCAAGGCGTCGGCGTTCTATGCCCAAACCACCGAAGTGTCGGATGTATTAACAGCGGCCAGCGAACCGCAAATACCGTTGCGTGTTATCACCAACCCGAACACACCGCTACCGGAAGTACAGTTGCTGTCCAACGGCAGGTACCATGTCATGGTCACTAATGCCGGCGGCGGCTACAGTCGCTGGAAAGAGCTTGCGGTAACACGCTGGCGCGAAGACAGCACCACCGACCATTGGGGTACGTTTTGTTATATCCGCGACCTGACCACCGGTGCATTTTGGTCAACCGCACATCAACCGACGCTGAAACGCTCACAACATTACGAAGCTATTTTCTCGGAAGGCAGAGCAGAATTTCGTCGCCGCGACCATGATTTCGACACCCATACCGACATCGTGGTGTCGCCGGAAGATGATATTGAATTGCGCCGCATGCGCATCACCAACCGCGCACGCACCCGCCGAACCATTGAAGTGACCAGTTATTCCGAAGTGGTGATTGCCTCGGCGGCTTCGGACGCGCTACATCCGGCATTTAGTAACCTGTTTGTACAGACAGAAATCATCGACGAACATCAGGCGATTTTATGCTCTCGCCGTCCACGTGCGACTAATGAACAGACGCCGTGGATGTTTCATTTGCTGGCCGTCCATGAAACCGAATCTATCGGCGTCTCGTATGAAACTGACCGAGCGCAATTTATCGGGCGCGGCAACGACCTTGCTGGGCCTGCCGCCATGGTTAATGCCGGCAAGCTGTCCGGCAGCATGGGCGCGGTGCTGGATCCCATCGTGGCGATTCGCCATCGTATCTCGTTAGCGCCGGAAGCCTCGGTGACCATCGATATGGTCATGGGCATGGCGGATACACGTGCAGCCAGTCTGGAACTGATAGAAAAATACCATGATCGACGACTCGCCGATCGCGTGTTCGATCTGGCCTGGACCCATGGTCAAGTGGTACTAAGACAGCTTAATGCCTCTGAAGCAGAAGCGCAGCTTTATGGTCGTCTCGCCAATTCGGTAATCTACGCCCATTACTTAATGCGTGCCGACACCAGTGTCATCATCAGTAATCGTCGTGGGCAATCCGGTTTATGGGCGCATGCAATATCAGGTGATTTACCGATCGTGCTGCTGCAAATTAAGGATTCAAGCAATATCGACTTGGTGCGTCAGCTGGTAAAAGCCCACGCTTATTGGCGCTTAAAAGGACTGGCGGTCGATCTGGTGATTTGGAACGAAGACCGTGATGTCTACCGGCAAGTGCTGCAAGAGCAAATCATGGGCCTGATCGCTTCCGGCGTTGAAGCCAATTTAATCGATCGCCCAGGTGGCATCTTTGTGCGCCATGCCGACCAAATATCCGGCGAAGATCGCATTTTGATTCAATCAGTCGCACGCGCCATCATCAAAGACAGCCGAGGCACGCTGGCAGAACAAATCAATCGCCGCGACCCGATGGAAGTCAGAGTACCGCGCTTCAAGCCGACCCGCAGCCATCTGCCTGCTCCCTTGGTTACTAGCGAATTACCGCGCAGCGATTTGATACTGTTTAACGGACTGGGAGGCTTTACCGCCGATGGCCGCGAATACGTTATCACCCCGGCCCCCGGCCACAAAACACCGGCACCGTGGGCAAACGTATTAGCTAATCCGCACTTTGGCACCATCATTTCCGAGAGTGGCCAGTCTTACACTTGGGGTGAAAACGCCCATGAGTTCCGCCTCACTCCATGGCACAACGATCCGGTCAGCGATGCCAGCGGCGAAGCACTTTATCTTCGTGATGAAGAAAGCGGTCACCTTTGGTCACCGACACCGCTACCCTGCCCCGGCACCGGTAGTTACATCAGTCGGCATGGCTTCGGTTACAGCGTTTTCGAACATAATGAAGACGGCATCCACTCGGAACTCACGGTTTACGTCGCTATCGACGCATCGGTCAAATTCTCGGTACTTAAAATCCGCAATCAGTCTGGCCGACATCGTAAACTCTCCGCAACCGGCTATGTGGAATGGGTACTGGGCGATTTACGGCCAAAAACCACACCCTATGTGGTTACCGATTGCCCCGTTCCTGGCGGTGCGTTATTCGCCTCCAACCCTTACAACACAGAGTTTGCCGATCGCGTGGCATTTTTTGATGTCGACGATGTCACCCGTACCAAAAGTGGCGACCGTACCGAATTTATCGGCCGTAACGGCACGCTGAGCAGACCGGCCGCGATGAATCGAGCGCATCTTTCCGGCAACGTCGGTGCAGCTTTAGATCCGTGCGCTGCGTTGCAGGTGGCGTTTGAACTGGGCGCTGGTCAAGAACGCGAGGTTATCTTCAAGTTGGGGTTAGGCAGAGATATTAACGATGCCAACACCTTAGTGCAGCGCTTCCGCGGCACGACTGCGGCATTAGACGCGCTTAGATTAGCTCAGCAATACTGGTCAAACACCTTGGGAGCGGTTCAGGTAGAAACGCCCGACGAAAGTATCAATACACTATGCAACGGCTGGCTGTTGTATCAAACGCTGTCCTGCCGTATTTGGGGACGCAGCGGATACTATCAATCCGGCGGCGCCTTTGGCTTTCGTGATCAGCTGCAGGACGTAATGGCGCTGATCCATGCCGAGCCGCATCGAGTACGCGAGCAATTATTATTAGCCGCCAGTCACCAATTTACCGAGGGCGATGTGCAGCATTGGTGGCATCCGCCGTCAGATCGCGGGGTAAGAACGCATTGCTCGGATGACTATCTGTGGTTGCCGTTAGTGACCTGTCGATACATTCTGACCACGGGCGACTTTACGGTATTAGACGAACAGACCTCTTTTATAGAAGGACGCCCTGTCAATGCCGAAGAAGATTCTTACTATGACCTGCCCCGTCGCTCTGAAGAAATCGCCAGCCTTTACCAGCATTGTGTTCGTGCCATTCTTAACGGCCTTAGATTTGGTGAGCACGGCCTGCCGTTGATGGGTACCGGCGACTGGAACGACGGTATGAACTTAGTGGGCATGGGCGGTAAAGGCGAAAGTATTTGGCTGGGTTTTTTCCTTTGCGAAGTGCTCAGTCAATTTGCCGAACTTGCACGGTTGCGCGGTGATGTTGATTTTTCTGAACGTTGCCACGCCGAGCGTTATCAGCTGAGTAACAATCTTGAGCAACACGGTTGGGATGGCGACTGGTATCGCCGCGCTTACTTTGATGACGGCACGCCGCTGGGCTCGAAGAGTAATCAAGAATGCCAAATTGATTCGATTGCCCAAAGCTGGTCGGTACTCTCCGGGGTAGGTTCGGCTGAACGTACCGCCAAAGCGATGCAATCGCTGAATGACCATCTGGTCCGCCGCGAACATGGCTTGGTGCAGTTGCTCGACCCGCCATTTAATACCTCAAGCCTAGACCCCGGCTATATCAAAGGTTATGTGCCGGGCGTCCGGGAAAATGGCGGCCAATATACCCACGCGGCAATCTGGGCCACCATGGCCTTTGCACGCCAGGGCGACAACGCCAAAGCCTGGGAATTGATGACCATGATCAACCCGGTCAACCACGGCAAATCACCGGAAAGTATCGCCATCTACAAAGTGGAACCTTATGTCGTCGCTGCCGATGTTTACGCCGTTGCTCCACACACCGGTCGCGGCGGCTGGACTTGGTACACCGGCTCTGCCGGTTGGATGTACCGGTTAATCACTGAATCGCTACTAGGGATTAATCGCGAGGGCGACACCTTACGAATCGAACCGTGCTTACCTGAACACTGGCCGAATTTCAAAATGCGTTATCGCTTTAAAGACACGACTTACCATATCGCCGTCTCGCAAACGACCGGCGAACGAAGTGGCTCAAGAGTGATTCTGGATGGCGCGGAACAGCATGACGGTAAAATTCCGTTGGTCGATGATCGTGTGGAGCATCATGTTGAGGTGAACATTGTTGTAACTGTTCAGCATTAGGAATTTTCTGTGAGAGCAACGCCTATGTCGCGACCGACTAATCGCAGTGTAGGCGTCGCTTGGATTAATAACCTCAGGGCTCACAAGTTCCCTGTGGCGAAGCGCAGGGTTATTCGAGGTTCCAATCCAAGTGGCCGCTAATGACAGCGACTTCAAGGGCTGTTCAGTTTCTGCATACATCACAATCACTTTGGCCTTATGAGCATGAATGGATTTAGGTAATTGCAAATGAATTTGCTGATTTTGGTCAAAAATCAGCGGCTAATTCGATGGATTGCATGGTAATTTCCTTTTCGTCAATCGAGGACAATTACAACTCCCAATCTTCTAACAACAATCCGCTGACTCGGCTAAATTCTCGGGTGTTGTGGGTAATTAGCGTGACATCATTGGCTAATGCTATGGCGGCAATCATAAAATCATTAGCACCAATAGGTGTGCCTATTGCGCTTAACTCGCTGCGTATTTTGCCGTAAAACTTGGCTGCATTATCATCAAAAGGCAAAGATTGAAAATGGCCGCAGAAATTTTCAACTTTGAGTAGGCTAGCCTGTGAATTCTGGCTTTTCATTGCGCCATAAAGCAGCTCCGCCTTGACCACCGAACACAAGACAATTTGTTGCGGCTCGCACAATTCCAACCGTTGTTTTAGCTTGTCAGAACGCTTGTTTAGAAAGACGATGCACGCGTTGCTATCCAGTAAATAGATCATAACAGTGGGTCAATTTCATTCAACGCCGGTTGCTCTGGACGCTCTAAAGGATCGTCCACCAAACAGCCATAACTTTGATTGATAAATGCCAACCAATTTTGCTGCTCAATGGTCTGTTTGAGCCGCTGAATAATCACCACCAGCTCGACATCTTGATTGGCATATTCAGCAGGTAGCGATAAGTGCAGTTGGGCATTATTTTCGATGTGAGCGGCGAATTGTAGTGTTTTCATGGACTTATCCTATGAACAATTAATCAAGTTAAGGCGTGGTTTTGTTCGTTATGATTCCAATCAAGGTAATCTTTATAATTTTCTGACAGGTTTTCATCATTTTCCACACAGCCTATAAAGCCAGATTGCTACATGAGTTGATAGGCATTTTGCGCTGCTGTTTTTGCTGCTTTTTTTTGTGAAAATTTCATCAATAGCAAATGCGATTAACTCAGACGTATTTTTTAGAGCTTTTTCCAACGTGTGTAATTTATCTAAGTGTTGACTGTCTAGTTCGGCGGTAATTTGCATGACACTCTCCTATAAATACTGTTTCAAGATGGCTTGTTTACTGGCGGCTGCCTCGCACACTAATTCTACAAAGCCACCCGTTTAGCGATTTCAATGTCTTTGCGTAACAAGTCATTCACTAATGCTTGCAAGCTTTCTTGTTTGGACAGGCATTTTTCATTTAAGTATTGAACAGTGTCTTTATCTAAATAAATTGGAAACGCAATATCTTCAACAGGCACATAAAACTTAGCTTGTTCGGCGTTGGAAAAGTCATATTCTTCTTTCATTATGCAACCTCTTTGTAATTCTCGGCAGTCGCAAACCGATACACGGTTTTAGGTTCTATATAAATATTGCTTCCAGACATCCCCATTCGGGGTCTATACGGGCAGTATTTAATGCATCCAAGAACATGATGACCAATCAAATCCATTAAATCAGTTCCCCATTTTCAAATGTCAGCAAAAAGAGGTAAGCATTTTGCAGTGTTCAAAATGTTTGAGTTTCATTGCCTTGACTCCAAAGGGGAAATCGTGTGTTTTTTTAACTTACGCTTTTAATAACAAAGATTTTATAGATAACTCTCTTATATTCAGCAGCTTAATATCATTAGTAAACAACTCTGCATTTAAACTATGTGCAGTCGCCACAATCAGGGCATCGGGTAATTTAAGCCGATATTGGCGACGAAAAGCAATTGCGGATTGTTTGACTTTTTCAGTTAAATCAATAATCGTCACATCGTTTAAAAAAGCACGAATCTCAGCTTCATCCTCAATCTTGAGCAATGGATAAGACAATAATTCGATTTCGGTAATCACTGACACATAAAAATCAGCCAACGGCAGAGGTTCAGCTAAACGCCCCGCTAAAAAATACAGCACTGCGTTGGTATCTAAAACAATACTCATGCCCACTCATCTCGGATATTGTTTTGAAAGTCTAAAGGGTCTTGTGTCAGGGTGACTTTTCCGGCGTGGCGGTTGATGGATTGCCCCTTTCTAGGTTGTACGCTGTCATCCATATTTTCATCAACTAACACGATGACTTTAACGTGCTTGCCTTCTTGCCAATGTTGGTAAGAAACAGGCAAGTGAATCAAGCCATTTTCCAGATGCGTTTCAAATTCTATCGCTTGCATGGGTTTCTCCTATAAATACTGTTTCAAGATGGCTTGTTTTTTACTGGCTGCGGCGTCGATTATGGCTTGTGCGGCGGCGATGTTGGCTTCTTGGGCGGCTATTTCGGTGATGAGTTGTTGTTGGGTAGCAAGATCAGGAACGGGTATTTTTATTTTATTTATATCGCGTACTGGTAGCTGAGGCTGAGATGTTCCCGTTTTTAAATTCGCAATTTGCGATTGAACAAAATTTGAGCGAAGTATTTCATAAACGTAAGCTGTAACAAGATGTGTTGAGTTATTTCTGAAAATAACCATCCCTGAGTTTATGCGGATATGTTCATATTTTATTTTTTCATGAAAATAAGCAACTTTTCCTAAAGTGCCTCTAGTAGTTAAAACAATATCTTCTCTTGTTAGCTTTCCTTTTCTTAGTAACTCATCTTTTTCTTTCGTAATGAAATCACAGACACCAAATACAAATTTATTATCAATAATATTTCCGGCATTTAAAAACAAACAATAGCCTGTTACTGAAAATTCCTGCTTATTAGGGTAATTAGAACCTCTGTCGCCATCAATGATGATTAGTTCAGAATTTGCTAAAGTTATTAACTTTTCTGATTCAATAGATTTAATTTTATTCTCGATTTCTGTTCGAGCATTGCTAATACTCTGTTTGGCAGTAATTACGGATAAATTAATAGCCTCACATGCCTGCATAATTTGGTTTTGGATTTCTAAAGGTGGTATAGGGATTTGTATTTCTGCAATAGTCGGAATTGTTAATTCTATTTGCCCACTCAATCCCTGAGCCATTTGCTCTATAGCTTTAAAACCAATTTGCGCGAAACATTGAAGTGCATATTTAGATAAAATCCTTTCATTTGGTCTAAAAATCGTAATGTGGCTATCCACTACAAAATCGCCATCCAATTCAAAAAGCGTCACACGTCCAGCCGTGCCAACTCCAGTAGAATTAATTAGTAAATCACCTTTTTGCAAATTTCTTTCGTCTGATTGAAAACCATCAATAGCAAAATATTTTTCGGTAAAATCAAATTCTGTGAATCCTCTTGCCTGCCCAGATTTAATTACTTGAATACTTGAACCTCCGTATTTAGTTGATTTTCCACGCTTCAAAAGTGTATTCAGGTTCGCAATTTTCGCCAATTCCCATTTGCTTTCAATAGTGACGTTTTTCTTAATCGACAAAGTTATATGCTTATCGAAATCCTTGCGTGAAAAGTCGAGTAAATCGACAAGATGGACAACTGAAACCATTGCTTCAAGCTTTTCGGGTATTACAACTGTATTGCCTAAAAAATTGTCCTGAATTAGCCCATTAATCTTGTCTGGGGTATAGCGATTTTCGGGGTCATACAACGCAGTAGAGTGTTTGCCTTGTGCGTCAGTCGTCAACTTAATCCCTTCATTGCCTTTGGCCGCCGACCATTCGTAACCTAAAAACTGCTTCTGTTCTTTATTGTCGCTGGGGCTTTTAACCACCAGCACTTTTTGTGGATTGGTATATGCCAGCACAAAGTAAAACAGTTTGTCTTTTTCGATTTTGTGCAGATAGGCTAACAAGCGTTTAGCCAGTTCGGCCTGTTTTTGCTCCGGACTGAAATCCTTAAAGAATTTTTGCGTGGCGAGTTTTTTGATGTCGCTGGACTGATCAAAGTCTTTTTTGTAATCCTGAAATAACTCGCAGGCCAACAGTTCGGCGCAGGGTTGGCCGTTTAACAGGGTTTGGTAATGTTCAAACGCCACACTGATATGCCCGCAGTATTTTCTGATTAAGTACAGGTCTTGATAGGTGTCCAGGTTTTCATTGGGCGCGTCTTCGTCGCTGCCTTCAAACCAGTCTTCCACGCGGTTGCGGTAATGTTCTGCGGGTTCCGGCAGTTGCAGTTTGCGGCGGATAAACAGCACCACGGTGTTGGTGCCGGTTTTGCCAAAGGTGCCGCTACCGAGTTCCACCAGCGCGACAATATCAAAATACTGCAACAGGATTTCCCGGCTGCCGATGTGGGTGGCATCAGAATTGGACAGCACTGATGACGGCACGATAATCCCCGCCACGCCGCCCGGCGCTAACAGTTGTTTGGCGCGTTCGATAAAGAAGCATTGGATATTTTTGTTGTTGGCGACATCGTTAACCGTTTGGGTCAGGTTGTATTGTTCGCGTTGGTCTTCCGGCAGGGTTTCCAAAAAGCCTTCTACCGCAAACGGCGGATTCGCCACCAGGATGTTAAAGCTGCCTTTTTGCACTTTGGGGTGCTGATCCAAAGCATCATGATGCAGAATCTCGATGCCTTCCTGCCCGTACATAAACGCCGCAACTTTTGCGACTTTGGACAAACGGTATTCTTTTTCGATCCCGATAATTTCTTGAAAAAAGGCTTTAGGTTCGGTTTGTTTGTATTGACTGATAAACGGCTTGAGTTGCGCGGCCAATTCGTTCAAAAAGTGCCCCGCCCCACAAGCATAATCAATAGCTTTAGGCGCTTGAGCGCTGTCTTTGATGATGTTTTCCAGCGGTAAGGACATCAGAATAAATTTGCAAATCGGCATGGGTGTAAAAAACTGCCCTTCGGATTGTTTAATGCCTTGATCGAGAAAATACTCGAACATATCGCCTAAAAACTGGTTTTGCTCCTGGTCTTTCAGACGTAAGTCTTGCCACATCTGCACCACTTCCAGCAACACTTTGGCGTTTTGATAAAACAGGGTTTCGTTGTGGACGTCGATAAAACCAAAGTCGTTGTTGGTAAAAAATTTCAGCTGGCGGAAGTAATCTTTGATTTGCGCTTTGGTGGCGTTGCGTTTTTGCTTGACCGCCCAAAAGGCGTTGTCGATTTGATCGTTGCTGATGTACACAATATCCTGGTCTAAATAGCGTTCCATGCCGCTTTTATACAGGGCTTGCAGGCGGTCGATCAGGTCAAAAAAGGAATCGTAGGCGATGCCTTTCCAGTAAAACTTCAGGTCGGTGGTGTTTTCGGCTTCATCGACGATTTTACATAAAAACAGATTGACCAACACATCGAAGGCATTTTCCCGACCTGAGACATTGTGCTTGCGCAGGATGGTACGGAATTTATGGTATTTGCCTTCCTTGTCTTTGGCGTCAATCGAGGTGAGATCATCTAGCGTGTATTTGTCTTTGCCGATTTGATAAGGCTGAATGTTGGGCTCAAATATGCCTTGGGTGGTGAATTCTTTTTTGTAGGTTTCACTCCAGACGTTAAAGCGCTTTTTGGCATCGCCACCATCTTTAAAGGCTTTGAGGTTTTTGCCTTCTTCCAATACCTTGGGGTTGTCTTTGTGGGAAATGATATGCGAGACGTAAAATAAGTCGCCCTTGTCAGTATTGCCGGATGTATACAGGCAAAGAAACTGGGTATCAGGGATTTGTTGGGCATAGCTAAACAACTGGTCACCGTGCAATTCGGTATTTTTCCAAGCTTTGTTAAATTCATTGCCTGGGGTTTTGCATTCGATAATCAGTAAGGGGTTGTCTTGATTGTCTTTAATCAGAATGTCAGCTCTACCACCACTGGCACCGTGGCCTAGCTTCCATTTGGGTTCCAGTTCGATATGTTCGGGTTTATAGCCTTTGTCCAGCAGCCGATGCACGCACTCGAACACCACGAAATTTTCATTCGCTGAAAAATTACAGGTTTGCCGTTCGTGGATTTTTAAGCCTTGGTCTTCTGGGTAAACAAGTAAGTTTTTATCGAAATCAACTTTTAAATGAGCGTCTGAATTAACAAATTGCTTGCTGTATTGATTGCCATTTTTTTCAAAACTTAAGCTTAGTAACAGGGCTTTTAGATTGTCTTTAGTTATCATCTGGAATGCTGTTTTATGAAAATTTGACCATATTTACTGGCATCGTTTTCATCGGGTTAAAATGTTTTGTATATGATTAAGAATACTAACATGGCGGCATTGTTTACAGCAGGCGATTAGCATTTAAAGCGTATTCAACAACTCAAGCGAAAATTTTTTATCTAAAGTGACCCTTGGCAATATCAATAGCTAAACACCAGGTAAGGTTTTATGCTCTTTTGACGACTTATAATTATTTCGTAGATTCGACAAAGGAGTTCTCTCATGCTCACAAGCTTTTTATTCCTTAGCGTTTGCTTTCTGGCCTATGCCAACGGTGCCAATGACAATTTTAAAGGCGTCGCAAGTTTGTTTGGCAGCGGCACCCTCAATTACCGGTTGGCTCTGGCTTGGGCGACACTGACAACCTTAACTGGTTCGATTGCGGCGTTGTTTTTAGCGCAGACGTTACTGGTCAAATTTTCCGGCAAAGGCCTGGCACCCGATGAGCTGATTCACACCTTACCGTTCATGATTGCTGTTGCGGGTGGCGCGGGGATGACGGTGATTTTAGCAACACGTTTCGGCTTTCCAATTTCCACGACGCATGCCTTATTGGGTGCCATGGCTGGTAGTACTTTGCTTGCGACATCGGGCAACATCAATTTGTCACCCTTGCTGAATAACTTCGTTCTACCTTTGCTGCTGAGCCCCTTTGTGGCGTTGCTGTCGGCAGGGTTATTGTACCGAGCATTTAATATGTGGCCTCGCCATCGTGGTATTGATGATGCAATGTGTTTATGCGTGGAAACCGCCGACACTTTTGCGCTAGCAGGCAGCGCCAACATGACATTATCCAACGATTCGGTACTGAGCATCGATCAGCAAGCCGCCTGTGCCGAGCGACAAGCCCGCGTAATTTTAGGTGTTGAGCTTGGCCGCTTGCGTGACAGTCTGCATGTTTGCAGTGCCGGGGCTGTTTGCTTTGCGCGGGGCCTCAACGATACCCCGAAAATAGCCGCTTTATTATTACTGGCTCCCGGCTTTGATAGGCAGTGGATCATCATTACCGTAGCCTTGGCTATGTTGCTGGGTGGTGCGCTCAACTCCCGACGAGTAGCTGACACCATGAGTCTTAAAATTACCTCAATCACTGACAGCCAAGGGCTGTCGGCCAATCTGGTGACGGCGCTGCTGGTGATTTTTGCCAGTAAATTCGGCATGCCGGTGTCGACCACCCATGTCTCGGTCAGCTCTTTGTTTGGTATCGGCTTGGTCAGCGGCAAGGCCAATACTGGCGTGATGGCATCGATTGCCTTATCTTGGTTGTTGACTCTGCCATGCGCAGCTATTTGTAGCGCGGTAATCTATTACACTGCCCTTACTTTTAATTAGAAACACCCGAGGCATTTAATGACTAAAAATATCGCCGAACAGCGATTGAGCGAACAAGTATTGGCCGAGCATCGCCCCGTGCTGTTCCGTTACGCGCTATTACAATTGCGCGACCACGAATTGGCGGACGATGCGGTACAGGAAACCTTGCTGGCGGCTTGGCAAGCT
>Ga0208625_100203_pt1 | contig 15510 bp, 20 predicted proteins | sample LakWasMeta8_HOW4_2_FD_183858 | JGI IMG/M metagenome (GOLD analysis project Ga0208625, IMG submission 183858) | Freshwater sediment methanotrophic microbial communities from Lake Washington under simulated oxygen tension - Sediment Metagenome... | ecosystem: Environmental > Aquatic > Freshwater >... | reverse complement strand
ATTGGCTAATTGATAAGTGGGACTCATGCCCATTAAAGAAAATAAAAGACCAAAAGGCATGGTGTAACCCAATGCGATTCTTTGAATAACCATAACCTGCTTCGGCAGGTTTTTTTACGCACGCTCTCCCCACAAAAAAATAATACACATCATACAACCGCCCCCGAGGCGGTTTTTTTACGTCGAAAAATCCATATCAAAAAACAAATTCAAAATAATTAGGCTTAGCCTATTGACACAATGTAAGGCTTAGCCTAATATTCACCCATCGACGCAAAACACCGCTTTCGATACTTCCCCCACTTAATCGCCGGGAACGCATGCATAAGTTAGTACCGGCGATATTTTTAAGGTGAATGAATATGAATTTATTAAAACAAGGTTTGAATGTGCAGCAGCTACAAGTTAATGCTAACCGCTTAACTGATGCTGACGTAGCAAACATTAAAGCCGCCGGCCTGCGCTTGGTATGCAAGCCTGACCCGGTTAAGCCAAAGGTTTTAACTCTTAATGATTATCGCGTGATGGCTGCGCATACGAGCCCAGAGGCCGCTTAATCATGGCAACCGAAGAATTAGTGCCTGTAAATGTTTTCGGTGCAACAAAGCCGCTTATTCAGATCGATCCGAACTGGCGCGAAGGCTTTAACGAATACCAGGCTGGCTATGCAGACGCAAAAGACAAGCTTGAATATAACCGCCAGATGCTTCGCCAAATGCACGAAAGGTACTTTCCTCATGGCTAAGAACTTTTTACAAAGTTTGTTATGGGCATCGATTGTTATTTGTACATTCTTCGGCGCGATTGAGCTTCAAAAGCAGCTTACGGCAGAGCTTGATAAGCGTGCGGTGACCAGCGAGTTTAAAGGCTGGTGTGCAGTAGATTTTAAAAGCAGTAAGGCAACTGTTGATTGCCGTCATTTAAGTAAATTGGATTAGTGCATGGGATTTTTTCAGTATTACAGCTATTGCCGCAGGCATGGCGCTGGGTGATTAGAAGTTTTTGCAGGGCAATAAAGATCAATTTTTAGGAGTATTCAAATGAGTTCAACCAATGTGGCGACATTAACGCCTAAGAAAAATAACCTGATCGGGAAGTTTGCCGACAAGTTTAATGTTGATGAAAAAAAGGTAATGGACATTCTAAAGTCCACTGCATTTAAACAGCGTGACGGCAAACCACCATCAGACGATCAAATGATGGCATTGCTTATCGTTGCTGATCAATACGGTTTAAATCCATTTGTTAAAGAGATTTACGCTTATCCAGACAAATCAAATGGAATTGTCCCTGTTGTTGGGGTTGATGGCTGGTCAAGAATTATGAACGACCATAGCCAGATGGACGGTATTGAGTTTCACTACTCACCTGAAACATCGACGCACAAAGGTAAGCTGGTTCACGATTGGATTGAGTGCGTCATTACACGCAAAGACCGCAGCAAGCCTATTGTTGTGCGCGAATACTTTGATGAAGTAGTACGCAATGCTAGCTTTCCAACCCCTTGGGACACACACCCAAAACGTATGCATCGTCACAAATCAGAAATTCAGTGCGCACGTATTGCTTTCGGTTTTGCTGGCATTTATGACGAGGATGAAGCAGAGCGCATCTTGGAGCGTGACATTACGCCGCCTCAAGACAATGCTAACCCTAGCGCCAAAGCAGAGCCAGTAGTACTGGATGACGCAACATTTAAAACCATTGCTGACAAGTACCGCGAATCAGTAGCAAACGGCAAAAAAACTGTTGAAGGCTTTGTTGCTTGGATTGAATCAAAAGGCGCTTTGATGACAGATAGCCAGAAAAAAGAAGTTGCTAGCTGGGCAGTTAAAAAGCCAGATGTTGTAGAAGGTGAAGCTACAACGATAGATGATGACTTTACCAAAGCTTACGAAAAAACAGAAAGCGAGAATGCACAATGAACCGCACCGTATTGAATTTACAACAAGGATCACCCGAATGGTTGGCAGCACGCGCTAAAAGTGATGGTACAGCATCAGAAGCACCAGCAATGTTTGGAAAGTCTAAATACCAAACACGTACTGAACTGTTAGATCAGCGTAAAACAGGATTATCTAAAGCGGTTAATAGCACAACTCAAGCTATTTTTAACAAAGGTCATGAGGCAGAAGCTACCGCGCGCTTGATTGCAGAAGAGATCATTGGTGAAGAATTGTCACCCACTACCTACATGGTTGAAGTTGGCGGCCTAAAGCTGCTGGCAAGTTTAGATGGCATCACATTTGATGATGAAATTATCTTTGAGCATAAGCTTTGGAATGAATCGCTGGTACAACAAGTTTTAAAAGGTGAACTTGAAGAACATTACACCATTCAGATGGATCAAGAGCTATTAGCATCTGGTGCCAAGAAATGCTTATTCATGGTTTCAGATGGTACGCGTGATAAATGTGCATCATTGTGGTACGAAACGACGGATGGAAAAGCAACAGCATTGGTCAATGGTTGGCATCAATTTCACAAAGAACTAGAAACTCACGTACCTGCCGTTAAATTAGAAAAAGTAGAAGCAGAAACAATTAAAGCCCTTCCGGTTCCTAGTGTTGTAGTACGTGGTGAAATCACAGCCAGCAACCTAAATGAAATCACACCGCAGTTTGATACTTACCTGGAAGGCATAAAAACAGAGTTAAGCACAGATCAAGACTTTGCCGATGCAGAAGCTAACGCTAAAAACTGCCGCGAAATGGCAAAGCGCATTGAGGCCTTGCAAGAAAACATCATCGGTCAAATGGTGAGTGTTAACGAAGTCAACGGCGTGCTTGGTAACTATAAAGAAGCATTTAACAAGGTTGGCCTACGCTTAGAAAAAGCCGTTAAGGAGCAGAAAGAAACGCTCAAAACGCAAGCGATCATGAAGGCGAAGCTTGAGTATGCGGACTTTGTAACTGCATTAAACAAAGACATTTCAGTGGTGCTTTCAACACAATTGGTATGCCCTGACTTTGCAGCTGCAATCAAAGGCGTTAAGACGCTTGAATCAATGCAATCACGCATCAATAGCGCACTAGCTAACGGCAAGGTTGAGGCAACTACCCTAGCGAATGACGTTAAAGCCAAGATTGCCTACATCGAAGAATCAATCAAAGGCTATGAGCACTTATTCAAGATTGATGCAATCGTGTTTAGCAACATTGACTACATCAAGCTACACATTCAATCAGTGAAAGACGCTGAGGATGTGCGCAAGGCTAAACATGAGGCAGAAATTAAAGAGAAAGCCGAAGCAGAAGCCCGGGCAAAAATTGAAGCCGAGGCCAAGGCTAAAGAAGCTGCTGAAATTGCCGCCGCTAAAGCTAAAACCCAAGAGCAAGAACAGATTGCCAGCGCCGACAAACAGATCCCAGAAGGTGATGGAATCACTAACAACGTTATTAACGAAGCCGACTTTAATAAGGTGTTCACTGATGCTGTAACCCTTGGAACTGGCGCAATGAGTGTTTCAGTAAATGAGCAGAATGAAGTTACAACCAGCCATGTTTCAGCGGCGAAATTAACAGGCAAGCGCCCTACTGCTCAAGCAATTATTAACCTGGTAGCAACAACGTACAAGGTTGATAGCAGTACAGCACAGCGCTGGCTAGAGCAATCGTTTGGTGAGCTGAGGGCAGCGTAAGAATACCCCGTGGAGGCGTTGAGGCAATAGGTAGCCGTATGACTTATTGAGGAGCCCGAGAGTACGGCTACACAGATGTGCTTTGAATGCTGAAAATTCTGGAAGTGGTTATAGCTAAACATTCTGACAGCCGGGAAAGTACCGGCACTGAAAAAAGAACCCTTGCAAGGTTGCTAGATATGAATAGGTATCAAACTAGAAAACGGCGAAAGGTTAGTCCGTAGTAAGTATCTAGCCTGTAAACATCTTGGTGCCAGCTGAATCTGGTGATGTTTATGGAGTGGGTATTTAACAGCAGTAAATTTTAATCACAAAGGAGTATCACCATGAATAACGTACCAAGTCATAACGCAAGACCTTTCTTTGATGTAGCACGCGACATTCGCCGTGGCGCTTTTATTGATGAAATGGCCGATGCAATTCAGCAAGTAGTAGCGAGTGTTGAAGAAACAGGCAAGGCCGGCAAAGTTATTGTTGAAATTGCAGTAGCGCCAGCAAGTAAAGGTCAAGGCGCTGTAAAGGTAGCTGACAAGATCACGCTTAAATTACCTGCCCTGCCAGCTGGCGAAACAATCATGTTTGTTACACCAGATAACAACCTGGTTGCTAACGACCCAAGACAATCAACACTTGAACTGAAAACCGTTGAAGTAAAAACGCAAGAGCTTAGACAGGCTAATGCTTAATTAAATACGATCCAGATCCGTCCGAATTAAATAACACAGTAAAGGTTAATAAAAAATGAGCGACATTACAGAAGCACAAGCAGTAGCAAACCTGATTCAAAAGCCATTTGTTGAAAATGTAGAAGGCAATCCAGTTATTTTTACACCAAATGAAAATGGACAATGGACTTTTCAAGTAGCGGAAGATTTACTGCAAGCCCCATTGCGCAAAAAAGGCAATCTAACAATCCATGATGCTGATAGCTTTATCTCAGTAGTTAAAAAGCAAGGTTCAATGACCAATTCAAACATCTACCTTGATGTTGATTACGCAAAAAGCAAAGTGCAGGCTGTGGCAATCTTTAACGATCATGCAGATGGTGAAGCGGCCGGCTGGCGCGATCACCGCGCTACATTTAACCCACGCATTACAGAAGAGTGGAAGCGCTGGACTGAAATGCACAAGCAGGCATTTGACCAAGCGGCGTTTGCTCAATTCCTAGAAACCAACTTGGCAGACATTGCATCACCAGCTGGCAGCAAATTACCGACAAGTTCTGATGTGATTACTTTTGTTACCCATCTGGAAGAAACCAGAAACGTGAAATACGGCAGCGGTATTAACCTGCAAAACGGTATGGTCCAGCTGCAATTCACTGAAGAAGGCGACAGCGCGACAAAGGGCAATCTTGAACTGTTCAAAGAGTTTGCCATTGGTATTAGTCCATTTTTCGGCGGCAGCCCTTACCAAGTAAAAGCGTTTTTACGTTACCGCATTGATCGTAACAGTGGTGCGATTAAGTTTTGGTATGAACTGCAGCGTGCAGACAAGACTATTGAAGATGCTGCAAAAGAAATCATTGAAAAAATTAAAACTGAAACAGGCTTGCCAGTGGTATTTGGCATTGCATAAGTGTTTTGCGCCGCTTAACTGCTAGTACAGAGGAAAGCACAAACGATTGGCTGGCGTAACCAGCCCTATCAAGCCTGGCTGTTGGCGGCAAGCTTAAACCGTTGGTGTGTAGTTACATGGGGTAACTATTCAGCAGCCAGACTTGATAGTGAAATGCGTAGGCTGATACGCAATCATGGCGTGGAGAGCGCCACGGTGGCAACTATTCATGACTGTACTTTATGCAAGTCGCTGAACGTAGAGTGGAAACCGCATAAGCAGCCCCAGATTAACGATGCCGAGCCGGATTTACAGCACCGGCGCACTATCACCAATTTAACGAAAGGTAAAACCATGGATAACAAGCAGCAAGCATTTGAAGCATACGCATTAACCAACCCAGAAGTGAAAGCTAATCCTGATCTGCTTAAATTCTCTGATGGTAAATACACCAATACAGTTATTGAAATGCACTGGCAGACATACCAGAGAGGCCGGGCAGATGAAGCTGCAGCAGAGGTTAAAGATGGCAAAGCATAAGTCAGCAAAAGGCGGCAAACGCCGTAACCGTAAAGAGATCAGGAAGCAGAAAGGTCATGTTGTATGAGTGAATCAATTAAAGAGCGCCCTATTCTATTCAACGCGCCAATGGTGCGCGCCATTATTGATGGCACTAAGACGCAGACGCGCAGGGTTATGAAGGTGCAGCCACCGTCAGCAGAATATAAGCTTTCAACTTGTATTGATACAACTGGCAACAAGAAAGACAAAGGCCGCCAACACTGGATAACGATGCAAGGCCAGTATTCCGTTGGTGATAGCTCGCAGCCGTATTTCTCATGCCCATTTGGCTATGCTGGTGATCAGCTTTGGGTGCGCGAAAACTTTCAGCCAATTTATGCAGAAGGTTGGGATGAAGGTAGAAATCCAGATGGGTCTGGTGATCCAGTTGACTACAAAACAGGTCATGGTTACGCGCCAAGCTATCCAGCTACTGATGGAATTGAAGAGTTCTATGACGAACAAACGGAGGAAATATCATCAAGAGTATGGCCATCTATTCACATGCCTAAATGGGCTTCACGCATACAGCTTGAAATAACTGGTGTTCGCGTTGAGCGATTGAATGATATTAGCGAAGAGGATGCTACGGATGAAGGCATAACATCAGAGCAAGTAATCATTGGTGCTCATTGCGGTGGAGGAACCCATACGGAAGTTTCTGGAATCAGACACTTTTACGATGGCGGCGATGATGAGGGGTATGAATGTGCAACAGAAGCATACAAAGCCCTATGGGAATCAATCAACGGCGAAGGCTCTTGGGATGCAAACCACTGGGTGTGGGTAATTGAATTTAAGGTGATTAAACCATAAGTAAAGCAGCGTGAGCCAATTAAACCAAATTAACCAGGTGGTTTTAAGCCAGAACAGGAAATAGGATGCACGTAGATAAAATTAAACCAATTTGCCCACATTGCGATTTTGAATTTGGAACAGATGAAATGCTAAATGCAGGTGTTGATTTGTATGCTTTAGCGCCAAATGAAGAAGATGCAGAGATTATTTGTCCGTATTGTGACCAAAGTTTTGCCATAAAGGGCGGATATATTCCAACTTATACAACTGCATTTTCACATGAAGAAATTGAATATAGTTAAGGATTAACCCATGAGTAACGTACAGGGAGCATTAAAGAGTGCACTTTTTGCAATTAGATGTCACAGGACTGAAATTACACTTGATAAGAAAAGACCGAATGACTTAATTGAAGTTGATTTAGTCATATCTAAAATTGAAGCCGCCCTTGCCGAGCTAGAGAAGTGTGAGCCAGTGGCACTGCTGGCTCTAAATAACACTGTGATGAAAAGAAGGATTGAAGTGTTAGAAGATTTGCTTACCAGCGCTGCCGCTATTGCAAGCAGAAACGGTGAAGGTACACATTGGGATAGATTTACAGGCCAATTAAAAATTAACGGCATAGGCAATATAACTGCCAAAACTTTCAGAGTGTTACCAAGCGATGATGGATACACATCACCGCAGCCTCGTGAGTGGGTAGGGTTAGACGCACATCAAATAATAGAAATCAGACAGAGCATGCTTACTGATGGATGTTTAGATACGGTTGAATTTGCAGATGCAATCACAGCCAAACTCAAGCAACTAAACACGAAAGGTTAATTATGAGCGAATTATTAGAAGCATTAAAAGCGTGGACACATTGGATTTTATGCTGGTTATTCATTTTAGTTCTATTGAGCTATTTGATTTCGTTACTACCAGTAGGTTTGGACGATAGCGACCTTAACGCAAGACACCGTTCTGATATGAAAATATATACAGACTACAAAACAGGGTTGCAATATTTAGGCGCATCAAAAGGCGGATTGACACCAAGATTGAACATTGACGGAACGCATATGCGATTAAGCAAAGGACTAACCAATGACTAGATTAATAGACGCAAATGCTTTGTTAAAACAACTGAAAACTCTGTCATTCCCAATAGAGCTTGATAGCAATGTAATGATTATATTTGTGCATGATGTTGTAAGCGCTATCACCAACGCCCCCACTGTTCAGCGTGAGGGATGGGTAAGTGTAGAGGATAGGTTGCCTGAATTTATGTTGTATGCAGGCGAGCCTCTAAAAGTTAATGGTCAAGACATACCGCCATTATTTAGAAGTGAGCGAATTATGTATGTTGTCGAAGGGGTAATATTTTTGGGTAAGTTAGACAAACTTAACTCTACCATTATTCCAAGCGGAGTCACCTACTGGCAACCACTACCAGCCGCACCAACAGATAAGGAGTAATGAAGATGATACATCCAGAATTGATTATTTGGAATAAGTGTTATGGCAGCGACTTAACATTAGGAACGGTAGTTGTAATTGACGAATCGTGTGAATATTTTGAACCTGATTATGATACTGGAATGAAATTTATGGTAACTGGTTTGTGCGTTGATTCTGGTGGATTAAATATTAGCCTTAGCGACCAAGTGCCAATTTCTAAAGAAATGCACGACAGATATATTCAAGAAACTGACGGTTATCGCATAAAAGATTTAAGACCTTTTAAGGAGTAACACATGAGCGAACAAGACAAAAGTCCAATAGTAAATGTTGGAACTAGAGGGCATTGCGAACATAACGGTAAACCAGTGAATGAGAAATTAGAATTTGAGCAGATTACAAACAATAATGCATGGGTCAATAAAATTGGCATCAATTTTCAGGAAGATGAAACTGGAACATATCCATACAAGTACGATACTGCAAATTTATTATTTTCAATATTCAATGATGCGAAGGTTTATATATCTGAACTTTCAGCAGAACATATATCTGAGCTTGAGGGTGAGGTCGCGGAGTTGAAAGATGCAAAACAGGATTTGGAAAAAGAGGTTATCCATTTACAAGAGATGACTGAACCGCTCAAAGCCAGCAACAATGATTTATTAGACCTTGTTGATGAAGCGTCACGTCACTTGAGTAGTGCTAATCCATTCTGGGCTAAATTGAACGATGCGATTAAAACAACACCAGCCGAATCACTGGCGAATCATGATGATGAGGTGATTGAGAGATGTGCGAAAGCTATTGATGAAATGGTTACTGTATATACAAAGAATTGTGATAGATACAAGGATATAGAGGATAAAGAATCTACTGAAAGAAACGTAAATAAAGGTAGGGCAGCTATATCTTGTGCAGAAGTTATCCGTGCATTGAAAGTCGAACATGGCTAGGCAATTCTACGTTATATGGCCTGGCGCCAAGCGAGAAGTAAAAGGCTTTGCCATGGCATCACAGTTAGCTAGTGAATTATTCAAAAAAGGCCTTGAGCCAGAAATTAAGATCAAGTACAAACAAGATAAGCTGGAAGGATAAGAAAAATGTCAACTATTGTAAGACTGCCAGAAACTGGCTATTTAAGATTAAAACAGATTATCGGTGATAAAAAGAAAAACATACCGGCAATCATTCCGGTGAGTGCTACAACATGGTGGAATGGTTGTAAGTCTGGCCGCTACCCAAAAGGTATAGAATTAAGTTCAAATTGCACAGCATGGAAAGTCGAGGACATTAGGGATTTGATTGAGAAAATAGACAATCAAAATCTACAGAAGGCTGCATAGTGGTACGCTAAATGGTACGCCACAATAAAAAGCCGCCTGAGAGCGGCTTTCCTATTGATAATCTGGCGGAAGAGGCGTCTGCCAACATTCAGTTAAACCTCGTTCAGCGCCGTACAGTTTTTATAATTTTTTCTAATATAAAACAGCATGTTATTTTTAATGTTGTTCAACGCCGTTCAAATTGATATTATCCAATTCACACACAAACTGGTACGCTAATTGGTGCGCCAGAAATATAGGGGATTGGATTGGCACTAACAGCGCTTGAAATAAAAAATGCAAAAGAAGGATTGCATGCCGATGGGAACGGGCTTTACTTGCAGGTCAAAGAGAATCTTACCAAGTCTTGGATATTCAGATATTCATTAAATGATAAGCGCTCAAAAATGGGGCTTGGTTCACTTTCAAGCGTTTCAGCTATCGAGGCTCGTGCGCAATTACCTGAACTGCGCTCTATGGTGGCAAGAGGCATTGATCCGATTAAACACAGGCAAGAGCAAGCTGAAAAAAAATCAGCTGCTGAAGAAGCAAAAAACCATACATTCATGCCACTTGCAAAAGCATATATAGACGACCATCGCTCTAGCTGGAGAAGTGAGAAGCATGCCCAGCAATGGCTAAACACCCTTGTCACTTATGTTGATCCGGTATTTAAAACCACACCTATCGACCAGATCAATATAGACTTAGTTCTGAAAGCGCTCAAGCCAATATGGAAAGTAAAGGCGGAAACTGCCAGCCGGGTTCGTGGAAGAATTGAAACTGTACTGAGTTATGCAAAGGGATTGAAGCTTAGATCGGGAGAAAACCCAGCAGCATGGCGCGGTAACTTAGATATGCTATTGCCTGCAAATAGCAAGGTTAAACGCACAAAACACCACCCAGCGCTACCTTATGATCAAATCCCTGAGTTCATGGTAGAGCTTAGAGCAAGAACTGGCATGGCGGCAAGAGCGCTTGAGTTTTTAATATTAACCACTGCCAGGTCAGGCTCTATTCGCATGGCAGAGTGGGCTGAGATTGATTTCAACAAGGAGCTTTGGAATATACCAGCCGATCACATGAAAGGCCATAAGGCTTTTACAATCCCGTTGTCTAAAGCCGCAATCGATTTATTGAAGGCGTTACCACGCATGGCGGACACTAATTTGGTATTCCCAAGTCCACGCAATAATCGCCAGTTATCAGATGCTACATTATGCAAAGTAATTGTGCTGATGAATGTCGCACGTGAAAAACAAGAGATACCTAAATGGATAGATCCAAACTACAATAAAGAAGTAGTGGCACATGGATTCCGTTCTACATTCCGTGATTGGGGCGCTGATAGTACAACATACTCGAATGAAATGCTTGAGGTAGCTTTGGCTCATGCAGTCAGCGATAGAACCGAAGCCGCTTACCGCCGTGGCGATATGCTAGTTAAGCGTCAGCAATTAATGGAAGATTGGGCACACTACTGCGAAATGAAAACTGATAACGTAGTTTCTATTAAAAAGGCAGTAAGTGCGCAATAAATTTTTTATGCAAATAAATAGCCAATGAGCTTATTATATCGCATGGATAAAATATTCTTGCTCACTGGCTGGGTGGTTTTAGCTGCTTTTGCTTTGTACTCTATTGGTAAGTCATTCAGGAAAGTTAATTTTAGCTGACTTGCCTCTGTATTTTATTGCTGCCCTATCAAAAGCTTTTGCGGCCTCTATTGGACATTCATAAGACCCAAGATCAATCACTTCTTTCTCCCCGTTTTTAGTTACAGTAATTGCCGCTCTGTATCTAATGGATTTCATTTTTTTATTTTGATTTACCCTTACACCTCGATAACCTGTTTTATTCCTAAGCGAATGTATTTTTACCTTTTCAATTTTTGTATCTTTTTTCCAAGACAATCCGCGTTTGATTTGGCTTATTTTGGCTAATGAAATTTTGTGCTGTCTAGATAATTCTTGATACGTAATATGTGAAGCAAGTATTGATTTTACTTTGCTTTTAGAAAGTTTAGCCTGGCTATTATGAACGCCGAATGGCATTCGGTTTTTATTTGTAGCATCAGACATATTGTCTGTTGCAGTGCCTAGAAACAAGTGGTCTGGGTTTACATTATTTTTACCAAGCGATTCATATTTGTGGCACACAAACAGATCATCTTGAATTTCACCATTCACCAATTCAAAAGCAAATCTATGTGCTGAAACAGTTTTGCCTTTATACCAAAATGCGCCATAACCGCTGCCGGTAATCCCGCCGCACCATATCCATGCGCCTGTATTTTTATCAATAACAATGAATTTTATAAATCGATTGATAGTTTCAACGTCAATATGCGTTGAGAATCTGCTAATATCTATTTCAGCCATAGTTCCCTCCCATTAGGTAATTAAGGTTAGCTACGCATTTGAGGTGCAAACTCTTATGCGTAGCGTTTATTCAATGTATGTTATCAATGTAATACCAAGTGTAAGCTCCGACTGAAAACAATAGGACTAGAAATATAACTAGCCAATGTTCTATTGTTTTCCATATCTGCCAAGGTGTTTTCATTTTTCTATCTTATCACTAAAAAGCTTAATATACTTATCATAAATTTCGGCTTCTTCTACTTCTAACTTTTGCATTAAAACTTGCTTTTCTTTTAAACTTAATTCCTCATCTTGTTTAATTTTAGCTATGGCATTTCGCTTTGCATTTGCCATCTTTAGCAAACGATCAGATGCTTTTGACATTTTAGCCAGAGCGCCTTTGCGTTCCCTTAAATCAATTACAGCATCCGCATCCCTATCTTTCATAGCAGCAGAAAGTTGCTCTCTGGCTACATCGGCTTCATTTTTAATTTCCCAAAACTTTGATCTTGCATCACTAACACCGCTAGTGCGTACAAATCTACGAGCAATAGGAATGTTTCTTGGGTCTTGCGGTGCGACACCTTGTGCTGCAGATGCCAAAATATCTGTTGAATCAACTACGAATTGACCGGCGCCACCAGTTAATGATCTAACCCAAAACTTTAATGTTTCCGGTGATACATCAACAAAGCCAGCCTCATATTTAGATCCACCTGTTAACGCATTCAATTTACTTGATACGCCATCATACAAACTTCCTACTGTGCCGCGATTCATAAGCTGAGAATCAGGCGTTGATTCTTTCCAGCGTTTAGGTGTGATTGACCGGCCAAATCCATCTTCATTTACGCCTGGTGCGAGCACCATTTTTACAGAAGTTGGCAGACCTTGGAATAATCCGTTTTGCCCTTCCACTAAATTGCCAACTGGTGAGAAGTTTTCAAATACACTTGATACTAACCTAATGCCAAGCTTATCAAAATCAGCTCCTTTTTGCGTTGCATCGGCCATCACATTTCCAAGCGCCCAAAACACACGATAGCCATAAGGTAAGGTTAAAGTAAATTGGATACCCATCATATTAATTACGATGTTTCCATCTTTAATATAATCAGGAGTTTTCTTCCATTTCTCTTTATCTTCATCATCACCACTTAAAGCCATCATAGCAATCGTAAATCCAGCAAGTGCCATAGAGCCAGCAAGCGCTTGTGCTTGGCGTTTATGTGGTGAGTTTGTTAAAGCCTCATAGATTAAATGCGTACCTTGCACCGATGGATTAAAGAACAGGTATAGTGCCCCAGCAGCGTTAGATTGCTCGCCTTTGCGGTTGAAATTCATTAGGTTTTTAGCTTGAGCCGCTGCTTTAAGTTTACTTGTTCCGCTATCGCGTAGCGTTTTATAAGTCGCCACACGCAATGCGTTTTCTGTGATTGCGTTTAAGCTTTCCATTAACTTTAAGAAGTGTCCAATTACTGGTATTTTTTTAAATCCAGCCACGCCAGCTTTAAGTGCCGCCATCGTGTGCGCTGATTTTTTATTTCTACCTTTACTAATCATGCTTTCATAAGTTGATTTATAGGTCTGCAGCGCACCTTGATATTCGTTATATGATGCTTGAATATCATTACCAATACGCTCTAAATCAGAGAGATAGGCCGCGCCAGTAGATCCGCCATTAGCACGATACTCATTGACTAAATCAGATGATTTTTTATCTTTGAAATATTTAACAAGCTCTTTAACAGCAAGTGGGTAATTGGCAAATATCTTTCCAGTCATTGCAATTCCTTCATTGCCAGTTAATGTGATTGCACCTTGTATTGCGTCGCGGATCGGATTAGTGAAAATAAAGTCTGGGCTATATCCGGTGTAAGCTTTTGATAACCAATTATTCACTTCTCTACCTGCGGATAATATGGTGTTCAAATGTTCAACGCCCATGTTTTTATATTCGCGTGCTGCAATCTCATCATTAATTTGCAAGCGCACTGCATGACCTGCTACATACACGGTCACCTCATTATCTGCAAGTTGTGGCGATGCTTGCAGCATCACCCTTACAGGGTCTTGTGTTGTTTCAATAGAAAAATCTGATCGTGTTCTACCTAATGCAGATTGCGCTTGTATATATAGACTTGCTTCTTTAGAGGTGTCAAACGAGGCAATGTCCAAACCTTGGTAAGCAACAATATAAGCAGTTTCACCTTTTTTTAATACCTTGCGTTTAACAGGCTTATCAATGGTGATAATGTTGTCGTTCTGCACTTCCAGTGCAAACTTAATTAAGAACCGGCCAACTCTATTTTTTTCATCTAAAGTAATTGCAGTTTCATGATCGCGCAAAATGTTTTCAATAATAGCTTCGTCGCGCAAGCCGTGGCCTAAGCGCATTTTGTTTTTATCTCTAACATTTAAACCTTTGCCTGTGCCTGTGCCTTGTTTTAAACCACTTTCATCATTACCCTTAACTGGTATATAAACATCATAGGTTTCTTCCCATGCCCTTGCCATTTCTTCTGTAAGAAGGCCAGCATCAAGCTTGATCTGTTTTGTTGTTTCAGTAATGGAGCGCCATTCATTGGCTATTTCCTTTAACTGTGCAAAGTATGGTAGTGATCTAAAATCATCCATAGCGGCTTTAGCGTCAGCATCAGAGACACCGTAAGCAGTTGCATCAGAAGTGCCTTGCAGCTCCCTTGCACGTTTGTTAGCCTCTGGCGCGTGCTGTACTTTTAAAAATCCACCTATTTCTTCCATGCTGATATTTGCATCTTGGGTTTTTTTAACGAGAGGCTCAACTTGGTTTTCTCTAAAATCTTCTTTACGAGTAGAGATTCGACCGCTAATCAATGTTTCTGCTAAATAAACGTCTGCTGCTTCGCTTAAATCAACGCCTTGTGACTTAACCCAATCTTGCAAAACTTTAAAGCGATTAAATTTATCTTGAATAACACGCTGTCCAGCCTGAGCATTGGTTTCTTCTGGTGGGGTTAGGCGTGATTGCGCTGGGCTTGGTGTGCTGCGCGAGTAGAACGTGCCTTTTAGGCTGTCTGCCAGTCCGCGATTCTGTAGCTCGCGCACATACGAACCCAATACCTCATTCCGTATTTCGCTGCTCTGTTCGCGTAAAAAGGTATTGAAGAGAGCTGCTCTCTTTGCCGTGCGGATTCCTGCGCGATAAGAACCGCGTGTTTTGGATGGCAACTCGTGAACATCTTGAACACTTCCAGCAACATCTCCTTGTCCACTGACGCTAGTTGCTCGTCCGTAATACCCGGACAGCAAGTCCTTAAAGTCTGTGTCAGTATATGGCTGTCCACTGACGGTTTCAAATTGCTGTGTTGTTGGGTTGAAGATAACATTTTTAAGCTCGGGTAAATTATCAATAGCACCTTTGTAAACAGTATAGATAAGCTCTTTGATATTGTTTACATCATTGTCAGCAATCCAGTTGATAGGTCGTACTGACTTACCAAACTCTGCATTGCCCTGGCTTTCATAATACTCTGCCGGAATCTCTTGTGCAAGGTGCGGTGCAATATGCTTTGTAGTGCCATATTTCAATGCGCTAGACAGCATGCTTTCTGCCCGGCGGTAAAATGCTTTTTCTGACAATCCCAATGGGTCGCCAATGAAAACTTTATCATTATTGATCGCGTAATCAGCTGCCAAAGAATAAATACGGCTACCAAAGTCGCCGCCAGATTGAAGGCGTGAAACATTGATCCAGACTTCATTGCCTTTTTCATAGATCACCGCTGATCTGTACTTGGCATCTGGCAGGAATACTTCCCATGCTTTTTCCGCGCCATCCAGC
>Ga0208625_100202_pt1 | contig 15517 bp, 14 predicted proteins | sample LakWasMeta8_HOW4_2_FD_183858 | JGI IMG/M metagenome (GOLD analysis project Ga0208625, IMG submission 183858) | Freshwater sediment methanotrophic microbial communities from Lake Washington under simulated oxygen tension - Sediment Metagenome... | ecosystem: Environmental > Aquatic > Freshwater >... | reverse complement strand
TGTTCTGCACAATCGATTGCACGATACGAATCACCCGATCCGACAACTTCAACGGGTCTTCCGAGACATAGCTTTGACCGTCATTTTTCAGGCTGTAATTCAACATCTCGGCCATTTTTTCCGGCGCAGCCACCCGATAGGTCACTTGGCCTTGCACGGTCACCGACTGAAAGTCTGCCGTCAATAGCTTGAAAATAAACGGTGCTTCCTGAGCGTTGACCGGTACCGCTGCAATCGAAGCTGTGGCAACGTTATAAAAAAAGCTTAAGCCTTTGCCGGTTTTCCTAACCTTGCCGTTGACAGTTTTGATGACGAAGGTTGAAGAATCTGCTTTGAAGTATTTAATGCCTAACATGGTATCTCTCCTATTTATGTCTATAAGTCACTTAAGGCTAATAGTGACTTATAGACACCTAACTGTCAAGCATAAAAGTGACAAAAAGACACAAATATTTGAGACAATACTGACTCCTCACCCAGCCATGAAGACAGGCCCATACAATGGACGAAAAACAGTTTTTAGCCGAATACGATAAACGCCAATATGACAGCCCGTTGGTGACCGTCGATGCGGTGATGTTTACCTATCATGAAGAATGCTTAAAAGTGTTGTTGGTAGAGCGCTCGAATCATCCTGATCAAGGCAAATGGGGCTTGCCGGGTGGCTTTGTCGACCTGGAACGGGATAGCACCCTGGAAGATACGGTGCGGCGCAAGCTGAAAGAAAAGACCGGTATCGAACCGCCCTATCTGGAACAACTACAAAGCATAGGCAATGCTAAGCGCGATAAGCGTGGCTGGTCGGTAACAATTGCCTATACCGCGTTGATGGCTTACCAGAGCTGCGAAGCGCATATCGCCACCGTCACCGATGCGCAATGGCTGGCGTTAGATATGGTCAATCAAATGGATTTAGCTTTCGATCATCAGGCGATCATCGGCTTGGCGCGGGAGCGCATGCGGCAAAAGGCCCTGTATTCGATCGTGCCCGCTTACGCCCTGCCGGAAGCATTCACCCTGCCGGAACTCCAACATTTACATGAAGTGTTAATCGGCAAAAGCTTGCAGAAAAAATCCTTTCGTCGCCGTATCGAGCAGGCGGAATTGTTGATAGATACCGGAGAAAAACGCTCGGAAGGCGGCCGCCCCGCCGTACTATACAGAATGAAACAAGCCTCCGGTGTTTATACCTTTGTGCGTAATTTGGAAGATTAAGTATCTACGAGCTAATACGGCACTTAAGCAAGCCGCTCAACTGAAATTGGGTAGGCAGCGCTGCCCGTTTTCTATCGTCTTTTTGGCAATTTCAGTAAGCGCCTCATGCGTAAAAAAGGCCTGGTGCCCGGTAATTAACACATTCGGGAAAATAAGTAGCCGCGCAAATACATCATCGCGAATCACCGAATTAGAAAGATCGCGGAAAAATAGACTGTCCTCTTCTTCATACACATCTAGCCCAAGACTACCAATCACACCGGACTTTAAGCCGAATCACCGCGCGAGTGTCGATCACCGCACCGCGGCTGATATTGAGTAACATAACACCATGTTTCATCAACTTAATGGCATTATCATCAATCAAATGCTGTGTTTGCTGTGTTTGCTGTGTTTGCGGGCAGTGCATACTAATAATATCGCTGCTCCCCAGCAATTCGGGCAAGGTTATATAGTGTGCGCCCGCTGCAACACACTCAGGGTTGGGTAAGGATCATGCGCCAAAACGTTACAACCAAAGCCTCATAATGCGAATAAAACACAGGCCAATTTTACCTGTGCCGACCACACCCAATACATGGAAATGGACAAAGCAATTAGCGCCACACTAACCAATCAAGATGTTCTTTAATCATGCCAATTCCATAAGGTTTAGCTTTAGAAGATGTCTATTATCAAAGCTGCACCAAATAAGCATTTTCTTCGCCGCTTCAAACCGCAAAGCTTTGATTTTTAATAGAAATTTGGTCGGCATAGCAAGCGTAATCCTTGATAAATTGACGGTTAAATCATCTTACCGGCTTAAGCTTTCGTAAACCTTTCAACGAATAATTGAATTTGGTCGGTGTGGTGGCGAGGATTGGCACCAAGATTTTGAGTATTAAGCTAATCGTAACTCACTAATGTATTTAAGGTATTCGTCATCGGTCTGGTTGATAATCTCCCAGGCTCTCTTATATGCCCCGCCGGGTAATTGCCCATCAACAGTAATAACTTCCTTAAGCTCTTCAATTAACCCCAACTGCAAATAGACGGCTTTTTCCAGCGCCAACAGATGCAGATGATTTAATACCCGCTTATTTTCGTCCTGATGCTCAGACAGTAAAATTGATTCCGATGGCAAGTGCTCATCCAAAAATTTATGCAGAATTTCGTGGAACAGTACGCTGACTTTATATTGCAGTGATACAGGTGTCGCAGTAAAGCTCGCAAGGGCATAGCGCATATTTACCACTGCCCCCAGAAATGAATCAGACGGCACATCGCAAAGCGTCAGATGCGCACTAATTTGCGCCTGAGAAAATGCTTTGCCGGTAATCTTTTCGACCTCCGTTAATAGTTTCGGACCGAGTGCTTGCCACTGCCGCTCAAAGTCAGGCATGCGGTTTTTTAAATCCGCTTGCCACTCTTCCTTAATCTCAGAGCCACGAAATACACTGCAAATGTAATCGGCGGACTCGCTATAGGATATTTCAACAGCAGGTGCAGCAGCTTTGGCTGCACTCACGTAAAACAGTAATGTTAATGCAAGTAATGATTTCATTTATGTAGATTGGATTTTGTATGTAATTGCTGGAATGGGTTGATCTTAATCAACTACGTTGCCAAGTCGCTCCCAACGTATGCCTGCTTGTGGCTGCTTTGAAAACCATATTTGCCGCGCTTTGCCGACGATGTCAGAAAGCGGTACGGTGCCGAACACACGCGAGTCGGTACTCGTGTTGCGATTGTCGCCCAATACAAATGCCTGCCCCGGTGGTATGGTTATATCGACATCAGTAGATTGCTTATCGGTGTTTGTCCACTGTACCTGCCATTGCTGGTCTTCGATGGCTTCGTTGACCAGAATGCCCGACGCGCTTGCCTCTTCATTTAACGTTAAAGGCTTATCGTTAACCCGGACGGCATGCCCTGAAATATGCACTCGATCGCCGGGCAGCGCGATAACGCGCTTGATGTAGTTGAGGGTACGGTTATTGGGATAGACGAAAATTGCGATGTCACCTCGCTTAACCGCCCCTTTGCAGCCGGGACAGTTGTAGCGCATGTCGGCGAACAACACATCACCTTTCAGAATGCCGGGTTCCATGCTGTTTGAGGGAATATAGAAGGATTGGGCTTGATGTGCTCTGACGTAATCGACCAGGAACAGTTGCGCCAACCAAGCCAGCAGCAAGACTACGGCATAGACACCGCTAATCTGCCATCCGGATTGCACATAGTCTTGTTTACGCCGGGCCGTGCGCCATGCGTCAATCATGCCGAAGAGCCAGATTGACAGCGTCACCGCCAAACTAATTACTAATGCAGGCAGCATCAAGCCATTGGATAAATACAGAGCAATGAACACTAAGCCCGGAATGCTGAGCACAGCAAAAGTAATAAACAACCAGATCGCTTTATTCGCTTCGCCGTTGTATAGCTGACCAAAACCCGGCAGCACAAAGGACATCGTCAATGCCAGCCAGGGTTTGCGGGGATGGTTTAGGGGTTGCATAACTAATCTCCTTAAGTTGTTTTTAATAAGCGACGGTGGCTGTCCAGATGCCAAAAATAAATGAAAATAATTCGATAATGCCTACTGTCACAGCGCCGATCATGGCCAGCGATTCCAGTCGGTCTCGCCAAACTTGCCGGGGCGCTGGCTGCGGCAATCGATTAATTTCAAGCATCACGCGTTCGGTAAAGTCATCAGCTACTTGCAGCAAGCCCGATGCCAGCAAATTATCCAAATCTTTATTCATCATGTTTCTCCAATAGTTGACGCAGGCGTTGCTTGGCTCGGTGCAAACGGACTTTAATCGCGCCGGTACTGCAGCCTTCAATACGGGCAATGGCTGCCAGATCCAGTTCCTGAAAATAAGCTAACGCGAGAGCGCTGCGGTCTGTCACGGGTAAAGCGTACAGGGCGGCTAGAAGGTGTTGTCGTTGTTGGTTTTGATTAAGCGCATCAGCAGGTTGCATGCTGTCACAAACGAAATCCGGTAAGCTTTCATCGCTTGCCACTTCGCGTTTGTTGGACGCCCGTTCGAGTTCATGCAAGGCAAGATTGCGGGCAATGGTAAACAGCCAGGTGGAAAATTCGGCGCGCATAGGGTCGTAATCGTTCAGCCGTTTCCAGGCGCGCAGGAAAGTCTCTTGGGCAATATCCTCAGCCAACCCCTGACTAAGTCCCATGCGGCCCAAGTAACCAAACAAAGGCTGCTGGAATTGTTGAACCACCAGGGCAAAGGCCGAACGGTCTCCATTTTCAATGCGTTTTAGAATAGCGTTAATGTCCACATGACGATTCCGTGTTGGGTTGTGGAGTTATACCGGTGACTCGGCAAAAGGTTACAGAGATTGTTGTCGTGATGGTTGCAGGTTAGTTTGAAAGCTTGGCTGAATGGGAGGAATCGGAAGTCGCAGGCTGCCAATTACCCCAGACTTTAAGCTCGAACACTTCCGATGAGTTGGCGCATCTGTGATTAGGCAAGGTGCGCTACCGGTTTGTATTGAATGAAGATTTTGTATGATTAGAAGCGGGGATTGGCAATGGATGGTTTTGATATAGCCCTCAGGCCAGACCCTGAATGTGTAGGAGGTGCATCGGTCGCGATTGATGCGCTTCACGGTGTTCAGCACATCCTACGGTCCTATTGGATACACTCGGGGTAACCTTGCCATCTGTTCTGACTGAAATTAATGGATAGAACAGTAAATAGAGTAGCAGAAATTTAAGTTTACTCTGCCCCCCAGTTATTCAAACCGCCAACGGGCGGCGCGTCCCTTTGACCGACTTGTTAGCGTATGATTAGCCCAGTTGTTTTCTACGGCCCGCATAAAAAAGCTTTAGGTGGTTTTACTGCTACCGTATCGGCAAGCTCGATATTCTTAGGTAATTTTGGTAATGCTGTAAAAATCTTGCTTTTATCCTTTTCTAAATCTCTGTGCAATTCTAATGTCTTATCCTTAGAGTAAACAAATGTGCCAATATAGATAACCTTACTCTTGGGTACAAAAAACGCGATAGATGGCTCGATTTCTGGCCAATCGAATGCACCATGAACGTAATAACCTGCTGGTACATCAAACGCAAAGTATTGAGGCATGGGAGTATCAACTGAAACTAAAGCATTAGCTTGATTATAGCGCCAGCAGTTTCCGGTAATTTCTTGTTTTTCAATATTGTATTCGTCAAGAGAAATTCCGAATGTCCTGTACTTCGGGTGGACATCGGTTAGGCGCCAGCGACCTTCAGCGCCAACGTCAACTCCATACACAACTGTTGCTCGGCTTAAAAACGGTGTTGCCCCTTCTTGCAAGGGTTCTACGCTGTTAAGAAGCAAGCAACTCTGTAAAGGCAGGGCTATTGCAACGACAATTAAGTTGTATAAGTGCTTATACATGGCAAATTCTGCTAACGTAGAAATAACGGGGCGCGGCGGAGAGAATGAAGATTAAGCATAGATTATGTCCGCGTTCCCGTTGATTGTTATGTTAGGTTTTGAATTAGTGCCTGCGTTGGGCGTTACACCAACGCAGGACTTTTAAAGGTGACGGACTATGTATGCGACAGCCATTATAAACCCTGACAGAGCTGTAATGATTTTAGCAACATCTACCGACACCTTGATTGCGATTTGTACCTTCATGGGAGATTCCATTCTGGTGCAGTCTCGCAGCGCTGCAAGACCGCGTAGAACCCGTGGCCGTGCTTTGGTAGTTACGAAGAGCCAACACTTACGCGGTGGTTTCTTGGCTACCTAACGACGTGTGTGCCCACACGCCGGGGATTACCTCTGCCGAAATGAATAATTTCAAATGGACAGAGGTTCCCGCTTTTTTATACCTAACTATTGATTATCAAGCAAATCTGCCCAGACAAGTCGATATTACCCGCCTTTTCGGGCACGTTTGCTTTGATAATTAGAAAACCGCGCAAGTTGCCTCGATAACTTGATATTAGCCGTAAAATCAGGCGAATTTGGCTGCATATTTAATTTGCGCCTCACTTAAAGCCGGTAATATTCCTATGTCAAGCAAGCGCGAGCCAAAGGGTATGCACCGTATACCTTTTACAGCTTTAGAATAGCAATAATGTTTAGAAATGGCACGCAGTACCCTCTGGGGCATAAATGCGTAGCCTACTTTTGTAAGCAGTCACTTCAGATTTACTTTCAAGTTTCAGGATAGTCTCCTCACTTAGCGCGTTGCTTGGACTATCAATCCAACCGATTTTCAATAATCAACAACCACGGCCTAGCGCTGGTAAATTGTAGGTAGCCTTCGGGCGATAAGGTCAGGATGGTTTTTGAGACGGAATTGCGGACATTGCCGCCGATGGCTTGCAAGGTTTGGCCTGTGGTTTCCACGACTATATCGCAATGCAGCTTTGCCTTGAGTGAGTCCGGGAGCTCGTCTATCGCTTCTGTGGGCGCGTCTTCACCCCGGTTGGCGCAGATCAAATCTCCCGGTTTAGGTTTGTATTCCTGAATGGTATGGGGGATCAGGGGCGCGCCAGGGTTGTGGGCATTGGCAAGAAAATGATTTAGGTAAGATTGGTGGGCAATGGCCCGTGGAAACAGGGTTTCTGAGACGCCGGCTGCCTGCATAATCCAACCGATGAAGGCGGCGGACCAAGGCTGGTTGCAGTCGTTGCCCGACAGCCAGTACTCGCCGACCGCACTCCAATACTGGTTGATCCGGTCGCTGTGACTGGCATCGGCATCCTCCCAAATCCCGACATGGGGAATGCTCTCCTCGTCGCCGTTGATCACGACTTTCTGCCGGCCGAAGAATATCCATTCATCCTTTGCGGCGGTCACGATCTTAACTTTCAGAGAATCCCCAGGACGTGATACCAAGCTGTCGGCACCGGATTGTTTCTGCGGTGTCGAGCTGCACGCGGCTAAGGCAAGAAACAAAAGGGTAAGCAGAGGTTTCACTATCATTATCGACGCTTGGATATTGTCAGAAATTAAATTCAGCTGGCGACATAAGCACCCTGAGGATTAAGGCTTAGCAGCTTACTTCATCGTGTTGGCCGTCGAGCATCGCGGAACCAAGTCCGGTATTGCTCCATTTTAGCCCGCTGTTCCGCTGGCGCGTGGCGGCGGCAGGTGGCATATTCTTCCGTATCCGGCTGCGCGCCCCAGCGTATTTCGGGGCAGTCGTTGGGATTATAAGTCATTTCATAGGCGGGCTTGCGTGCCAGCACTTCGGCTATGGAAAGCTTCCACGGACTGCCGTCTGTGCGCGTATAGCGGATGCTGCGTTCTTGAATACGCTTGACGTGGTATTGCTCGATTTCGGCCTTGGCCTGTTCCGGGCTGCTGCCGTTCATCACGAACAATTCGGGATGCCGCACGATCTTCTCGGGCAAACCATTCAGCACGTTGATGGCGATGATCAGTCGCATGTCACGGGAGGGCGTGGAGTAATCTTCCCAGGGGCCGATGGTCTGAAAAATCGCCGCGCCGCTTGGCATGGGGATAACGCTGCCGGGGCTGTTGTGGAAATACGCCTCGCCGTTGTCAACTGAGCTCACGCGGGTCTCGATTTGCTCCACCAAGGCATCCAGGGTGGCTTCATAAGCTTGCTTGGGATCAAGGCCGCGTGGATTGATGAGCTTGGCCAGCCTGGCGTAGAAATCGTCGGGCGAAAGCTGATTCTGCTCCAAGGAAAAAGAGACGAAGCCGGGATGATCGACTAATTCATCATTAGACAGCAGCCGCCATCCGCCCGAAGCAGAGCGGGCCAAGGGCCGGAACGCCTTGAAACCCGGTCCGGCGCTGGCAACATTGTCGAACAAAAAAGTGCCTTCCCAAAAACGCTTACGGCTGACCGAATTGTCCGGCTGAGCATCGACGGCCAACAAGCTACCAGGACGCTCCGCCGTCTGCGGCACCCATTCGACCAACACCATCACATGCCCGTAAGGATCGGCATAGACCGTGCCCGGCCAGAGCGTTTCACGGCTAAGAGGAATGGGATACAAATCGGTGGCCTCGTCCTCAAGCCCGGTCCGCGCCGAGCCCGAATGGACGGCATCCGCCAACTGTCTGCTGACATTTTTGAAACTGGCCTGAGAGCTGATGCCGTTAGTGAATTCAGTGTTGATGGTGGCGGCGCCACAACGCGGCGGCGAGTTGGCCGAGCCACGACTGCAGGCACGAAAAGCAATTGGCAGGCCGACCTTCCAAGCAAAATAAGCTCGCAAGGTGTAGGGCAGGTCGGCGCAATCGGGGGTGAGCGGCAGGTTTTTATCTTCGTTGAGGCCAAGATAATTGTGCAGGAAATTGCGCTCGGTGTTGCGCAACACCGGCTCCAGGGACGGGAAACTGAGGTTTTCCTCAGGCGACGCACCAAACAATTCTTCAATCCAAGCCGAATAAAAGGCTTCGGTGGCAAGCCCCCAGGTTTTGGGTCTTTCTTGTGCTCCTGACCCGCCGATGCTGAGCGGATGGCAGGCGGCAAGCTTGCCATCCCGGCTCGCTACCAGCCGATAATCGCCGTCGGTGATCTCTTCCAAAGTGGCAACCATGCTCCAAGGCGGGCCGCCTCGACGATGGAATTGCACAGGTTTGTGCTGACCTTGGCTGTCAATCAGAGCCAGTTCGGTCACTGGGCTATCTGTCGACACGGCCATGATCTTGACCGGCTGATCGGCTTTGGGGTTGAGGGGCGAGATCCAGATATGCGTATCGCCGGTTTCTTCGCATGAAAAATCCTCAGCCAGCGCCGTCGATATGCAGGCCAATGCCAGCAGGCAAGCGAGGACATAGCCCGTCAGCTGGGTTGGCGAACCCGCTAATTTGCTTAACCTCATAGCTATTAATGGGCAGTTTTCCAGCATTGATTTTGACAAGGGTAGCGTTGTCATTCAGGTACTCCAGTGAGGGCTTTTTTTGGCAGCGATGAGGCGCCGAGGTTGCGCTGAGTCTATCACTTAGAATGATTACCGCTGTCTGCTTTCATCAGTTTGGTGGGGAGCAAGCAAACCACCATAGCGCTGTCTCATGTTTTCCATGTGCGAGCCGTCCCAGTAGATGCGCTGGCAAGTGGAGCATTGATAGAACTCTTCATAGTAGCGGCGGGTCTTCGGTTCGAGTCGTTCCAGAATATCGGCCTTGGCGACCGCAGACAGTACGCCATTGCAAACCAGACAGCGTGTAAAGGGCTGAATGGCATTGTGCAGTTCGAATCGCCGCAGCACTTCATCGACCTGGTTTGTGACCTTGACCGCACGCACCCAGTAGCCGTAGACAATTTGTTTGGCATATAAAAGGCGGCGATCTCGCGTCAGCACAATGCGCTGCTCGGTTACCGCAATATTGGCCACTTCCGCATCCTGATAATCGTTGCTATAGAGGCAATCAAAACCCAGTAAACGCATGTGCTTGGCAAGTGTTCCCAGATTTACATCGATGATGAAGCGAGGATTGCTCAAAGGTTTTTCACGCAGTTTAACCACGGGGCTGATGTCCACGCTTACAAATATCGGGTAGATCGCAACATGGTCTTCGTTTTGCAGCTGATAGTCGAAACCCACGGACTGGCCGTTGACGACAATCAGCTCCACTTCGGTATGCGGCACACCAAAAACTTCGATGGGGTCTTTGATGCCAGGATGGCCGCTGAATTGATAAGAGCTTACTCGCTGGCGCTGCGACGGCGGCAGAAAATCGTTTAACTCTTCGTGAAAGCAAAACTCAGCGGTATATTCTGGATTCATGTTGTTCGCCTCTTGCATAGTTGTCGTGCAGCGAAAATGTTAAATCTAACATTATTTACTTATCATCATGAGTGTGCGGCAGTCTTGTCAATGCCTCATCGATTGGCGATTTAGCCGTATTTTTTTAGCGCTGGATGCACAATTAGTCTTGCTGTCAGGCTCGCAAACGCGCACCGTCCCGTTACGAAACAAATCGACTTAACACCAAGGGAAGCGCTGATTAAATCATTCGATAAGCTCAGAATGACAATTAAGTAACTGGTTTATATTGTTTTTATCTTGTCGAGCCATGAGCGTAGTGGGTTGTTCGAGGTTTCTTTTAGTATCTGCTAAACCGCTTGTGCTTTTCTAAGTTTGTTATCCTAAAGATGATAGAGCATCAATAATCTGTCCAATTATTTTCGGCTATCCAGTATGACAAGTGTTGCTGCATTGCTGACAAATTGTTGAAAAAGCATCAACGCTCATCATGTTAAAAAATATAAGTATCATATAAATCAGAAGGTTGATGTTTTCTATATGGGTGGCATTTTAATTGCTTATTTGTAAGGTGCCGAAGCGCCAAATTATTGGGCTCCTTGGCTATTTTTTTATAATCATGAGGTGTTGAAATGTTCGAAGTTACTGTGTTATTCGTGGTGTCGTTACTTGTTGCCGCATACATTTATCTACCATCGGTCAGGCAGTTTTTTTCAAAATTATCCCAGCTAGCCGGCGCCGGAACAGGCAAGTCTTCTGCGACAACGGCAAATAAATTGAAACTGCCCGAGGATTCTACGCTGAGAAGGCATTTCCTGACTCATTTACAAAGTGAGATCGAATCTGCATTATCTCCACGGCCTACGGACTCTATTCTGCAGCGCCATTACGATGCATTGGTGACTGCCGAGCTGGAAAATCGGCTGGCGGCATTTGCCGATTAATATGTATTTTACAGGGGCCGACGAGACTAGCCTGACTGTCAACGAGTCGGCTTTATTTCCAGCACCGTTAAATTGGTTTTAACGGCACGGCTTTGCTAACGCAGATAAACGCCAAAGCCTCGGCGCTTACCTGCGTTACCGTAACGGCAATGATTTCCGCTACTGGGTAACTGAATAATGACGTCTGAATCGACTATCACCAATATCACATCACCCAATCACCGAATGAAAGGTCTTTTGTAAACAACCTGAGATGTGTTGCTAAGCAATAGCTAAGCCGTTTTCAGCCGATATGACACAGAATCCAGGGCACGCTTTTGGATTTGCTCTATTAGCTCGATGATTTGCTGATCCAGCATAAATCGCAGTTCCCATTCCATTGCCAGGTCGGCCGGTAAGCTGTCGATGCGATGATGTTCGCTGTAGCTTTGTTTCAGTTGCCTGTGGATGCCTGCAAGCTCAGCCCATGTCTCCTGTCGCCGACCTTGCAACACTAGCGCGGCATCCTCCAGAGCGCTCGCCAACGCGGCATCGAAACTACGACTATGTTGTTGTAGTTCATCTGGAAAACTGCTGAATTGTTGACCGCTGAGTAGTCGATAGCGGCGCCGAATCTGTAATAAGCCCGACAAGTTATTGGCTGCTTCAATAATCGCACGCAGCGCTGTTCTTTCATGGATCTTGTGGCTTAATCCGGCATCCGGTTCCAGTACCGCGTGGGCCACCAAATCCTGTGCAACCGCCAGGTCTTTTTCTGCCGACAAGCGTAATGGCAAGGTAGATTTAAGCATCTGGCCCAGATCCGGCAGCCGGGTTGTGAACTTGGCAAGTGTATGCAATGCCGCTACGCCATGGTGACGAGCAAGCACAATCGAACGCCGCGGCCATAGCGCATAGTCGAGCACTCCCATTACGATAATGCCCAGCAAAATACCGATAACCCGGTCACGCGGCAGATAGAGATCGGTGACAGGGCCGAAATCATGCAAAGCGAACATCGCGAACGAAAAACCAAGCTGTCTGCCCATGTAGGCTATGCGTTCGCTGCCGGAGGAAATCCAGGCCGCAATAGCCCAAACCGGCGCTGTTGCCAGCGCAAAACCGGCGACGGTCTCGAACTGGGATTGGAATACCAGCACATAAAAATAGGCGCAGAACGCGCCCAGGGCCGCGCCCGACAAACGCAATATCGATAGCCGGTAATCGGCGCCGAGACTGGTTTGAGCCGCGACCAGACAGGTGGGGATGGCAGTATTAAGGCCCGGCCAGCCCAAGCTTTCGACGATCAGCGCGCAGAGTATGGCGCCCAGCGAAAATTTGATCCCGAATTGCAGGCTGTCGGCACGCGTCGCCCAGAATTCATAGCCGAACCACTCTGGAAGCCAGGTGCCTATTTCGTTACTGTCGGTTTCGGACTCTACGGTTTTATGTTTCGGTGCCGAGGTATGTAAGTTATGCATCAAGCCTGCGATACGTTGCAGCACCCGCCACATGGCTGTTAACAGCGTAGGATTGGTTTGCAGCGAATAGCCGTGCAGCACGTCATCGGACAGCAATATCTCTATTTGTCCGGACACATCGCGCGATGCTTCCACGCCTTGCCGGAGCGTCGCACAGGCGCTTTGCAGGGTCAGGTAAACATTTAATTTTTCCCGGTTCATCGGTTGCGCGCGATACTCCGCCGTCAATACCTGATCCAGCCATAGGGCGATCTGACGCAAGCCGTCGATTTCAAGTAGCAGGGCAAGATAAGACTCATGCTGATGCCGCAGGGTGGGATGCATCAGTTCCGCGTTTGCCAGCAGTCCCAGTATTTTGCCTAAGCTGCCGGCACTGGAATGTTTCCGGATTTCCCCTTGATGGATATTGACGCCGCTGTCGGCCACGCGGGCGGTGAAAATGGTTTCCACTGCCGCCAGTTGTTCCGCAATACTCGCCTTCAGCAATTTGAGCGGGTCTTGCGGCTTGATGGTCAGATGCACCACCGTCCATGAGCCGATAGCCAGCACGCCAATGATCGGGATATTCCACAAGGCGCTATAAATGTTTTCATCCGGCGTGCTTGGACTATATAACACCGCCACGGAATACCAAAGGGCAATGCCGGTAGGCCAGGCGATCAGGCGGGCATGAAACAGGGCGAGCGCCATAATTACCAACGACAAAGGCAACAGCAGCCAAGCGTCGTTACCGGCAAACATCAGCGTAAATACCGACACCCCGGTTGTGACGATGATATAGCCCAGCTGGCGCATTCCGAACGCGAGCGATTGACCGGCATTCGCATACGCGTCGTAGCTTAAACAAATAAGCAATGCAATCGCCGCCAACGGCGGCACGTGCAGGGCTTGGCTGACCAAGACAATAATCAAAGAAACGATGAACAGGCGGAATGCAGCAACTCGCCGCCCTGGAAACTCTTTGAGCTCAGTCTTTAAGAATTGTGCCAGACTGGTTCCGAACCAAAGTCTGCTTCGTCTTTTGTGCAGATCCGCAGGGTGCTGCGTGTCACCATTATTCATTACCGAATCCCGGTTTTGCTGGCTCCAATTTCACTCGCTGGCGAACGTCCCGGAATCTCGCCTGGGCGATCCAGAACGGTGACAAAGGCGGTCATGCCCATGCGTAGCGGATGCTCAGGGTCGCGTTCGCTTATCTCAATCCGCACTGGAAAACGGGATGCCAAGACAACCCAGTTCAAGGTGCGATCAACCTCCGGCAGCACGCCTTGTTGCTTAATATTATCCGGAGAATTGGCCCAGCCGATGCCGGTCACTACACCCCGGTAGCGTTTGCCCGGGTAACCTACCAAAAATACATCGGCTTCCTGACCGGGTTTGATGGACTGTAGATACGTTTCTTTGAAGTTGGCGATGGCATACCAGTGGCGGTCATCGACCAAGGCGAACAGTTGCGTACCGGCCTTGGTATATTCACCTTCGCGTGTATTCAGGTTGGTGACGTAGGCATTAAAAGGCGCGCGCACCGAGCAATATTCCACGTCCAGTTCGGCGGCGGTAACCACTGCTTTGGCCGCTTCGATGCGGGCATTGACATCGCCGACCTGGGCAATCAACGAGACGGCGCGGCGGCTGTCACTTTTGGCTTCATCTATCGCGCTCCAGGCCGAAAGCTCTTTGGCTTGCGCGTCTGCCAGCTCGGCGCGGGAGGCGGCGTATTTGGATTGGGCCTGTTTGAGCTGATCAGCCGTTACGTATTGTTTCTTCGCCAATGGCTCAATGCGTTCCAGATAGTTATGCAGATATTTATCTTCGGCTTCAATCCGGGCTACTTCGGCCGCTGCGGCAGCACGCTGGTGCTCCAGCCGCTCGATGGCAAGCTCGGCGGAACCGCTGGAGGCGCGCCGTGAATCCACGTCTTTTTCCGCTATTTGCAATTCAGCCTTGGCTTGGGCCAGCTTGGCTTGGTAGGGGCGGGGGTCGATCACATACAACAGGTCGCCCTGCTTGACGTACTGGTTGTCTTCGACATGCAATTCCACTATCCGGCCGCTCACTTCCGGCGCGATGCCGACGATATTGGCGCGCACCATCGCGTCGTTGGTACGGGGATGCTGGTAATTTATGCGCCAGACCAACGTTCCGGTTACTATCGCTCCCAGCACGATTAATATGCCGATGAGTCGGCCGAGCAGTATGCGGCGTTTAAGTGTTGTAACGTGATTATCAGTTTGACTGTTTTCCATAATGGACCGTGCCCTTTTACGCTGAGTAAAACAACAACCAGATGATGAAGGTACATAACGCCCACAGGCTCGGCACAATCAACAGCGGCGACCCCAGATGCGGCGCCAGCCTGTAACGCACCAATTGCCACATCAGCACCATGCTTGCCGCCAGTCCAGCAAGAATACAGATAATCCAGGCAGGCCAGAACGAACCTTCGATGCTCAGCATCGGGTCGCAAGCCGTCAAAAAAACGGTGGAAACAGTTATCAAAGCGCTTTTTCGCAATCCCGGAAGAAATATCATAAATTGCCGCCTGAGCAGGGAACTGAACTTGAATAATTTTCGTAAGCACATGCGATTTAATTTGGCCTGCATTGTTTTATTGATCAGGTAATTAACTGATGTTACGCAGTTTTGATTTAAAAATTATTGTGTCGCAAGCGACGTCAATTTAAACGGGTTCTCGCACCCGAAAGCGAGATACTTTCTTTTGCGCGGCCAAAAGAAAGTATCCAAAGAAAAGGCCGCCCGGACACCGCTTATTTCCTGCGCGCTGCCGTTGGCATCGAGGGTTGCCAAATGGGGCTCCTGCCCCATTGTCAACGCACGGCTTCCATGCCGTGCCCCTAACGGGCTATTCCCGATGCCAACGTCAGTGCTCGGCGCGGTATACGGGAGTTTTGGTTACGCTGCGCGTAACGTCAGTAATTAAGAAATCATCTTTAGCTGAAAAAACTAAAGATTTAATCAATCGTTTGGACACGAACATGCGGTAAGGAGAAAAAGCGCCTACGGCAGTAGAGGTGCAGGTACGATTGCCGAACTTTTTCTTATATTACACCATAGTGAAAATACAAAATAGTTTTAATTAGAACTAGTCGTGGTAGACTTTAGTCATATTAATGATGAACTTGAATTGGTTCTAAATGAGTCAACCGCAGCTGAGTTGTAGATTTCTCTGGGCATTATTTAAC
>Ga0208625_100201_pt1 | contig 15543 bp, 16 predicted proteins | sample LakWasMeta8_HOW4_2_FD_183858 | JGI IMG/M metagenome (GOLD analysis project Ga0208625, IMG submission 183858) | Freshwater sediment methanotrophic microbial communities from Lake Washington under simulated oxygen tension - Sediment Metagenome... | ecosystem: Environmental > Aquatic > Freshwater >... | reverse complement strand
CGGGTCGCTGTAGCTTGTCGAAAGCTGCAGCACGCAAGAATGAGCCCTGGGGCGTCGCGCTGGCAACGCCGTGAGCAGGAAATTGACGAGGTAGCAGTGAATGTTAACCTTTTTCGGGCGAGCGCGATTCTCGGCTGAAAAATGCCGATGTCGATCCCCCGGATTGACGAATGCGTTTACATAAGTGGTTGTGCCTCCCTGCTGTTAGCCGGATGGCGCCGACCGCCCGGCTGTGAACGGAGAGGGTATCCGGGTTTTCACAATCCGCATAGCGCCGCCGCAGCAAGGACACGGGATCGGAGGGCGGTTCCGGAGTCCGGCCAGCGTTTTAAGCGGATGCAGTTCGAGCAGGTAGGGGTAGAACAAGCAGTCGTGTCACCTGCCGCCATTTGGCGTCAGTTTTGACCCCCAAGAAGGGTTCTTGGGCTATCGTAATACAGTTGTTTTCCGATGCTTCCAGTTTGCGCGGAAAAGTTAGGCCTCTTTCTAAGGCAAAACATGTGCGACAAACCGTTTCGGATTGCTGCGGCATGCGGAAACATGCCTTGCGGCGTTTCCCGACAGGGTTTAAATGGCGGTTCATAGCGCAACTGCTCGTTCTACCCCAAGTTGCTGCATATGTATAAATTAATCGCTGTGCTCCTAATTTACCGATGAGCAAGGCGTTATGTCTGCTCTTGAACTATTACCCGTCTGTAACTGAGATTTTTGATCGTCTGGTTTTGGCCGACTGCCGGCTATGGCTAAACCTCATTATCAGTGACTGCTTTGGAATAGGAAAAACTGACTGGTTTATATAATTTTGGACGGCAGCTTTGAGCAAGAAACTGTGATCAAAAAAATCGCCATTTCCATACTTTTTTTCTTGCCTGCAATATCAATGGCGAAAGTTCGGTTCAAGCAAATCGCCCAATTCGATGTTCCGGATGCCAAACAAGGCATTGCGGTTGATCGAGATTATTTTTACGCCGTCGACGATCGCGCCATCGCAAAATATAAGAAACAGGACGGAAAACTCGTCAATCGATGGGAAGATCATGCCGACAGGCACTTTATCCATCTCAACAGCGCGGTAGTGGTCGATGGAAAGCTCTATGCCGCCCATTCTGACTGGCCACACTTACCGCCGACCAGTTCCGTTGAGATATGGAATGCAAAGACGATGACCCATATTCAGAGTCACCCTTTCGATCGCCCCGCATTAGGTTATTTGACCTGGCTGGATTTTCACAACGGTTACTGGTGGGGAGCGTTTGCCCATTATGGCCGTATCGGAGGCGGCGGCGATGCATATCGCGGCGGAACGATTAACACGAACTTGAGCAAGTTCGACAAGGACTGGAACATTATCGGCAGCTGGGCATTTCCTGCCCATTTACTAAAGGCATTCGGGACGATGAGCAATTCCGGCGGGTCGTGGGGACCGGACGGTTTTTTATATCTAACTGGCCACGATCAGGCTGCCGTCTATCAAGTAAAAATTCCGGAGTCCGGTTCCACCCTTAAACTGGTAGAAACCATCCCCCTGCATATCCGCGGCCAGGGTATTGCCTGGGATCGACACCAGAGTAATGTACTCTATGGGATTATTCGAGCAACAGCCGCCGAAACAAAACGGGGGCTTTCTAATAAAATCGAAGCCTTTCGCGCTGTCATACCTTTAAGACCAGATAAATAACTTTCGGAACAGGTCTTGTTAATAACCGCTTTCACTGCGTTCTGCGTAAAAGGGAACCCAAGTAACAAAAAAGGCCGGAGAGACTCCGGCCTTTTTACATTTGCTGTTAGTGCAGCAGCCCCTGTAGCAATCCGTTCAAAAAGGGAAGAGGCACTGGCGAAAGGCTACGCGACGTCCGTCGAACAGGAAAAAAGATATCAGCTCAAAATCCATAGTCCGAAAAATTTGGATTTTTCGGACAATTCTTTGCCCCCATAAAAACAATGGCTTGCGTGTCCGGTAAATCTGTCCGAAAATGAGCGCATGAAAATAGGCTATGCGCGTGTCTCGACCGACGACCAGAACCCCGATTTGCAGCTCGACGCTCTGAAAAGGTCAGGGTGCCAAAAAATCTATGTCGATAAAGCCAGTGGCGCAAAGCGGCAACGTCCTGAACTGAATAAATGCCTCGCCGCACTCGATGCCGATGATGTTTTGATCGTGTGGAAGCTCGACCGGCTCGGGCGGTCGCTGCATGATCTGATTGGTTTTCTCGACGATCTGAAAGAACGCCAGATTCAGTTTCAATCGCTGACTGAATCCATCGACACCAAAACCCCTACCGGGCGGGCGATGTGGCAGATGATCGGCATACTGGCAGAACTGGAACGCTCTTTAATTCAGGAACGCTCCCAGGCGGGGAGGGCAGCGGCACAAGCGCGGGGGGTGAAAATGGGGCGGAAACCCAAATTGACACCGCAACAAATCAAACACGCCCGCAAGCTGATAGAAGAAGGGGAAAGCCCAGCGCATGTGGCGAAGCTGCTCAATGTCGCACGGTCAACACTTTATCTAAGTTTGTCGAAGGGGTAGGGGCTTTCACCAAAAGCCTGACGGGATAGCAGCAATTAAAATTCTTTTTGACATATGGTGTTTTTTTTCGTACCATATTTGTCATTATAATATACCTAAGTTTAATTATACTTAGTATAATTTTATTGACATAGATAAAAATATGGATGACAATACCGCAAAACTTAATGCTGAGCTCGATGCCAAGTGGGGCGATGTAATTAAAGGCAGCGGCGGCGGATGGACGGCTGTACCGAATTTTCTATTGAAAATGCAAAGTGAACTCGGCTTAAAACCGCTAGAGTTGAATGTGCTTATCAATCTGATCCGGTTCTGGTGGATTCCAGAAACAGCACCGTTTCCGGCTCCCGAAAAAATAGCTCAAGAAATCGGCGTTAGCGAAAGAACGATTTATAGAACCCTTTCTTCCTTAGAGGAAAATGGCTTTATTAAACGATTAAACGAAAGTGGGAAGGCTACCCAATACGAGCTGCACGGGCTCGTAGAAAAACTAAAAGCCCTCAAAAATGCAGTGTAGCTCAATGGATAGAGCACTTTGTTTCCTATATACCCAAAGAATTAGTAGGGCTAAGTCGATGGTATAGGCAAAGAGGTTGCAGGTTCGAATCCTGCCACTGTACCCAAGCAATCACAATGTAGCTTAATGGATAGAGTGCCTTGTTTTCGATGTGTCACGGGTTCCGCAAGACCAATGATACAGATAAGGGGGTGCGGGTTCAAGTCCCGTCATTGTGCCCAACAAAAACCCGTGCAAACGAGTACGGGTTCCTTTATCTTTTTCTATTTCAATTGTCAAAATTGAAGCGCAATGATATGCAGAAACATTAATAATTGTCGGAGCCTACGAAGAAGGGGGGCGCAGAATTCGGAAAAAATAGTACGCTAAGCTGTGCTTGCGAGTTTGAATACCCGGCTTGGCTTGGTTGTGTCCAGTCGAAGTAGACATCAACTGGGTGCCGATTTATGCAACAAAGCCTTGAGCCGAAATCGACGTTAAATGCGAGTCCAACCGATTTCAAATGCAAGCCATTACATCTAGCCCTCTGCTTGGGAACTTCTCACGTACGAGCCCTATTCAATAATACTCTTTGATATATGCATAGGATTTATTAAACAGCTCCTCATCCTTGTGCAGTTGATATTTCAACAAAGTCTTGCGTAAAGACTTTTGAACCTCCCGTTCGCCGGGGATGGTGTTTTGCCAGCCGTCGAAACGCACCACTCGGACGATCTCATCAATGTCATTAACAATCCGCTCGACAATCGCCGGTGTTTGATCGGTTTTCAGCTCAAGGAACAATTCGGTCAATGCAGCTTTCGCCGATTTTTGCAGTTCGACGCTCTCGCTTTCTTTTTCGGCCTGCAACGTCTCTTTGGCGATCTCGCAAAGCTTTTTAATAAATTCGATGCTGTGGATCAATCCCTTCTCGGCTTTGTCTCGCAATTCTTCAAGCCGCTCGCTCAACTTCTTGAACACCGGATTGTCCAGGTTCTTACCCAATCGAGTAGATAACAGTTTGAAAATTTTCTCAGCCTCTTTCGGGTCTTTTTTGTTCATCAGGTTATCGATGACGTCGGCATCTAAGACCATTTCTTCCATGTTCTGATTAATGCCGGTGACATGGATATGCTCATGGATCAACGCCGTCGTTTGCGCCCCTAATGCGTGCCATAACAATCTGCCGTTATCGTCGGAAGTCGGTCTAACTGAAAGGTAAACTTGCGACAGCCATTTATAATCCTTCTGATAGGGTTTTATCACCTCATCCGGTGACAGCGCTTCCCAAAGTTTCGACAACAAGCTGTAATCCTTTGCGAAAGCATCGCGCTTCTCGTTGGAACCAATGCAATCTTGCGCAGCCTGCAAACCCTCGAACCCATCGATGGTTCGGTCTATACCGGCAAAATGCGCTAGGCATTGCGCCATCAATTCCGGCAACTTGTCTTTGAGTTCCTGCAAATTGCTGATGACTTTTTTCACCGACTCTTCATCAAACGCCAGTGCAGTGGCGGTATCGTCAAACACGCCGAAATAATCGACAATCCGTCCAAAGGTTTTATTCGGAAACAGCCGATTGGTCCGGCAAATCGCTTGCAACAGTGTGTGATCTTTCAGCGACTTGTCCAGATACATCGTTTGCAAAATCGGCGAATCGAATCCTGTTAAAAGTTTCGCCGTGACAATCAGAAATTTCAGCGGCGAACTGGCATCGTTATATTTTTCAATGACTTTTTCTTGTTGATCGCGATCCAATCCATAGGCTTGCTTAAAATCCAAATCATCGTTGGCGGACATGCTAATAACGACTTTGCTGGCATCAGAGGGCATCAGCATATCCAATGCTTCCTTATACTGAACACATGCATAGCGGTCCGGCGTTACAATCATCGCCTTGAAACCTTCGGGCTCCACATGCTGTTGAAAGTGCTCTACGATGTCTTGAACAATCGTGTTCACGCGTTCCGGCGCTTTCAAGAAAACCGCCATTTTCGCAGCTTTCTGGCTGAGCTTGTTGCGGTCCTCCTCGCTCAAATCATTCGCCATCTCGTTGAACGCCACATCGAGACTATCCCTATCGATGTGATAATCGGGTAAGCGGGGCTCGAAATGTAGCGGTAGCGTAGCGTTATCGCGGATACTGTCTTGGAAGGTATAGCGGCTCAGATAGCCGCTTTTATCCTCATCCGCACCGAAGGCCCAAAAGGTGTTTTTATCGGCTCTGTTGATTGGTGTGCCGGTTAAACCGAAGAGAAAAGCATTCGGTAAGGCTGCACGCATTTTCCGCCCCAAATCGCCCTCTTGCGTCCTATGCGCCTCATCGACCATCACAATGATGTTGTGGCGCTGATTCATATCGGCATAGGCATCCTTGAATTTATGGATCATCGCGATGATGATTTTCCGGGTATCTTTCTCCAACAGATCATGCAAATCCTTGATGCTGTCGGCAGTGACCATGTTCGGCACTTCGGCGGTATTAAACGTCGCGGTGATTTGCGTATCCAGATCGACTCTATCGACAAGAATCATTACCGTCGGATTATCGAGCGCCTGCTGTTTGCGCATCTTTTGCGCGGCGAACAGCATCAAGAGCGACTTGCCGGAACCTTGAAAATGCCAGATCAAGCCTTTTTTTATCTGGCCTTCTTTAACCCGCTCGATAATCGCATTCGCGCCTTCATACTGTTGATAGCGGCAAACGACCTTGATCTTTTTCTTTTTGCTGTTGGTCGCGTAAACGGTGAAATATTGCAGTATATCGAGCAGCGTAGCCGGCTTGAGTAAATGCGTAAGCTGTTTGGCAACATCCTGCAAACCGGCAAAATGATGCAGTTCGTCTTTTTCATCCTCAATCCGCCAGGGCGCCCAGAACTCCAGCGGAGTCCTTACGCCGCCAATAAACAATTCCTTGCCTTCGGTGGCAAACGAGAACACATTCGGAACGAACAATTGCGGCACGGAGTTTTCGTAATCGACATGAATATCATGCGCGCCATCCAACCAGCTTATAGCCGGTCTAACCGGCGTTTTCGCTTCGCCCACGACCAGCGGAATGCCGTTGACGAACAACACAATGTCGGGAATTTTGGTTTCGCGGGCTCTGATTTTGAACTGATGCGTCAAAAAAAACGAGTTGTTATCCGGCTTTTCAAAGTCGATCAGCCGGATATTGACATGCGCATGATCCTTGCTGATCGGCAAAGAGACTTCGCCCCGCAGCCATTTGGCAAACTCTTCATTGGCGCGCACCAAGCCGACATTGCCGACCGTAATCAGAATGGCGCGCAGTTTATGAATGACATCTTCAGCACGTTCGGGGTGCTGCTTAAGGTCAGGATTGAGGCGGATGAGCGATGCTTTTAATTCCTGCTCCAGAAAGACATCGGTAATGTCTCTTGACAGCAATTCAGGCTGAACAAAGCGCCATTGAATATTGCGAATATTGCCGTCATAAGAGGCTGTCTCCTGCTTAACTCCGCCATGCTGAACCTGATTCAGATTGATGCCGGTCAAGCGGTGAATAATCAGATGTTCGACGCTGTTCAGTTCGTTAAAGCTGCTCATCCTAAAATCTCGCTTAAGAGTTTTTGTTTCAGGTTGTTGAGGGTCGCTTTTTGTTGCTTCAATTGTTCTACAACAGCCAGAACTCCATCCAATACATCAACAACTTCTTTCTGTGTGGTTACATCCGGAATTTGAAATACAAAATTATCTAAGTCTTTCCAGTTGATATAGGGATTCGTGGAGCCTTTTGAAACACCAATCGAATATCTAGTAAACCTGTCTGAAAGCATAATGTGCTTCAGAAAATCTTGAAGAAGACATTCTTCTTTCGCTCTGATGACGTAGGTCGTATTTGCACAAACACCTTCGAAATCAGCCATAGCAACTTTCTTTAAATAGGTGCGTCGCGAACCATAAAGAATATCACCCGGTTTAAAAAGGACATGAAAAGCCGGACCCAAATAACCTTCGCCCATTTTTTGCCACGTTCTAATTTTAAAATCTTCGGATTCTAAATTTTCACCTGCAACAATTCGTTCGATACCATAAGCTACAGGATCAATTTTTCGCATCAATTTTTCTGTGACTTCACAATAACTGACTGTCTTAAGAGGCTTGTCTTCTAATAGGTTCCCAAAAGTAGAATTTTCGTTGGCTAAACCATCGATCAACTTTCTCCAAAGAGATTTCAGCTTCTTCTCTTGCTTTTCCAACGCCTCAACGACTGTTTCTATCGAATGAAAAAGAGCGGCGATTTGTTTTTGTTCTTCGGCTGAAGGAAGAGGAATATAATAACTAGCAACAAAATCTTTAATTAGTCTCTTTCTGCCAGTTGTTCCTACCATCATTAATTTACCTTTTTCAATAAAAATATCACTTGATACTATTGAATAAAGTAAATAGGGATGGATTTCTTTTCCTCTTAAGACAAAAAATTCTGTTGACCCAAAGCCAATACCATTCTTTAAATTGATAGCTAACCCACTTTTTCCATTCTCAAAACATGGGGTCATTTTTGCAAGAAGAACATCATTGTCTCTAAAATAACTTAATCCACCTTTACTAAGTTCTTTTATTGATTGTTCTTTTGAATATTTGAAGTAAGGCTTTTTCACATTCAAATCAGACATTTCCGCGAATGAAACTATTGTTTCATTTGGAATGTATGTAATTTCCTTTTTTGAAGGGTCTATCTCGGAAACATCGCTGATTTTAACCCTTATCCATTCATCCTTTCTCAGCTTCATATTTCAATGCCAATTAATTTAAGCTGAGCAAATAAGCTTACCAAAGAATTATTAATTTTCAATTGCCCCACTTTAATATCTTCAATTAATTCTTCGGTATTGTGTTCAACAATTTCGTTTTCCCGTTTAACATATAATGGCACACTCAAATTGCCGTTATTGTGTAAGACATCCTCGATGCTCATCACTTTGGCAAAACCTTCGACATCGGCAAACTGCCAATACGTATGGCTGATTTTTTGGATATGCTGCGGTTCCAACCAGGCATTGGTGCGGTCGATGCGCAATTCCTCTTTGGCGTCGATGAAAATGATTTGCCCTTTGCGCTCGGCGGGCTTTTTCATCCGGCAGACCAGCAAACAGCTTTCCATGCTGCTGTTATAAAACAGATTCTTGCCCAATCCGATCACTGCATCTACGTAATCTTCGGCGATCATACGTTTGCGAATCTCGCTTTCGGCGTCGCGAAACAACACGCCATGCGGCCACAACACCACGCTTCTGCCGGTGTCAGGTTTCAGACTTTTCATGATGTGCTGTTGAAACGCATAATCGGCGCAGCCTTGTGGCGGCGTGCCCCAGATATTCCGACCAAACGGGTCATTAGTCCATTTTTGCTGATTCCAGCGTTTCACACTGTAAGGCGGATTCGCCATGATCACGTCGAATTGTTTCAATTCGTCGTTTTCAAGCAATTGCGGATTATCCAGCGTATCGCCTTGCACAATCAGAAACTCATCGACGTTGTGCATGAACATATTGATGCGGGCAATCGCGGAAGTAATCAGATTCAATTCCTGTCCGTAGAGCTTTAATGTGCGGTATTCCTTGCCCTGTTCTTTGACATGCAGCGAACTGGACAGCAAAATGCCGCCGCTGCCGCACGTCGGATCATAAATGCTTTCGCCGCTTTGCGGATCGGTGATTTGCGTCATTAACTTGACCACCGTGCGATTGGTGTAAAACTCGGCGGCGGTATGGCCGCTGTCGTCGGCGAATTTCTTGATCAGATATTCATAACCCTCGCCCATGATGTCATGCGGAACATTGCTGACCGTCAAATTCATCCGGCTGAAATGTTCGATCAAATCGAGCATTTTCTCATCGCTCATGCGGCGCTTGTTGGTCCATTGCGCATCGCCGAAGACATCGTGCAGCATGTCGAAATTGGCATTCTCAATACCGTTCAGAGCGTTTTGCAACGCCGTGCCGACATCGACGGTTTTCTTTCTGACATCTTCCCAATGACAGCCTGCGGGAATTTGGAAGCGGTGATTTTCAGCAAACGAGGCATAATCCAAATCGCCGTCGCTCTCATTCAGCGCAATTTGAAATTCTTCATCCCAAACATCGCTGATGCGCTTGAAAAACAACAGCGGAAAAATGTATTGCTTAAAGTCGGCAGCATCGATCATGCCGCGCAAAATGTTGGCCGCGCCCCAGAGGTAATCTTCGAGTTCTTTTTGAGTCATCTGTCCGTTGTGATTGATTTCGTGTCGAGCAAGTTAAGAATGGAGTGCGATTCTAACAAAAGCAAAGCCTATTCATGACTCTTTTAATCTTTCTTAGGGGTGGCCACAGAGGTGCCTGCAAGCTTGGATACACTACTTGGCTTGGCTGTGCCCAGCCGTCAGGCATTTTCTAACAAATTTTGCGCAAATTCTAAGTTCAATCTGACAAATTTGGTCTTGATATATGATTTTTCCGTTTTCTTTGTTCACCTCTTCCATAAACCAACAGAATAGGCCGCTCATAAAATAGCGGCCTATCTCCTGATTAGCTATTATCGATGGCTGTTCGGTGTTACCTTTGCAGGCTTCCAAGCATGGCCAGGCTTTGTGGTCGGTGGCAGTGTCTTATTATCCGCAACTGTAGCGTAATTCGGCTTTTCGCCGCCTTTCGGCCCAACTTCCTGATAAATGCCGCCTTTGTTTCCGACATTAGAGCCGGGTTTCTTCACGTCTGCCATAGTATGTCTCCTTAAAGACAAGGTTGACTTGCAAACCCCAGTGGTTTACAATACATACATAATAATAAAAACGTAAACCCTATGCAAGCCCGGAGGACAGTAAAATGATCGGAGACCGCATTAAGTTGGCCCGAAAAAAGGCTGGCCTATCGCTACGTGGCCTCGCTGATGCGCTCGGAGGAAAAGTCAGCGCGCAGGCTATTGGAAAATACGAGCGGGGAGAAATGACCCCCAGCTCTGGAGTCTTGCTTGCTCTGGGTAAGGCATTGGGAGTGTCCTTATCCTATTTGATGGATACCCAGGGTATTGAGCTCACCGGGGTGGATTTCCGCACCAAAGCCAACACCACTGCAAAGGATCGGGCGCACGTCGAAACCGAAGTTATTGAATGGATCGAACGCTATCTCCAGATCGAGCACGTTCTCGAACTCGATAGCGCGGAGTGGCAAGCACCAGTTTCGCCGCCACAAAAACTAAAATCCATTGAAGAAGCAGAATATCTCGCGGATAAAGTCCGTGAAGAATGGGCATTGGGTCATGATCCTATCCCGAACATGACTGAGCTTCTCGAAGAAAAAGGCCTCAAAGTTATGATTGAAGACCTTCCGGCTAGGGTTTCCGGTTTTACTTGCTTGATCCGTCGTAGCGGAGATAAGCCGGAATTACCAGTCGTCGTCGTTAACCGCCAATTTTCCCTAGAACGCCGCCGCATGACCCTAGCGCATGAACTCGCTCATCGACTTATCGATCCAGAGTATTTGACCGAACAGGAAGAAGAAAAGGCAGCCACCTATTTTGCAGGAGCATTTTTGATGCCGAGGGATCACGTCAAAAAGGAGATCGGAGAACACAGACATAACCTTGGTTATAAAGAGCTGATAGACATTAAGCGAATGTATCGCGTTAGCGGCGCGGCGCTTTTAGTCAGGATGAAAGGCCTTGGTATTATCAACGAAGCCACTCTCGTTTATGCTTTCCAATCGATAGCGCGCAGCTGGAGAACCCAAGAACCAGAAGAACTGGAACTATCAACTGAACGAGGGAATAGAGAGAGACCCTACCGATTTGAGAGATTATGTTATCGGGCTTTAGCTGAGAAACTGATTTCTCTGTCAAAAACAGCGGAATTACTTAGGGTTTCAATAGACGAGGTTGAGCGTGGTTTGAAAGGGCCAGGGCAGGCTGATGCAGATCATCGTCAGTGATACAAGTTGCCTGATTGATTTGCGCAAGGCCTCTTTTCTGGAGGCCTTCCTCAAACTGTGCTTCGAGATCGTCATTCCTGATACGCTCTTCGAGGAAGAGCTCGTAAGGTTCAGCCCGGAGGAAAAAGCCATTCTGCTAGCCGGCGGCCTTAAGGTCCTGGAATTGCCGGGTGAGGGCGTTCTCCGTGCGCAAAGCCTCGAACAGCAATTCCCCGCCTTATCCATACACGATTGTTTTGCCTTTTCCCTCGCCGAGCGTAATCCCGGCTGCATTTTGCTGACAGGAGATAATCTTCTTAGAACTGTCGCCACAGGCCACGACATTGAAGTCCATGGCGTTCTCTGGGTCATAACCGAAATTCATAAAGCCGGGATCGCAACCCCGGCGGAAATAGTCACCGTCCTGGAGTTTTTCGAAAATGATCCGGCGGTTTTCCTTCCCAAAAAAGACCTGCGAGCCCTCATTAAACATTTCAAAACCCTAATTGACGGCTAGTTCATCGTCAATTTCTATGGCTGTTTTCAGAGCTTGGAACAAAATGCTCCACTTTGTCTAATGATCTCTTTTTCGGAAAACCGGCCAATTTTGCCGTTATGGCCTCTTATAAAATATGCAATTCCCACAACTCATAGAGGTTCATACGTATGAATTCAAAAATTAGGATTAATGGAGAATGGCATGAATGCGGATTTTTATATCCCTTTAAAGAACAACCTATAAAAGTACCTAGCCCGCTCGGAACCTCTCAGGGGCAGCAGTCCGCCTACAACGCAAAGCTGGTTTCAAATCTGACTATCCCTCTAGGGAATTATGATATTTGCCATAACGGTAAACAGTTGGTTTTTGAGGCAGTGAGACCAGTCATTGATGGCAATTTGGGTAATGTGATTTAAAAAGTATTCTTTAAAATAGGGTAGGCGCCTCGGCCTTGACGGGGAAATCCCTGCGGACAGATCGATTTCCTTGAGCCCGTAGACTCCGACGGTCGGTGATGTATTTTGCCATACCACTTAATAATTTACTTTGAATGTCGGGCTATCCTCCGGCCGCGTCTTCCGGTGATCGTAAATCCTCGTCGTCGCGATATTCGCGTGTCCTAGCCATTCCTGCACCTTGGCGATGTCGGCCTGATGGTCGAGCGCATTGGTCGCCGCGGTGGCCCGCAGCGAGTGCGCGCCGATGGTAAACCCCAGTTCGGTTGAATACGCCCGCACGAGCTTATAGATGCCGTCGGGGGTGATGGCCTTCGCCCCGCCGTTTTTTGTGTTGTTACTGACCGGACGGAAGAGGGCGCCGACGTCGTCGCTGCCGTGCCCAGCCAACTCCAGATAGTCATGGATCAGCCCGCCGGCGGCCGGATGCAGCGGCACATAGCGGGTCTTGCCGCCTTTGCCGGAAATTTTCAAGTGTGGCACCCCGCGCCGTTGGTGCGTGAAGTCTTTCACGGTCAATTTACAGAGCTCTTCGCGCCTGAGCGCGTGATAGAGCAGGGTGGCCAGTATCGCCTTGTCGCGCAGGGTGCGCAGCGTCGCGCCGGAAGGCGCGTCCAGCAATTTCCGTGCCTGATGATCGCCGAGTGCCGGGGTCCGGCCTTCGAGACTGTCGTTCTTCGGCCGCTTGACGCCCTTGACCGGATTATGGGTGACGGCGTTTTTCTCGCACAGGTAATCGAACAACGACGCCAGCGCCGATAGCCGGTGGCGGATCGTGCTGCCATTGCGTTCGCGCCGCACCAGGTCGTCACGCCAGGCGATCACGTGGGCGCGGGTGACGCGGCGAAATTCGTCCGCTTGCTGGATACCGGTAAAGGTCATGAAATCCCGGATCGCGTTTTCGTAGGCGCGCCGGGTTGCCTTGTTGGTCAGGTTGGCGAACCATTCGACTTCGGGCGGCACATCGCTGAGGCGCAAAAAATCTTCGGCGGTCAACAGCCGGTTTTGCGAGACGGTTTGGAGCGGATTTTGGGGTTCGTTCATGGGATCATCTTACTCTTGATAAAATCTGTTATCAAGAGTAAAAGGGGAGCAGGGCAGTCGGATGAAAGTCATTCTCATTTACATAAATATACCCTTGACTGCATATGTCTTGCTAGGCATAATTAGAAGATGACTTGGATCGTTAACTTTCATGCGGCCTTCGATGCCGAGTTTGATGAACTCCCGGAGGCCGTACAGGACAGTTTATTGGCGCATGCCGGATTGCTGGAGCAATTTGGCCCCCAGCTCAATCGTCCACGTGTGGATACCCTCAAAGGGTCGAAGCACGCCAACATGAAAGAATTCCGGTTTGATGCCGATGGCGGCGTGTGGCGGTTCGCTTTTGCCTTCGATCCCAGACGCGAGGCAATTGTATTGGTGGGCGGCGATAAATCCGGTGGCAGCGAGAAGCGGTTTTATCGGCAGCTCATTCAGAAGGCCGATGCACGGTTTGACGAACACATAGCCCGTCTTGAACGGGAAAGGAGTGAACGATGACGACAACATTAAAAGACAAAATGGCGTCTTTAAGCCTCGAACGCCGTGAAAAAATCGAGGTGATGACGGCGGAATTGGTGGCCGAAGAAAAATCCCTGCGCGATTTACGACACGCGCTGGCCTTGACGCAGGAACATATGGCCGAAGTGCTCGGCGTTCGGCAGGAAAGCGTTTCCCGTCTTGAAAAAAGGAGCGACTTACTACTTTCGACATTGCGCGGCTATGTGAAGGCGATGGGCGGCGAATTGCGGCTGGTAGCCGAGTTTCCTGACCGGCCGCCGATTATTTTGAAGGGATTGGCCTCGATGGAGGTTGATGTTTTGCCGAGTGTGACTCAAGATAAGAACACCACGCCCTATCCCGACACACATCCCTGATCTGGCGACCATTTCAAAAATGGTCGTTTATGGAACACAGAGGTGGCCCCAAAGCCTTGAACAGCAATCATCGATTTTAAAGTGGAATCCCTGCCGATGATTACGCTGCCATTTTGACCGGTGGCAACATGCCGGTATAAGCCTGATAAGGTGTTTTTCGATTGAGGCCTGGATCGATTGTACCAATCCACATATTGCATGATCGAGGCTCTCGCCTGAGCGGCCGAATCATAAGCGTGTAGATAAACACGCTCATATTTCACCGACCGCCACACGCGTTCGACGAAGACATTATCCCGCCAGGCACCCCGGCCGTCCATGCTCAGCCGGCAACCGTTTTCCAGCACCGTATCGACAAATGCCTTGGCGGTAAATTGACTGCCCTGGTCCGTGTTGACTATCTCGGGTGTACCGTAGCGCCTGAACGCGTCCTGAAGTACATCGACAGCATGACAGGCTTCCAGGGTAATCGCCAGTTTGGCAGCCAATACTTTGCGACTGGCCCAATCCACCACGGCCGTCAGGTAAGCAAAACCTTTGGCGAGACGAATATAGGTCGTATCCAGTGCCCAGACCTGATTGGCACGATGGATCTCCATGCCGCGCAGCAAGTAAGGATAGATTTCATGTCCCGGCTGCTTCTTACTGGTGTTGGGCTTACAATACAGCGCCTCAATACCCATCCGCTGCATCAAGGTTTTGACATGCTTGCGACCCACCGCGATGCCTTGCGCGTGCAATTGATCGCGCAACATTCTGGCACCCATGAACGGGTGTTTCAAATGCAGTCCATCCAGTCGCCGCATCACCTCCAAATCACACTCCGAGACGGGCCTAGGCAAGTAATAGACGCTACCCCGGCTGATATTGAGTAAATCTGCCTGACGGCTAATCGACAATTTCGCGTGACGGTCTATCATCGCTTTGCGCTCAGCAATCCCGCCTTGTTGAGCGCGCCCTCTAAAAAATCATTTTCCAGCGTCAACTGGGCGATCTTGGCATGTAACGCCTGCAGATCAACGGCGGGCGATGCAGTTTCTGTGGATTTGCCAAATACCTCTGCCGCGCGTTCCCCCCTATGTCAGGATAGTTGTCGTATTTTTTGAAATAGACACTTGGGGACGGAATGGACACAAATATGCCACGTTATCCTGAGGACCGCAAAGCCGCGGTACTGGGCAAACTGCTGCCGCCGCACAATAGGTCGGTGCCTGAAATCGCTAAAACGGAAGGCATCAGCGAAGCCACATTGTACAATTGGCTGAAACAAGCCAGACAACAAGGAGTCCCCGTGCCGGGAAGTCTCAATAACAGCCCCGAAGACTGGAGCGGCGAGGCCAAATTCGCCGTGGTCATCGAAACCGCACCGCTGAATGCCAGCGAACTCAGCGAATATTGCCGCGCCAAAGGGTTATACCCGGAACAAGTCGCCCGCTGGCGGCAGGCCTGCATCGAAGGCGCAGCGACTCAGGAGAACCGCGACCCGGTAGTCGTCGGCCAACTGAAAGCCGCCAAACAGCAGATCCGCAGCTTGGAAAAAGATTTGCGGCGCAAGGAAAAAGCCTTAGCGGAAAGCGCGGCGCTCCTGGCGGTCACAATCAATTGCATCGGCTTGTTCTGGTGTGGGCGTCATTATTTCTACTCTAAATGAAAGTATTCTTTCATGAGGTCTAAAAGATGCAAGGAAGGAGCAGAGCGTTATCTTTAACGCTCTGCTTAAAGAGGTAACTGGAA
>Ga0208625_100198_pt1 | contig 15645 bp, 12 predicted proteins | sample LakWasMeta8_HOW4_2_FD_183858 | JGI IMG/M metagenome (GOLD analysis project Ga0208625, IMG submission 183858) | Freshwater sediment methanotrophic microbial communities from Lake Washington under simulated oxygen tension - Sediment Metagenome... | ecosystem: Environmental > Aquatic > Freshwater >... | reverse complement strand
GGCAAAGTAACCGGGCAATTAAAGATTCCAAAAGCCATATTGCAACTCAAGGAACTCCCCGAAAATGCCGTCAAGGTCAGCCCTGATGAAGTGATACTTGGCGAAGAAAAAGCAGAACAAAGCACCGCGACAGCAGTCAACATCGATGCGAATATCGACGTCGAACTCGGCAAACAGGTCAGTTTTACAGGACAGGGACTGGAGACCCAACTGTCCGGCAGATTGAAGATTACCAAGACCGGAGAAAAACTCGCCATGCACGGCAATGTCGACATGAACAAGGCGCGTTATAAAAGCTATGGACAGGATCTGACTGTGCGCAAAGGGCGTTTCCTGTTTAACGGACCGGTCGATAAGCCCTGGCTGGAGGTAGAAGCCATTCGTGTTTCCAAAAGCCAAGAGGTGACCGCCATTCTCAACCTGAGCGGACCGCTGGAGGCGCCTAAAACACGTATTTCTTCACAACCCGCCTTGCCGGAAGCAGAAGCCTTGGCGTATTTAGTGACGGGCAGACCCCTGAACCAGGTGAGCCAAGCCGAAGGGAATCTGGTTGCGAGCGCGGCCTTATCTTACGGTGCAGGCAAGGTTTCCTGGATAGCCGACAAGTTAGGTGTAGACGAATTTGAAGTTAAGGAAGGTAAAACACTGCAGGATACACTGGTTGCGGTGGGGCAGTATCTGACACCGGATTTCTATGTCGGCACCAAAGTGGGTCTGTTTAATAAACAGGCTGTATTGGTGCTCAAACATAATCTGACCGAATCCTTTAATGTTGAAACACAGGCCGGCACCTCACAAAGAATAAAACTGAACTACGAGTTTGATACGGACTAAGCTAAGGCAGTACTGAAGCAATCGATTTCGTTCATCCTGAGCCCATCGAAAGATTGAATCAGCGCTTTCAAAACATCAAGGCAAATAAACCTTCCAGCTCATGCCGCCCAGTGCGCGGCTTTTGCCGCCCTCCAGTTTACCGCCCAGTAAACCGGTTAACTCGGCCACTACAGCCATTCCTATGCCGTGGCCATGGATGTTTTCATCGGCGCGCACGCCTCTTTTTAAAATTTCTTTCAATTTGTCTTTGGGAATGCCGGGCCCATCGTCTTCGACGTGCAAAAGCAAACTGTAATCGCCGCTGCGTTTTTGATTATCGAGGGTGACACTCACGGTCACCTGCTGTCGACACCATTTGCAGGCATTATCCATTAAGTTGCCGGCTATTTCGTACAAATCACCTTCTTCGCAATAAATCAGACAAGATTCCGGCACGGTGATTTTAAAATTTATTTGCTTATCGGCATAAACCTTGGCCAGGGATGAGGTGATTTTATTAATTACGATGGACGCATCGACCGATTTGGTGATCTTTTGCTCGCCTTTCGCGGCCGCGCGTTGCAATTGATATTCGACAATCTCGTTCATGCGGGAAATCTGCTCCTGCACGGTATCTTTATTCACACTGAAAGATTCGACACAACCGCGCAAGATGGCCAGCGGGGTTTTTAAGCTGTGCGCCAGATCCGCCAAGGTATTGCGGTAACGTTCCATATGTGCGCGCTCACTGCTGATCAAGGCATTCAGATTACCGGCCAAACCTTCCAGCTCAGTCGGATAACGCCCGTCCAGCCGGAATTTTTTGCCTTTTTCTATGGCTTCAAGATCTTCCACGATGATGCGCAAAGGCTTTAAACTCCAGCGCCAGACTGCAAACTGAATAAAGATCAGAACCAAGGCCAGTGCCAGCAACCAGAATCTCAGGTTTGCTTTAAAAATCTCGACCTGACTGCTGACAAACTCGGCGTCCTCGGTCACTGTAAAGACATATTCACGCTCCACCCGGGCACGGCTTTCCCAAATGACATCATAATGGAGCGCATAATGGCCTTTATCATCCAGCAAGAAGGCTGAATGACCTGCGCTTAATTCAGGCGGGGCAATCGGATCCAGCCCAATCGCCGATGGCGACCGCCAAACCAGCATCGGCTTGTTTTTTTTTATTTGCTGAATAAATCCGTACAAGCCTGAGCCCGGGTTGCTAAAGCGGGGTTCAGGCAGACTGGCGGGCATGGCCAATTCACCAGATTGTTTCAGATCGGCGGCCGATAACAGCGAATAAACCTGCACCTGCAGTTTTTCCTTCAATGTTTGCTCGGCACTTTCACGAAAGCTTTGTTCCAGCACGACGGCCACCAGCGCGAAGAAAGCCGCAAGCACCAAAGCGGCCGCAATCAGCAAGCGAAAACTTAACGATCTAATTTGCACTTAAGACCTTTAATCATTGCCAATCAGTAATCGGCGCTACTCGCAGGAATATGGTGACAGTGGCAGCATCTGCCCGTGACGAAAAGGCGTGCTGCGTCTCTCCGCCGACTACTCGATAATGTCAACTTGAGGCGTTCAGACAAGGTCAGGGGGATTTTCGGGAACCCGGTATCCGCGTCCGCGCAGGGTTTCGATAACTTTCAAGGTGCCCTCGGGATCGAGTTTCTTTCTGAGACGGCCGATGAAAACTTCAATGACATTGCTGTCGCGATCAAAGTCCTCATCATAAATATGCGCCGTCAACACGGATTTTGAAATGACTTCACCCTTACGGAACATTAAATATTCCAGCACTTTATATTCGTAAGCGGTTAATTCCTGTTTTACGCCTGCAACCGAGACTTCCTGAGCAACCGTATCCAGTTCAATGTTGCCATAGCTCAATACCGGATGGGCCTGCCCGGCAGAGCGCCTGAGCAAGGCATTAATCCGGGCCTGCAGCTCTTCATAATGGAAAGGCTTGACCAGATAATCATCGGCGCCGGCTTCCAGTCCTTCGACTTTTTCCTGCCAGCGGCTTCTAGCCGTCAAAATGAGAATGGGGACCTTGATATGGTTTTTACGCAAGCGCTTGATGAGCTCGATACCCGAAAAATCCGGCAGTCCAACATCAATCACTGCAGCATCTATCGGATATTCCGTAGCCATGTACAAGCCATCGGCCCCGTTATGCGCGGTATCCACCGCATAACCTTTATCCGCGAAAAACTGCTGGATTTGTTCGCAAAGCGTTACTTCGTCTTCAACAACCAATATACGCATGTATTTTTACCTGATGTTATCCAATGACTTCGCCGGTCTCTGCATCAATCAGGTAATGCTGGATGCGGCCGGCCGGGGTCAGTACTTTAATCACATGCACTTCTCTACCATCAATAATTTCCGTTTGAGCACCGAGGACTCTATTATTACTGCCGCTAATGACTTTCTTGGTAGCCTCATCCAGACTCAGACGCGCCAGCCATAACTCACTGCCGGCGTATACCGCATGAGAAGATAAAAAAATCAGCAGCATTAATTTGATCAAGTTTCTCATGGGCATCCAGATCTTGGGTTATTGATTTTTTCACTGATTCTGAAACCACCGAATCGGGCTTTCCAAATCAGAAAATAGGTTTAATGGCATCTATTCTGATACAAGCATTCTGAATCGAGACTGAACCTATTAGCGTAATGACAAGCCCTGAGAAAAGCTGCCTATCGCTTGCCCGAATGTCGCCCCCAGCTTGCCTGCCAACCTATCCAGCAAACGTTCCTCACGGGTAAAATCAACCAATTCTTCGGCGCCAATAATTTCCCTGGCCACATAATCGTCACTGCCAAAAGCATCGGCGATTCCGAGTTTAACACCTTCTTCACCTGTCCATACCAAGCCTGAAAACATCTCGGGGGTTTCTTTAAGCCTGTCGCCCCGTCCGGCTTTTACTGCACCGATAAACTGCTGATGTACCTGATCCAGCAAGCCTTGCATATAGCGGGTTTCTTCTTCTTTAGGCGGCGAGAAAGGATCGAGCATGGCTTTATGCGCTCCGGCCGTCAATAAGCGTCGCTCCACACCCATTTTTTCCATAATGTCGACAAAGCCAAAACCATCCATGAGTACGCCGATTGAACCGACCAGACTGGCTTGATTGACAAAAATCTTGTCGCTGGCCGAGGCAATATAGTAGCAGCCCGAAGCACAAATATCGCTGACTACCGCATAGATAGGCAAATCAGGATGATCTTTCTTGATCTTTCTGATTTCATCATAGACATAGGACGACTGCACGGGACTGCCGCCCGGCGAATTGGCGTGCAGAATAATACCTTTGGTATTTTTGTCTTTCACCGCATTGCGCAGGCTTTCAATAATATTTTCGGCCGTCGCATCTTTGTTTTCTGCAATGACGCCCACCACATCAATAACGGCAGTATGGCCTTTTCCGTCCACGCCCATATCCTGCTTCAGCTTCGGATACATGGCAACGACAAACAGGGCAATCAAATACACAAACATCAAGGATTTAAAAAACACGCTCCAACGTCTGGCCCGGGTCTGCTCCGTTACCGCGGCTAACGCCAATTTCTCAATGACATCCCGCTCCCAGTTGGGCTTAAGCTCTTTTTCTTGCTGATTTTCCATCACACCTTAACCTTCAATAATATCAAGTAACTCCGTCGGTCGGTGCAGGCACCGTAACGGATTGTATTGTTGCAATAATTCTTCAGAATGCGCACCGCATGATACCGCGATAGCAGGAATGTCTGCATTGAGCGCCATTTGCAGATCATGTATGGAATCACCGACCATTAAAGTGCGCTCATTCGCCGCATCCATTTGACAAATAATGTCCAATATCATGGTGGGATCCGGTTTTGATGCCGTTTCATCTGCACAGCGGGTAATACAAAACAGTTCTTCCGTCCCGGTAGCCTGCAATGCTTTTTGTAAACCCGCCCTGCTTTTACCCGTCGCCACCGCCAATTGATAACCTTTCTGTTTCAACTGTATCAGCATCTCAAAAACGCCTTCAAACAAATCATCGCGACCGATTTGTTTGGAAAAAAACGCCTGACTGTAGCAAGCAATCAATTGATTTTGTATTCGCTCATCAGTTCCCGGGAATAATGTCCCTATCGCATTCTTGATGCTCAAACCAATCACGTCTTTTGCCGCCTGCCGTTCCGGGATGGGGAAATCGCACTGTTCGGCGGCAGTTTGCAGGCATAAAACAATCCAGTCTATGGAATCGACCAGGGTGCCGTCCCAATCGAATATAATTAAATCAAACCTTTTCTTCATGTTTTAGCAAATCGAGCAATTGCTGAGGCATGGGGGCTGAAATCCTTAACAGGACGCCGGTCACCGGATGCTGAAATTGCAATTTTTCCGCATGTAAAAACAAACGCTTATAGCCTCTGGCCTTGAAGGCCTTGTTGACCTCGTCCAGGCCATAGCGTTCATCGCCAACGATAGGATGCCCAAGCCAGGCGGCATGAACGCGAATTTGATGGGTCCGGCCGGTTTTCGGCGAAGCTTCAACCAGCGTCGCATCCCGATATAATTGCAAGCGTTTGAACACGGTTTCTGCTGCTTTGCCGGAAGAACTGACCACCACCATACGCTCGCCGCCTTTATTGACATTTTTTTGCAAAGGCTGAGTGACGACCTGCTTCGTTTTTGCCCATTGCCCCGCCAATAAGGCCAAATAGGTTTTATGCACATGATCGTCACGAAAAAGCGCGTGCAGACTCCGCAGGGCACTGCGTTTTTTGGCTATCAATAAACAACCCGAGGTATCTCTGTCCAGTCGATGCACCAACTCCAGAAAATGCGCCTCGGGCCTGACTTGCCGAAGTCCTTCGATAATGCCGGAACTGATGCCGCTGCCGCCGTGAACCGGAAAACCGGCAGGTTTGTTTAAAATTAAAAAAGCATCATCTTCAAACAAAATATTGTTTTGCAGGGCCTCTTTCAAGCTCGGCGCCACAAAAGTTTGCTCATCCCTTTCCGCAACCCTGACCGGCGGAATCCGAACGACGTCCCCCGCCGTAAGCCGGTATTTGACATCTACGCGGCCTTTATTGACTCTGACCTCGCCTTTACGCACAATCCGGTAGATGCGGCTTTTCGGCACGCCTTTCAGGCGGGTAATTAAAAAATTGTCCAGGCGCTGATCGCTGTTTTCTTCAGTGATTTCGACCATCTGAACCTTGGGGGCTGCGCTTTGTTCATCTCTATTCATGGGGTAAATAATACCAGCATCTGGCAATGATTGATTCTTTAAATTGATGTGTAGCAATAAGGTTGCTATATTAAGCAAGTTTTTATATAAAAAACATACTTTTGCTCGGCGTGCTTCAACAGCAAGACGCGGGGCGACCCCATGAAGAGTAAACAGCCGCTAGACGATGCTGATTCTTCAGACAAGAATTTTCGGGTTTATCGTTCGACCCTAGACGCACGATTTATAACTCCTGTTTAAGACAGAATTTACAAGCAAGACTGAAAAAGAAGAATATTAGTACCTGCCACGCCCCTATCGTTGTCTTCATGTTTAAACGACCAAGATACCCATACAGCGAGCAGATAGCAGAGAATTAGACCGTGAGTAAAAAGCCAGGCCTGACCTTTTCAGGCATAAAAAATCACTCTAGTTTGACCTTAGCCACTTACTTAGCATGACCCCAAAACCAGTCTGATCAGTAAATTCTGATAATGGAGCAGGAAAACACAAGGATAACTGAATGAAAAGAATGCTTATCAACGCTACCCAGGCAGAAGAACTGCGCGTCGCCTTGGTAGATGGTCAAAAACTTTATGATTTTGATATCGAAGTTCCTTCAAAAGAGCAAAAAAAGTCGAATATATACAAGGGCATCATCACCCGCGTAGAACCCAGCCTGGAAGCGGCATTTGTCAATTACGGCGCGGAAAAGCACGGCTTTTTACCTTTTAAAGAAATTTCTCCTGCCTACCGCCATGCTCAAGAAGGCGCCGAAACTGAAGGCCGCCGCCCTGGCATCAAAGACCTGATCAAAGAAGGCCAGGAGATCCTGGTACAAATCGAGAAAGAAGAACGCGGCAATAAAGGCGCTGCGCTAACCACGTATATCAGCCTGGCCGGCACCTATCTGGTGTTGATGCCGAACAACCCCAAAGCAGGCGGCATTTCACGGCGCATAGAAGGCGAAACCCGTAGCGAACTGCGCGACGTCATGGCTGCACTTGAAATTCCTGACAGCATGGGTCTTATCGTTCGCACTGCGGGCTGCGGCAAAAATGTCGAAGAACTGCAGTGGGATTTAAACTATCTGTTGCAACTCTGGGAGGCGATTGAGCGTTCTTCCGGCGAACAAACCGCGCCTTTTCTTGTTTTCCAGGAAAGCAACGTCATCATCAGAGCACTGCGTGATCATTTGCGCGGCAACATCGATGAAATCCTGATCGATAATGAAGACTCGTTCAAACTGGTGCAAAAATTCCTGAAACAGGTCATGCCACACTTTTTGCCCAAAGCAAAACTGTATCAGGATGCCGTCCCGCTGTTTAGCCGCTATCAGATTGAATCCCAAATTGAACTGGCTTACGGCCGTGAAGTGCCGCTGCCTTCAGGCGGATCACTGGTCATCGACCATACCGAAGCCTTGACCTCGATAGACATCAACTCGGCCCGCGCCACCAAAGGCAGCGATATCGAAGAAACCGCCCTCAACACCAACCTGGAAGCGGCTGATGAAATTGCCCGCCAGCTTAGATTGCGCGACCTCGGCGGCCTGTTTGTCATCGACTTCATCGACATGATGTCCAATAAAAATCAGCGCGCCGTGGAAACCCGCCTGAAAGAAGCCCTGAAAATTGATCGCGCCCGCATTCAAACCAGCCGAATCTCACGCTTTGGCCTGCTGGAAATGTCGCGCCAACGCATGCGTCCTTCCCTGGGCGACGCATCGCAACTGCCCTGCCCGCGCTGTAAAGGCCAGGGCGCTATCCGTAATGTCGAATCGGTTGCCCTCTCGGTGCTGCGCATTATTGAAGAAGAAGCCATGAAAAAGGGCACGGAAAAAGTCATCGCCCACTTGCCGATTGAGTGCGCTACCTTTCTGTTGAATGAAAAACGCCATGCCATCGAACAGATCGAAATGCGGCTGAAAGTTGGCATCGTCATCCTGCCCAGCAAGCATCTGGAAACGCCGGCCTATGATATCGAACGCATCAAGGAAAAAGATGCGACCGAGGAAAAAGCCAGCTATTTGCAGATAAAAGCGGAAGACATCACGATTCCCGAATTTGCTCAGCAGGTCAAACAACGCGTTGAAAAACCGGCGATCAAAGAATTCCTGCCGGATTCGCCCGCGCCGGTGCAAAACAAAAATGTATCGGACAGCCTGATCAAACGCTTCTGGCAAAAATTGATCGGCCCGGCCGCCAAGGAAGAAGTCAAGGCGACGCCTACGCCTGCCGCGCCGGCAGCAGCAAAAAGCAAACCCGCGGGTGAAACCCAGGGCGGCAGAGGCCGCGATAACCGTCGTGACCAGGCCAGAGGCCAGGGCCCACGCCCAGACCGCAACCCACGCGGACCGGGCAGAAACGTAAAGCGTAATATTGAACCCGCCGGCCAGCCGGCCGCCAAAATCGAAACGGCTGCCGAAATCGAAGCTCCCATAGTGAATGCGCCTGAAAGTACCTCGCCTGCAGGCGAGCAGCAGCAAAAACCGTCTAGCGGCAGAAGCAGAAGAGGGCCTAATCGCAGAAGACCACGCAACCCTAACTACAAACGGCAGGATGAGAACGGCGATGCCGGCTCTACTGGTGAAAACGCCAGCACTGAACCTAGAGCTGAATCCAGATCAGAGCCTAGATCTGAAGCCTCAATCGAGCGTAGATCTGAACCCAGAACGGAGCGAAGATCCGAACCCCGTTCAGAATCTAGATCCGAGCCAAGACCCGAAACCAAAGCTGAGCAACCGCGCTCTTACGCCAGTGATTTTGCCGAAAGAACAGAAAGAGCCGAGCGCGTTGAACCCCAAGTTCAAGCCCAGGTCCCGGCCCCGGCCAAACCGGTTTCAGAATCCGCGCCTCACACGGTTGAAACCACAAAACCGGAACCCACCACGAGCTCTGATTCCAATTGATCTCGACTTGACTGCGGCATCTTAGCCCTTGCAACTCCGTCCTGCCGACAACCACGGCCGACAGGACGGAGTCTGCTCCCTTCAATGCCTTAATCGGCACATCCCTCCGGTAGCCCTGCTTTTATCCAAATACCGCCGCCAGATCTTGCATTTCGCCCGACTCCAAACTATTTCGTCCCTGCTGCCTTAAGGACAATTGGGAGAAAACAATAACCCGGTGTCTAGTGCTTAAATTGCATAACAATAACCGGCGATTTGGCTATAATGCCGTGTTTACAATCTCTCAACTAGCGGACTCAGGCAGGCCTTATGACATCAAAAGATCAAATTGCAGCAAAAGTGCAGTACTATTTTGAACACCAAGTAGCCACTCTAAAATCCAGCGAATACTATCTAAAACTGCTGGCCATGCCGCCGTTAAAACGCTGGGCAACCTTGACCGGGTTATTCCTGCTCTCGCAAGTGGTCGTCTTTGGCCTGCTCTATCTTATTTTCGGAAAAATTGTTGTCATCGGTTTCTTTGCCAGCATCCTGGCCGGATTGGCTACGGGCGTTGGCGCCTTGCCGGCCCTGTTTTTCACCAAAATCTCGAAAAACCTGTTCAACAGCATGCTCGGTGCCGCGGCCGGCGTCATGCTGGCGGCCACGGCTTTTTCTCTGCTGGTTCCGGGCATGACCTACGGCAATGTGGTCTGGCCCGGCAACGGCATCTATGTCGTGTCTCTCGGCATGTTGGTCGGCGCGCTGTTTCTGCATTACGCGGATCGCCAGCTGCCCCATGTCCATTTCGATTCAATTTCAGACATCCATCTGAGTTCGCTTAAAAAAGTCTGGCTGTTCATCATTGCCATCACCATCCACAATTTTCCTGAAGGCATGTCGGTCGGCGTCAGCTTTGGTTCCGGCGACATGAAAAACGGCATCGTGCTGGCCGTCGCCATCGCCCTGCAAAACCTGCCTGAAGGCCTGGCGGTAGCCCTGCCCTTAGTCGGCCTGGGTTACAACAAATGGCGGGCCGTCGCCATTGCCACGATCACCGGCCTGGTTGAACCCGTGGGCGGCCTGCTGGGCATTACCATGGTCACCCTGTTTGAACCCATCCTGCCGATTGCCATGGGTTTTGCCGCCGGCGCCATGCTGTTTGTGATCAGTGAGGAAATCATCCCCGAAACACATTCCGACGGCCGTTCGCGCTACGCCACCTTTGCCCTGATGATCGGCTTCATCATCATGATGGTGTTGGATAATCTGCTGGGCTAATACTGGTAATAACGCTTTTTCTTGTCATGCCGGAAGGTGCGCTGAATGCACCTTCCGGAACAAGGATCTCAGGAATCAAAATGGACGCTCTTCAAAATCTTTTTAACGGTTATTTAGACAACTTCTTGGCATTGCTCACCTCGGGCGACCTGCCCGAGCTGACAGCCACCGCCGCTACCAGCTTTGCCCTGATTGCCGCCGCAGAAATCGGTGATAAAAGCCAGCTGGTGTGCATGACGCTGGCGTCCCGGCATCGGGCCATGCCCATACTGCTGGGCGCCATCGCCGCTTTTGCCTTTTTAAACACCTTGGCCGTCGTTTTCGGTGTCGCCATTGCCAGCTGGCTGCCGGAATATATCGTCGCGGCCACCGTGGCATTTTTGTTTGCCGCCTTTGGCATCCATGCCCTGCGCGTCAAGGAAGATGACGACGATGAGGAAGTGCAGGAAAAAAGCGGGCACGGCATTTTTTTCACCACTTTTTTATTGATTACCGTGGCTGAATTCGGCGACAAAACCCAACTGGCCGTCGTCGCCTTGAGCAGTACTGCTGCACCGATCGCGGTATGGTTGGGCTCGACGATCGCGCTGGCATCCACCTCGGCCCTGGGCATCCTGGCGGGACGCACCATTTTGCAGAAAATACCGCTCGTGCTGCTGCATAAAATCAGCGGCATCATCTTCCTGGCGCTGGCCGGATTTGCTGCTTACCGGTCCTATATCAGTTACATGGCCTGATCTGGACAAACTCCGTTATGCTGCGGCCGAAATAAGCCTGTTCGAGCGAATGCTAGAACGGACGTTTCCGGCCTATAGGGCGAAGCGGATTTGCCGAAAACGGCCTACTGGGATCGAATAGCTTTACTCCCGCCTTAATCCACAATCTTGGTTTATCAATTTTTCGGCGTTACACTACCGCTTCGCTTATTTGCCGGGAAAACCGCTGATGCTGAAACAAACGCCGCTTTATTCGCTACATCTTGAGCTGGGCGCCAAAATGGTGCCCTTTGCCGGCTATCAAATGCCGGTACACTATGAACACGGCACGATTCATGAGCATCTGCATTGCCGCCATCATGCCGGTTTCTTCGATATCTCACACATGGGACAATGCCTGATTGTGGGCGATAATGCAGCCAGCGAATTGGAACGACTGACGCCCGGCAACATCACCGGACTCAGGCCCGGCGAGCAGAAATATACCGTGCTCACCCATAATGAGGGCGGCATTATCGATGACATCATCGTGACCCGCATCGAATCAGGCTTGATGATCGTGCTGAATGCAGCCTGCAAGGACAAGGATTTCGCGCATTTGAAACGTCATTTATCGGGAGGATGTGTTTTTGAAGAACGGTCCGATCAGGCCTTAATCGCCCTGCAAGGCCCAGCCGCCGCAGCGATCATGCGCAAATTTTCTGCTCAAGCCTGTGAACTTTCATTTATGCAGGCCCTGAAAACGGACATCAACGGTATTCCGTGCCATATCAGCCGCAGCGGCTATACCGGCGAGGACGGCTTTGAAATATCGGCCGCAAATCAGGATGCTGAAGCGCTTGCCCGCCTGCTGCTCGCAGAAGAGGAAGTCGAGCCCATCGGTCTAGGCGCCCGCGATACCCTGCGTCTGGAAGCCGGCCTTTGTCTGTATGGGCATGAACTCACCGAATCGATAACGCCGGTGGAAGCCGGTCTGCAATGGACCTTTAAAAAAGGCCATCACCAGTTCTCCGGTGCCGAAAGAATTCTCGGACAATTGCAACAGGGCTCGGAGAAAATCCGCGTAGGGCTTCTGGTCACGGGCAAAATACCGGTTCGGGAAGGCTGCATCATAACCAATCAGGAAGAAGCAACCGTCGGCCACGTCACCAGCGGCAGTTTCTCCCCCAGCCTGGGGCAGCCGATTGCGATGGCGCTGATCGATCGCGATGCCGCCCGTTTGGGCAATACACTATACGCCCGGGTGCGTGAGCGCCAGATTGCCCTTACCGTCAGCAAGTTACCCTTTATTCCCCATCGCTACCATCGATAAAAAAGGTAAATCATCATGCCATCATCTCGCCCAAGCCTGGCTCAACTGGAAATGCGCGGTAATTTCATCAACCGTCACATCGGCCCTAATCAACAGCAAATTAATGACATGCTGGCAGAGCTGGGTTTAAACAAACTCGAAGACATTATCGATCAAGCCATTCCGGCCAATATTCTTAATCACGAGCCGCTCAAACTGACCGAAACGATCAGCGAAAGCGCGGTGATCAAACACATGCACAAAATGCGTGAGCGCAATAAGGTGTACACCTCCATGATCGGCATGGGTTATTACGACACCATTATGCCTGCCGTGATCAAGCGCAATGTTCTGGAAAATCCGGGCTGGTATACGGCTTACACGCCCTATCAGGCCGAAGTCAGCCAGGGGCGGCTGGAAGCCCTGCTCAATTTTCAGCAGATGATTATCGATTTGACCGGCATGGATCTGGCCAATGCCTCATTGCTCGACGAGGCCACGGCGGCGGCTGAAGCCGTGGCCATGTCGCGACGCTTGTCCAAGAGCCCTGCCAACAGCGTTTTCGTGGATCAGAACTGCCACCCGCAGACTATCGCCGTTATCAAAACCCGGGCTCGCTCCCTGGGTTACGACGTGATCGTTGCCGATCCTTTTCAGGATCTGGATCAAGCTGATTTCTTCGCCTTGGTCGTGCAATATCCCGGCTGCACCGGTGAAATCAAGGACCTTGGCGAAATCACCGCCATCGCCCACGCCAAAGCGGCACTGGTCACGGTCGCGGCCGATTTGCTGAGTCTGGTCCTGCTCAAACCGCCGGCCGCCTTCGGGGTTGATGTCGTGGTCGGCAATAGCCAGCGTTTTGGCGTGCCGATGGGTTACGGCGGTCCGCATGCCGCTTTTTTTGCCACTAAGGACGAATACAAACGCTCGACGCCCGGCCGCATCATCGGCGTCTCCAAAGACAGCCACGGGCAGGTCGCCTTCCGCATGGCGCTGCAAACCCGGGAGCAACATATCCGCCGGGATAAAGCCACGAGCAATATCTGCACCTCGCAGGTTCTGCTGGCGGTCATCGCGGGATTCTATGCGGTTTATCACGGCGCGGAAGGCTTGCGTCTGATTGCCGGACGCGTGCATCGCTACAGCCAAATTCTGGCTGCCGGCATCGCCCAGCTAGGCCACCCCGTGCTCAGCGAATGTTATTTCGACACCCTGTGCATCCACACCCCGAACCGGGCGAAACGCATCGCCGCCCGGGCCGCCGAAGCCAATATCAACCTGCGCGTAATTGATGCCGACCATATCGGCATTTCCCTGGACGAAACGACCACACGGAAAAATATCAGGGACGTCTGGCAGGTTTTTGCATCGGCCACGGCCGACCTCCCCGACATCAATGTACTGGACGCCCGTATGGCCGAATGCATTCCCGAACACCTGTTGCGCAATGATGCCATTCTGCAGCATCCGGTATTTTCCCGTTACCATTCGGAAACCGAAATGATGCGCTATATGCGCAAACTGGCCCGGCGCGATATCGCCCTGGACCGCTCGATGATACCGCTGGGTTCCTGCACCATGAAGCTGAATGCCGCGACGGAAATGCAGACGATTTCCTATCATGAATTTAACGGCCTGCACCCGTTCGCGCCCTTGTACCAGACCCATGGCTACCAGCAGATGTTTGCCGAACTGGAAGACATGCTTTGCGACCTGACCGGCTTTGACGCCTTCTCCCTGCAACCCAATGCAGGTTCCCAGGGCGAATATACGGGCCTGTTAGTTATCCGTAAATATCACGAGGTTTCGGGCCAGGCGCAGCGCAACATCTGTCTGATTCCTGCGTCCGCACACGGCACCAATCCTGCCAGCGCGACCATGGCCGGGCTTAAAGTGGTCGTGGTGGCCTGCGATGAAAACGGCAATGTCAGCCTGGATGATTTGCACGCGAAAGTCGCCGAACACCACAACACCCTGGCCGCCCTAATGATTACCTACCCGTCCACGCACGGCGTATTTGAACAGGCGTTCCGGGACATCTGCGACCTCATTCATGAATATGGCGGACAGGTTTATTTGGACGGCGCCAATTTCAATGCACTGGTGGGCATCAGCCGGCCCGGTAAAATCGGCGCCGATGTCGCCCATCTTAATCTGCATAAAACCTTCAGCATCCCGCATGGCGGCGGCGGTCCAGGCGTCGGCCCGATCGGCGTGAACGCGCATCTGGCGCCTTTCCTGCCCGATCATCCGGTGGTCGAAGGCGTTAATCCCGCCAAAGGCGAACACGGCACCATCGGTACGGTCTCAGCAGCGCCCTGGGGATCGGCCAGCATCTACACCATTTCCTGGGCTTATATCGCCATGATGGGCGCAGCCGGTTTGAAACAGGCGACCCTTACCGCTATCCTGAACGCCAATTACATCGCCAAGCGTCTGGCGCCCTATTATCCCATTCTCTATACCGGCAAAAACGGCTGGGTGGCGCATGAATGCATTATCGATTGCCATGCATTCAAAAAGTCCTGCAACATCACCGTCGAAGACATCGCCAAACGCCTGATCGATTACGGCTTTCATGCGCCCACGGTATCGTTTCCCGTTGCCGATACCTTGATGATCGAACCCACCGAAAGCGAGGATAAAGCCGAAATCGACCGTTTTTGCGATGCCTTGATCGCCATCCGCCGGGAAATCGAAGCCATTGAAACCGGCCGCGCCGACGCCGAAAACAACCTGCTGCACAATGCGCCGCATACCCACCAGTTGCTGCTGGACGAATGGAAGCTGCCCTACTCCCGGCAGCAAGCCTTTTTCCCCGACAGCCATCAGCACGACGACAAATACTGGCCGCCCGTGGGCCGTATCGATAATGTTTACGGTGACCGCCATGTGATCTGCACATGCCCGCCGCTGTCGGATTATGAATAAGTGATGCCGAGGCGATGCCGGATCGGCAGATTTTTTGACTTCTTTTCCAAGGATTTTCAAATGATACGTCGCAATTTTTTCTTGCTCTCAGCTATTTTGTTGGCGGCATGCAACGAGCCCAATATAACCGAGGAAACGGTCAAGATTTACAAGCCTCTTGGGTCTGTTCAGTGCGCCCCCGGAGACATCACGCCCCCGGAAACGATGCGAAAACAATTGCTCAACGCCCGTATCCCGGTCAGGGCGGTCGCTTGCGGGAAAGATGGTCTGATCTATCCAAGCGTGTGCGGCGAACCGGATGGCGAGATCAACATTTTTACCATCCCGAAAACCAAGGAATCCAAAGCCTTGTCGCTGGGTTTCGATCTATTGAAGAACTTACCGAACTCCAAAGAAAGGCCTTGTGAATAGCCCCATGGGCCAGAATAAGCCGGTTCAAGCATTAGCGACTGCAGGCGTTTCCGGCACGGCGATGGCCGACAAGCCGGAAAACGCCCCTAAAAACCA
>Ga0208625_100197_pt1 | contig 15646 bp, 12 predicted proteins | sample LakWasMeta8_HOW4_2_FD_183858 | JGI IMG/M metagenome (GOLD analysis project Ga0208625, IMG submission 183858) | Freshwater sediment methanotrophic microbial communities from Lake Washington under simulated oxygen tension - Sediment Metagenome... | ecosystem: Environmental > Aquatic > Freshwater >... | reverse complement strand
ATGGAAATGAGTCACCGCGGCAAGCATTTTTCCATTATCGCTGAAGAACTGGAAAGCGATCTGAGAGCTTTACTCGAGATTCCGCAAAATTATAAAGTCCTGTTTTTGCAGGGCGGGGCAACGGCCCAGTTTTCTCTGATACCGCAGAACATTCTGCACGGCAAAACCAAGGCTTGTTATGTCAAGACCGGCGCCTGGTCAGAAAAAGCCATACAGGATGCGCAAAACTATTGCGAAGTCGTGGTGAGCGCGAGTTCACAAGACACTCACTTTACCACTATTCCAGATTTCGCAAGCTGGACCATAGATGAGCAAGCGGCTTATTTGCACTATACCTCGAACGAAACCATTCATGGGGTCGAGTTTTCTGAGCTTCCCGACAGTAAAGGATTGACGCTGGTTTCAGATATGTCCTCCAATATCCTGTCGCGTAAGGTGGACTGGAGTCGGCATGGTCTGGTTTATGCGGGCACCCAGAAGAACATGGGGCCGGCCGGAGTAACCGTGGTGATCGTCAGGGAAGATCTGATTGGTCAGGTCGACAAAAAAGTGCCCTCAGTATTCAATTATGCAGAGCAGGCTAAAAATGGTTCCATGCTGAATACGCCGGCAACCTACAACTGGTATCTGGTTGGCTTGGTGCTCAAGTGGTTAAAAGAGCAGGGCGGCGTTGCCGCTATCGAGCAGCGCAATATTGCCAAGGCAGAGTTGTTGTATCAGGCCATTGATCAATCGGCCTTTTATCACAACCCGGTGGCATTGAATTGTCGTTCGAGAATGAACGTGCCGTTTATTTTGGCGGATGAAACGCTGGACAAACCCTTTCTTGCCGCCGCCGAGGCCAATGGTCTGTTTGAATTAAAAGGCCATCGTTCAGTGGGAGGGATGCGGGCGAGTATTTACAATGCCATGCCTGAAGCCGGCGTGCGGGCTCTGATTGATTTTATGGCCGAATTTGAAAGAACTCATTAATCAAGAGCAATAGCCATGACAGCCGTCACGCCCCTTTCTGAATTAAGAGACAAAATTGACGCCATCGATAAGCAGATCCTGCACTTAATCAATGCGCGCGCAACCTGTGCAATGGAGGTCGCCAAAACCAAAATTGCCGAAGGGGAGCAGGGCACTTTTTATCGACCTGACCGAGAATCGCTGGTGTTAAGGCGCATTAGAGAGCTCAACGAGGGGCCCTTGTCTGATGAAACCGCCATGCGCTTTTTCAGGGAGCTGATGTCGGCCTGTTTGGCGCTTGAAAAGCCGCTGGAAGTCGCTTTTTTAGGTCCGGAAGGAACTTTTACCCAGCAGGCGGCTTTTAAGCATTTTGGCCATGCGGTTAAAACCGTGCCTTCAGCAACAATTAACGAGATTTTTAACTCCGTTGAAAGCGGAAACTGTCAGTTCGGTGTCGTGCCGGTAGAAAATTCAACGGAAGGCGTGATCAGCCATACCCTGGATAGATTTTTGTCGTCGCCGCTTAAAATTTGTGGTGAGGTTGAAATCAGAGTTCATCATAATCTGATGGGGTTGGTTGAAAATCTCTCCGAAATCAACGAGGTTTATTCTCATCAGCAGTCACTGGCGCAATGCCGGCAGTGGCTGGACAGGCATTTGCCTCATGCGCAACGTATCGCTGTCAGCAGCAATGCCGAAGCGGCCAAACTGGCTTCCGTAAATAAGAACACCGCCGCCATAGCCGGCGTCGTGGCGGCCGAACTATACGAACTCAGCATTCTGGAAAAAAATATCGAGGATGAAGCCAACAATACGACGCGTTTTATTATTATTGGTCAACAAACGTCGGCCCCCACCGGTAACGATAAAACTTCGTTAGTGGTTTCCACTGGCAATCAACCGGGCGCCTTGCACAGAATCCTCGAGCCGTTTGCAAAACATGGAATAGGCATGGTGCATATTGAATCCAGGCCATCGCGGCAGGGCTTATGGGATTATGTCTTTTTTATCGACATAGAAGGGCATAGCTGCGATAAGGTCGTTGCCGAGGCATTGGACAGTTTGAAACACAACGTCGGCATGCTGAAACTTTTGGGATCTTACCCAAAAGCGGTGCTTTAAAACGCTTATTTATTCCTGGGTGCGCAGCTCTCTGATCTTTTTTTCGCATCCTTCGTGGTAATCAAAAACATTACACTATTTCAATTACTTAAAGTGCTTTAAAGCAGAATAAATGACTAATATTTACGATCTTGCCGTACCCGGCGTGCAAAAACTTATTCCCTACAAACCCGGTAAACCCATTGAAGAGTTGGAGCGCGAACTGGGGCTCACCCGGATTATCAAGCTGGCCTCCAATGAAAATCCTTTGGGGCCGGGAAAAAAAGCGCTCGATGCCATTCACGCAACTTTGCCACAATTGACGCTGTACCCCGATGGCAATGGTTTTAGCTTAAAACAGGCGCTGGCCGGTAAATATGACGTCAAGCCTAGTCAGATAACACTGGGCAATGGCTCCAATGAGATTCTCGAATTGGTTGCACGCGCGTTTTTAACGTCAGAACTGGAAGTGGTATTCTCGCAGCATGCCTTCGCAGTCTACCCGATAGTGACGCAAGCGGTGGGCGCCAAGGCCGTAGTCGTTCCTGCTGTGAATTACGGCCATGATCTGGATGCGATGCTGCAAGCCGTTACCGAAAAAACGCGGCTCGTATTTATCGCCAACCCCAATAATCCAACCGGTACATTGCTCGATCAGGTCAGCCTGCAGCGTTTTATCGAGGCCTTGCCGGAAACCTGTTTGTGTGTGCTCGATGAAGCGTATTATGAATACGTCGAAAACGCTCATCCCGTCGATTCGATAGACTGGCTGAAAAAATACCCCAACCTTTTGATTACGCGTACTTTCTCCAAAGCCTACGGTCTGGCCGGCTTGCGCGTAGGCTACGGCTTATCGAGCCCTGAGTTTGCCGATATATTGAATCGAGTACGCCAGCCCTTCAATAATAATATGTTGGCTTTGGCGGCCGCGGAAGCCGCCTTATCCGATACGGAACATCTGCAGCGCACGATTGCCGTCAATGCACAGGGCATGCGGCAATTAACCGATGGTTTCAGAGCCCTCGGCCTGGAGTGGATTCCATCTCATGGCAACTTTGTTTCGGTCGATTTAAAACAGCCCGGACAGCCCATTTATGAAGCTTTGTTGAGAAAAGGCGTTATTGTAAGGCCCGTGGCCAATTATGAAATGCCCAATCACTTGCGTATCAGTATCGGCACACAGGCAGAAAATCAGATTTTTCTTGAGGCATTGACAGCTATTCTGGGTCATGTTTAACCGGCTTTGTATTATCGGCGTCGGCTTGATTGGCGGGTCAATAGCCCGAGCTGTTCGAGAGCACGGCATATGCAGCAACATTGTCGGCTACGGACGGCAACAGGATTTGCAGAACCTGCAAACAGCAAAACGGCTGGGTGTGATCGATGAGTATTTTAACGATATCGGGCAGGCCCTATTTGATGCAGACTGCGTTATCATCGCCACGCCAGTGGGAGCCATTGAGTCGGTTTTTACCCTATTGAAACCGTTCTGGTCGGACAGCTGCGTTTATAGCGATGTCGGCAGCACCAAAGGCAATGTGGTTGCCGCAGCGCAGCAGGTTTTTGGCGGGGTGCCGGAAAATCTGGTGCTGGCTCATCCCATTGCCGGCGCAGAGCAAAGCGGGGTGACCGCTTCTGTTGACGATTTGTTCTTCAACAAGCGCCTGATCATTACGCCCCTCAGTCAGACCCGCCCTGACGCCTTGCACAAGATCCGAAATTTATGGGAGCGCATGGGTTCCACGGTCTCGTTCATGGATGTTGATCATCATGATGCCGTGCTGGCGGCAACCAGTCACTTGCCGCATATTCTGGCTTTTGGTCTGGTGGATATGCTTGGGCGCAAAGATGAGCAGAGTGAGATATTTAAGTACGCCGCCGGCGGCTTCAGAGATTTTACCCGGATCGCGTCCAGCGACCCAACCATGTGGCTGGACATTTGTTCGGCCAACAAAAACCATATCATCCCTTTGCTGCAGCAGTCGAGGGAGCAACTGGATAAAATACAGCGTTTGCTGGAAAACAATGATAGCCAGCAACTTTTTGAAATCTTTTCGTATGCCCGTAATGCACGGCAACGTTTTCTTGATCAGTTTGAAGGTAATATGTCTAAATCAATCACATTCAAAGTTCAACCGGGTGGTAAATTGCAGGGCGAAGCGCGTGTTCCGGGGGATAAGTCCATGTCGCATCGTTCCATTATGCTGGGCTCACTGGCGGAAGGCGTTACCCATGTAAAAGGCTTCTTAGAGGCCGAAGATGCTTTGGCGACCTTGCAGGCATTTCGTGATATGGGGGTTAAAATTGACGGCCCGGTAAATGGAGAATTGACCATTTACGGTGTCGGCAAGCACGGCTTGAAAGCACCTAAAAATGATTTGTATTTGGGCAATTCCGGTACTTCCATGCGCCTGTTAAGCGGCTTATTGGCTGGACAGCCCTTTAATTCCGTATTGACGGGTGATAAATCATTGTCCGGCAGGCCTATGAAGCGGGTCACCACGCCATTGGCGGCCATGGGCGCTCAGATAGAGACAACGGAGCAGGGCACGGCACCCTTGCGTATCACCGGCAAAGCCGGCCAATTAACCGGCATCGACTATGTCATGCCGATGGCCAGCGCCCAGGTCAAGTCCTGTCTGCTGCTGGCGGGCATGTATGCTCAAGGTGAAACCAGTGTGACAGAACCCGCGCCGACCCGTGATCACACCGAGCGTATGTTGGCAGGCTTTAACTATCCGGTAAAAAGAGAGGGCAACAAAGTAACGATTAGTGCTGAAGGTCAATTAAAGGCAGCCGATATTGATGTGCCGAGCGATATCTCATCGGCGGCATTTTTTCTGGTAGGCGCTTCCATTGCGCCAGGTTCGGATCTGTTGCTGAAGCATGTTGGCATAAATCCCACTCGTACCGGCGTCATCGATATACTCCGCTTGATGGGTGCGCAAATTGAAGTCCTCAATGAACGTCTGGTTGGCGGTGAGCCGGTGGCCGATCTGCATGTGGTGTACAGCCCGCTGAAAGGTATCGATATTCCAGAGCATTTGGTGCCGCTGGCCATTGACGAATTTCCGGTGCTGTTTGTGGCCGCTTCCTGCGCGCAGGGACAAACCCGTTTAACCGGTGCGGAAGAGTTGAGGGTCAAAGAGTCCGATCGCATCCAGGTGATGGCTGATGGTCTGAAAATATTGGGAGTAGATGCACAACCGACCCCGGACGGCATGATCATTCAGGGCGGAGCGATTGGCAGTGGCGAAGTCGATTCGCATGGCGATCACAGGATTGCCATGTCATTTTCAATCGCCGGCTTGCGTGCAGCAGGGCCTATCACCATTCGGGATTGCGCCAATGTTAATACCTCGTTTCCGGAATTTAAAGATTTGGTAAAAAGATTGGGACTCGATCTGGTCAGCGACGATTGCAAGGATGCAGGAGATATGGCAAAGAGTCGATCAGTTGCCGAGGAATCCTGATGACTATACCGGTTTTAACCATAGATGGCCCTAGCGGTGCGGGCAAAGGCACAGTCAGTCGCTGTCTTGCAAAAAAACTGGGTTGGCATTATCTGGACAGCGGATCAATCTATCGCTCGCTAGCCATCGCTCTGAAAAAGCGCAATACGGATTTGAACGATGAAGTTGCTGTTGTAAATGCGGCTCAGTCCATGATGTTAGAATTTGATTGCGGCGAGGAGTTGGTCGTCAAGTTGGATGGCGAGGACATTACCGGGCAATTGGGATTGGAAAGTACCGGCAAGGTAGCCTCTATCGTGGCGGCGATTCCAGACGTTCGCCGCGTGCTTTTACAGAAACAGAAGGATTTCAAGCAGATGCCGGGACTGGTAGCCGACGGTCGTGATATGGGAACCGTCGTTTTCCCTGATGCCCAATTCAAGGTGTATTTAACCGCCAGTGCCGCTGAAAGAGCGCAAAGGCGTTATAAACAGTTGAAAGAAAAAGGTATTGATGCTAATCTTATTCAGATAACTCAAGAAATAGAAGAGCGCGATCGCCGGGATACCGAACGTACAACGGCGCCGTTGGCTATGGCGAGCGATGCGCTCTATATTGATTCTTCTTCGATGACAATTAACGCCGTTATTGAAGAAGTGCTGAATTTAATCCGTTAAGGATTTTATTGTCGCCGCATAATGTGTGCGGTATTTTTTTAACTTTTGATAAAGAAAAGGCTTGTTCGTGTTTTGACAGGCTTGGGAAAGAGAAAATGAGCGAAAGCTTTGCTGAATTATTTGAAGAAAGTCTGGCCAAGACAGAAATGCGTCCTGGTGCCATGTTGGTGGGTACAGTGGTCGATATCGAGAACGATATGATCATCGTCAGCACACAATCGAAGTCGGAAGGTGTCATTCCAAAATGGCAGTTCCTGAATAACGATGGCGAATTGGAAGTTGAGATTGGCGACGAAGTTGAAGTTGCCCTTGATTTATTTGAAGATGGTTTAGGCGCTACCCTTCTTTCCCGAGATAAAGCTAAGAAAAACAAAGCCTGGTCAGAACTTGAAAGCGCTTTTGAAAAAGAAGCCACTATCGTTGGTCGTATTACCGGTAAGGTTCGCGGTGGTTTCACCGTATCGGTCGGCGCACTGCGTGCGTTCTTGCCTGGATCATTGGTTGATGTGCGTCCAATCAGAGACACGACTTTCCTGGAAAATCGTGACCTGGAATTCAAGGTTATCAAAATCGACCAAAAACGTAATAACGTTGTACTGTCACGTCGTGCAGTTGTAGAAAAAGAATACAGTGCAGAAAGAGAAGAATTGCTGAAAACTCTGGAAGAGGGTGCAGTCGTTACCGGTATCGTGAAGAATCTGACCGACTACGGCGCGTTCATTGACCTCGGCGGTATCGATGGTTTGCTGCACATTACCGATATGGCATGGCGTCGTGTCCGTCATCCTTCCGAGTGCGTTGAAATTGGCCAGGAAATCCAAGTTAAAGTCTTGAAATATGACAAAGACAAAAACCGTGTTTCCCTGGGCATGAAGCAAATGGGTGAAGACCCATGGCAAAATATCAACCGTCGTTACCCAGCCGGTACCCGCGTATTCGGTAAAGTCAACAACCTGACTGATTATGGTTGTTTTGTTGAGATTGAAGAAGGCGTGGAAGGCTTGGTTCACGTTTCTGAAATGGACTGGACCAACAAAAACGTCAATCCTTCAAAAATCGTTCAATTAGGCGATGAAGTTGAAGTGATGGTGCTCGAAATCGACGAAGAACGCCGTCGTATTTCTTTGGGTATGAAACAGTGCAAAACCAATCCTTGGGATGAATTTGCCGCGACTCATAACAAAGGCGATAAAATTTCAGGCAAAATCAAATCGATTACTGATTTCGGGATCTTCATCGGCCTGGATGGCGGCATTGATGGTTTGGTTCATATGTCTGACATTTCCTGGGCTGACGATGGTGAAGCTTCCGTTCGCGACTTCAAGAAAGGCGATGAGCTGGAAACTGTCATTTTAGCGGTTGACCCGGAACGTGAGCGCATTTCTTTGGGTATCAAGCAGCTGGAACAAGATCCATTCCAAAACTTCCTGGCGACTCACGAGAAAGGCAGTCTGGTCAAAGGCGTGATCAAAGAAGTCGATGCTAAAGGCGCCGTAGTGACCTTGGCTGATCATGTCGAAGGCTACTTGCGTGCTTCTGAAATTCAACGTGATCGCGTAGAAGACGCCCGTACTCTGTTAAAAGAAGGTGAAACACTCGAAGCGAAGTTCATTGGCGTCGATAAGAAAAGCAAATCCATTTCGCTTTCTATTAAAGCCAAAGAGCACGACGAAGAGACTCATAGTATTAAAGATTATTCACAGCAAGCAGCTGGTACACCTACGTTAGGTGACATCTTTAAACAAATGGAAAAATAAAAAACAGGAGGGGTATGCATTTTGCGTACCCCTCTGAATTTTATGCTTTTTCACAGGGTACAATGTGACAAAATCCGAATTAATTGAAGCGCTAGTTAGACAACAACCTCATCTGGCACAGAAAGATGTTGAATTGGCAGTCAAATGTATCATTGAAAAAATGAATCAAGCATTATCTTCCGGTGAACGCATTGAAATCAGAGGTTTTGGCAGTTTTTCTTTGCACTTGCGTCCTCCCCGTATGGGGCGTAATCCTAAAACAGGTGAATCTGTAGCCTTAGCCAAAAAATATGTCCCGCATTTTAAGCCAGGCAAAGAACTCCGTGATAGAGTCGATGCTTCGCGCGAGAATTATAAAATCATTGATTGATTATTGATCAACGCAATAAATTAGTCATAGAAAAACATAAATGAAATTCTTAGCAATCGGCATTTTTTCTATTATCTTCTTCATTGCGTTGATTTTTTCGGTTTTGAATTTTCATCCCGTTCAAATTAATTTATATTTTGTTTCTTTTTCATTGCCGCTTACTGTGGCGCTGTTCATTGAGCTATTGGCTGGAATTGCTATCGGCTTTTTGATCGCTCTGGTTCACATCATCAAATTGAAGGCCGATTATGCTCAATTGAGCAAAAAACTCGGCAATACCACCAAAAAATAAAATCCCCTTCAACTCCTTGTTGCACGAATCAATCTAGTTCAGTTGATTAATCGGTGCATAGGCATAACTTTCTCTACAAGTTGTTTTCTGAAGCATGAAGATGTGCTATAGTCAGTCTTAATGAGAATGATTATTGATAACCTTGTGCTTTCTAGAAGTTACACCCACTTTCAATACCCGAGGCCGAATACATGCCGTTACGCTTAAAGAATCTTGCTGTGGGTGACTCAGGGAAGATCATCGGCTTTGACAGTTCGGGCAAAGCCTATCGTAAACGCTTGTTGGCCATGGGATTAACGCCGGGCACAGAATTCAGTATTACCCGTTTTGCGCCCATGGGTGATCCGGTGGAAATTAAGTTGCGTGGATTTTCGTTAACATTACGTAAAGATGAAGCTGCCATCTTGCTGATAGAGAAGCTGTCATGAAAACAAATTTTACTGTGGGCGTTGTTGGCAATCCCAATTGCGGTAAAACAACATTATTCAATGCGCTGACCGGTGCAAGACAGCATGTAGGAAACTGGCCGGGCGTAACGGTAGAGAAAAAAACCGGTGAATACAGTTTTGATCATAAAATCATCGAATTGGTTGATTTGCCAGGCACTTATTCCCTGGAAGCAGCGGATGATCAGGTGTCGTTGGATGAAAAAGTGGCTCGTGATTATGTTGCATCCAAGCAGGCCGACTTAATCATTAACATCATTGATGCCTCTAATATAGAGCGCAATCTTTATTTGACCTCGCAGCTGATCGAAATGCGGGTGCCGATGATCTTGGTACTTAATATGATGGATGCCGTCAAACAGCGCGGCATTAAAATTGATATCTCAGTCCTGGAACAACAGCTGGGCTGCCCGGTAATTCCGATTGCCGCTTCAACCAAGCAAGGCATCCAGGCATTAAAAACAGCCATCAACAGCGCTGCAATTGCCAAGCCCATTCCTACGGCAAGCATCAATTATACCCCCGCTTTAGAACAGGCCATTGATGATCTTTCCCTGCTGCTGATTGAAGCGGCACGCCAATATCATTGCGATCTCCGCTGGCTGGCTGTTCGTCTGTTGGAAGACGATACCCTGGCCAAAAAAATCGCGGGCACACAACTCTTGCCCACTGTCGCCCGATTTCAAGTCCTAGTGGAAGAAGAAGCGGAGGACGAGATAGATATCTTGGCGGCTGATGCCCGTTATGGCTTTGTCAATAAACTCACGCAGCAAGCCGTTTGCAAGCTCACTGAAGTGAGTCGGCATACAACCGACAGGATTGATGCCATCGTTTTGAACCGTTTTCTGGGCATCCCGATTTTTTTGTTAGTCATGTATGCGATGTTCATGTTTACGATCAATATCGGCAGCGCCTTTGTCGATTTTTTTGATCAAGCCGTGGGCGCGTTGCTGGTTGACGGCCTCAGTGTAATTTTGACAGGGTTGAATTGGCCGGAATGGCTGATTGTGATGCTGTCCAAGGGTATAGGCGGCGGCATACAGGTTGTCGCCACATTTATTCCTATCGTTGGCTTTTTGTTTCTGTTTTTATCGGCGCTGGAAGATTCCGGCTATATGGCCCGAGCGGCTTTTGTGATGGATCGCTTCATGCGCATGATCGGTCTCCCGGGCAAATCCTTTGTGCCCATGATCGTGGGCTTTGGTTGCAATGTGCCCGCCATTATGGCCACGCGCACACTGGAAAATCCGCGCGACCGTATTTTGACCAATCTGATGAATCCGTTTATGTCCTGTGGTGCCCGCTTGCCGGTTTATGCCTTATTCGCTGCGGCATTTTTCCCGGTCGGCGGCCAGAATCTCGTTTTCGGCTTATATCTTCTGGGGATTGCGGTCGCTGTCGCCACAGGATTGATTATGCGTCATACCATGTTTAAAGGAGAATCGTCTCCCTTCATCATGGAATTGCCGGCTTACCATCTTCCAACTTTAAGTGGCATGTTTATCAGGACCTGGGATAGGCTCAAGGCATTTATTTTCAACGCCGGCAAGGTGATTGTGCCGATGGTCCTAGTGCTGAATTTTCTCAATGCCTGGGGTACCGATGGTAGTTTCGGTCAGGAAAACAGCAATAAATCGGTGCTCAGTGAAATTGGCCGCAGCCTGACGCCTGCTTTCAAACCGATGGGTATTGAAAAAGACAACTGGCCGGCTACGGTGGGCATCTTTACCGGCGTGTTGGCCAAGGAAGCCGTAGTAGGCACCCTGGATGCTTTATACAGCCAGCTTGCAACGGATGATGCTGCCGCTACAGCAGAACAAGTCCAATTTGATCTTAAAACTGCTTTAATCGATGCCTGCTTGACGGTGCCTGAGAACTTGAAAGCGGTCGTCGATAATATTTTAGATCCTTTAGGCCTCAATATCGGTAATGTCAGTGATATGGATTCGGCAGCCAGTGAGCAGAAGGTCAATACCGATACCTTTGCGGCCATGCGCTCCAGTTTTGATGGCAAAGCCGGGGCATTTGCCTATTTATTATTCATTCTATTGTACGCGCCTTGTGTGGCGGCAACGGCTGCGATCTATCGTGAAACCAGTTTGGGCTGGACGGTGTTTGTGGTGTGCTGGACCACCGGCATCGCCTATATGACCGCAACCCTGTTCTACCAATCCTTTACCTACAGCTTGCACCCGGAATATTCCCTAGTATGGATTACCGGCATGATTCTGGCTTTTTTAGCGACCTTGTTCGGTCTCTGGTTGACTGGAAAAAGCAGTGACGATCACATTAATCAGGAGACTTTAGGTGATTCTGTCTGATCTGCGCAACTATATAAAACAGCAGCATAGAGTTGCCCTAATAGATCTGGTCAACCATTTTGACATGGATGCCGATGCTTTGCGCGGTATGCTGGGGAAATGGATCAGTAAGGGCAAGATGCGCAAATTACCGTTGGAACCGGCATGTGGCACTAGTTGTTGCAAGTGTGATCCGGCTTTAACGGAACTCTACGAGTGGATTGATTAGAGTAGCAAGGCACCAGGCAAAAACGATCCCTTCTCTTGGTCCTGGCACTCTATCCAGGTTCTCCCGTTACTTGCCCCCGGCGCGGCGGAAAAATGTGTGGTGTTTTTGCCTTGCGCCTAGCGGCTTGTGCCTTTCAGAAACTAGGCTAAGCTTGTCATATCAATTCTATCAACGAGTGTCACAATGTCCGCACAGCAATCCAGTATCCTGATTGGTTATTTATCTGAAGTCCGTGGCGATGGTATGGATGCCAGAATAGCAGAAGAGCATTCAAACGATTCGCCGCTGATCAAAGTCGGCAACGAAGAAATATTAGCCGGCCACATCGGTTCGTATGTGGTGATCCGACAAGCCAATATCGGCGTGCTGGCGCTCGTTTTTAAGATGTGGGAAAAAGACCATTTTAATAATGACAATACACGCAAATCAGAACGCTTCATTTCCTTGATTCCAGTCGGAGAAATTCAGGACAACGGTACTTTTGTTCGCGGGGTGCGTCATTATCCGACTCCCGGCGCTAAAGTCTATGCCGTCGGGCTGAATGAGATAAACGCCATTTTCTCAAAATTCAGGGATTACGAGTTTTTTATCGGCCAGCTGTCGACCCATAAGGACTACCATTTGAGTCTGGATCCGAGAGCACTGTTCAGCCGCCATTTTGCCATTGTCGGCCAATCCGGCTCGGGCAAGTCCTGGACGGTAACCAGTCTGATCCAACATACCATCAAGGCCATGCCCAAAAGCCATATGATTCTGCTGGACTTGCACGGTGAATACTGCTGGAAAGATGACAGCGGGGTGATTCATTCTGCGTTTCCTGATGAATTGGTCAGCTACATCGATGCCATGGAAATGGAAATGCCGTACTGGATGATGACATACGCCGAGCTGGTTGATTTATTTATCGATCGTGACGATAAAGGAGCCACCATGCAAATGTCGTTTATGCGTGAAGTGCTGCAACAACTCAAGCGCAAGGAAGCCAAAAGTATGGGCCTGGCGACCGTTTCAATCGACACTCCGATCTATTTTTCATTGGCTGAAATGTATATGCAATTTAAGGCAGCCAACGAAGAAAGAAAAGACTTCGGCAAAGTGCAGGGGGCTTTGTTCGGGCAATTTGATGAGTTCCTGATCCGAATGCAGAGCCGGTTTAACGACGTTCGTTACGATTTTCTACTGAAACCCAAGGTTCGAAACAACTCCGCCAGCATGGCGGACTTACTGCGGCAACTGGTAGGACTGGGGCATAAAAAAGCCAATATCACCGTGGTCGATTTAAGTTCAGTCCCCACCGACGTAAGGCCTGCCGTTTCCGCACAGGTAGGCCGTTTGGCTTACGAATTCAATTACTGGAATCCGCATCGGCGCGAATTTCCGATTACCCTGATTTGCGAAGAAGCCCATGCCTATATCCCCCGGGAAAAAAACGGACCCTTTGAAGGCACCAAGAAAATGATGGAGCGTATCGCCAAAGAAGGCCGTAAATACGGAGTTTCCATTGGTGTTGTCAGCCAGCGGCCCACTGAATTATCAGAAACCATGCTGGCCCAATGCAGTTCGTTCATCTGTCTGCGCACCACCAATCCGGACGACCAGGCCTATATAAGAGGTCTAGTGCCTGAAGCCGAGGGCGATTTAACCGATATTCTGACCTCGCTGGGGCGCGGTGAAGCCTTGGTATTGGGCGAGGCAGCACCGTTGCCGACGCGGGTACAGATATATCGGCCGAACCCCGAACCGAAAAGTAATGACGTGGATTACTTTACCAGTTGGCGGGAAGGCCCCGATGATCTGGATGTCGAAGAAATCGTCAGTTTTTGGCGCACGCAGAACAAAAAATAATCTTCTCGATTTTGCGGAAAACTACCTTATTAGGGGTTTTGCCATGATCTTATAGATCATGAGTTCACGAAACGGCGGAAGCCCAATCTATTATGTCCAAGGGATTTTAATTTTGAATGCAGCCATAAAGTTCAAGAGGGTACCCGCTACGGATAAATAAATAACTTGGGTTGAAGACAGCCAACCCAAGTTTAGTTGAGGAATATTGTTTAAATAGTGGGTTGCAAAAACTTGCAAGCCAAGCTGCGCTACCGTTAGCTCAAAGCAAAATAGACCATGCAGGAAAAGGTCACCGAAAAAGAGGTAACCCATTTCATTTTCTGGAGAGATGGCTGCTCTTTCCAGTGACGGATCATCGCTGACTTATAGTGCATGCTTTCGTGAATCAGCTTCGCTTTTAACCGCCTAAACATGCCGGGCAGTACTCGCCAAAGCCGATAGAGTGCGTAAATCGCTATCAGCCACAGCAGATAAAAGACAATAAGCTGGCTCTGGTGCCGGTCGGTGTGAAATACATGTTCTATGAGTTCCTCAAGCGCAAGTTCGAACCCCTCGAAAGCAATATGTGCGACTGATAACAATGAATGCAGCATCACATCGTAGGTTGTGATGACAAGGCCAATCAATATGAATCGGAGGAGTATTTTTCGATTATTAAGTAGATTCATCGGTTTCTCCCAAAATAACAGCCTCAACAAACCCCACTGTTTAATAGCAGTGAAATAGCTTGTCGCAGTTAAACATCTGAATAGAATGTCACTTTCCCGGTTTCAATGTTGTACATTCCGCCGACGATGCCAATCTCACCGCTTTTCACCATGGCATCTAATACAGGACTTTTGCTTCTGATCTGCTCGACAGTCAGTTGCACATTTTTATCGGCCACTTTTTGCACGAATTCGTCATTACTGGCGGTCATTTCCTTTGGCTCTTCGGCACGCACAACCTCCACAGCCGGTTTTATTTTGTGCAAAAGTCCGCTTAAATGATCTAGTTCAACATTGGCGCAAGCACCTTTGACTGCGCCGCAATGGGAATGGCCCAGCACAACGATCAACTTTGAACCCGCCAGCTTACAGGCGTATTCCATGCTGCCGAGAATGTCGTCATTGATAACGTTGCCTGCCACCCGAGCACTGAATACATCACCCAAACCCTGGTCGAAGATGAGTTCGACTGAAGTGCGTGAATCCATGCAGCTGAGAATAATCGCAATCGGGAATTGTCCCTGCCGGGTGTCGTTAATCTGCTCCAGTAAATTCCGGTTTGATTTCAGATTGTTTACAAAGCGCTCGTTGCCTTCTTTCAGCAGTTCCAACACTTTAGCCGGCGTCAAGGATTTCTGGGTATCGTAGGTGGGCGCGCGTGCGTTCTCAACAGGGCCCAGCACGCCATAACCGCGCAAATTTTCAACAGTCAGCTTGATATGCTTTCGTTTCGCTTCGATTTTGAAGTTCTCGATGATTTCGTAGACATCGTAATCAATGTATTTTGAACGGGTTGCATCGATCACAACTTCTGAATAATCGGGCAACTCCTCAAAGGTTTGTTGAATATTCGCCTTATTGAGAAAAGAGACATGCTCGGATAAGCGGAGTATGGTTTTATTGCCGATATGCGACTCATTCAGATAAAAAGCGCTTTTATAATTTTCCAGCAATATCGAAAACAGGGCGGTGATCAGTCCAATAATGAGACCGATCAGCAGGTCAGTAAAAACCATGCCCAAAATAGTGACGCAGAACGGGATGAAATGATACATACCCGCTTTGTACATGATTTTAAAAGCTTTCGGACGGATCAATTTGTAACCGACCAGCAGCAGCACGCTGGCCAGACTGGCTAAAGGGATTTTGTTGAGCAGCGTTGGAATTAGAAGGACAGTAAACAGCAATAGGAGGCCATAGATGATCCCCGATGCTTTGGATCTTGCACCCGATTGAATATTAATGGAGCTGCGCACGATGACTTGCGCCAGCGGCAGGCCGCCGAGCAGACCGCTACAGGTATTGCCTATGCCCTGAACAATCAGCTCCCGATTGGCGGAGGTCACCCTTTTATAAGGGTCCATTTTATCCACCGCTTCCAAAGAAAGCAGTGTCTTCAAACTGGCGACAACAGCCAGGGTTAAAGCGGTCAGGTAAATACCCGGATTACCGAATTGGGAAAAATCCGGGTAATGCAGCTGAGTCAATAAGTCACCCGGATGCTGCAGTACCGGAATCA